>Ga0098044_1000698_pt1 | contig 17582 bp, 8 predicted proteins | sample 10_taG_FD_75053 | JGI IMG/M metagenome (GOLD analysis project Ga0098044, IMG submission 75053) | Marine viral communities from the Subarctic Pacific Ocean - 10_ETSP_OMZ_AT15264 metaG | ecosystem: Environmental > Aquatic > Marine > Oceanic | place: Pacific Ocean | collected 2015-01-16 | reverse complement strand
AAGATATCAAATCCGTCGAATCCGCCAACCATTGGCATTGTGAATTTGTTAAAACCAGCATCCAATACTGCGGATGGGCCGCCAGCACTGCCGCCATCAACGGCGTCCGGTGTTGGTCCACCAGCTGTAATTGAGTCGCCATCGATGCGCTCAGTTGCTGTATATGTGGCACCTGGGCCGACTGCGGCAGAACTTGAAATGTATGACACATTATCCAAACTGAACGTAAATGAAGGCTCTGTGCCTCTAAGTGGGTCGGCGGTGTCATCGTTTTTGGGCAGCATTCTTGTCGCATCGACATATGATGGATCAAAAATTCGTGAGCCGGCTCTATTGGTTGTAATTCCCCAATATGCATCTGTGGGATCTGCAAATCCTCCGCCAGAAGCTGTAGTGCTTAAGCGAAGAGGAATTGTTGGACCTGAGCAGGTGAGCGGGTTTTCTGCTGCTCCGGAGCCACTGATGTAATTATCGGACGTTGACCACAAAATATTGGCGTCCATAGCCGTGGACTCTAAATTGTTTTTAAGAGAGCCCGTTGTGGTTGCATACGTAATTGGGCCTTTGAAGCCAAACGGTAACAAAGATTCTGCTAGAGCGCCGTTGGTCATATCATCACTTGGGGACACATAGACATATTTAGAATTATTGTTATAATCCCCATACTCAATGTATCTCTTTGTGGATTCCTGCCATTCAGCATGTTTGTCACCAATCTTCGTGCAAACATAGTTTGCGGAATTGGGATTCAGATTACATCCAGCGAATGTTTCAAGAACCATCTTTTCCTGATCGTTGTCTCGTGCGTCGCGAACCTCTACAGTAAACGTTCCATAGGGATCCCAATCTGGATTAACCGATGGGGCAATGTCACTAATAGAGATTTTAACATTTGAGTTGATCCACTCTCCTGTGTCGAGAGCCTTTAGTTCAAAGAGGTCTGCAATCTCGCTAGAAGGCCAAGAGCTTGTTGGGGCCGTATCTTGTGAAATAACCATTCCGGATGAAGCTGCTTTAGCTCCCTCTTCTCTGTTTCGGCCGCCTGAGACGGCTGCGAGGAAACCAACACAATCTTCTTTGCCACCATCGGTAACTTTTGCAATAAGGTTGTGGTCGAATGTCTCTCCCAAGAAATAAGTGACTGCAGAGTTGGAAGTTGTTCCCAACAATGTTGGGTTCGTATTAAATACGTTCCGGATATACTGATCACTTTTTGGATCGAAATTGAAAGAAGCTGTCATTGAAGAACCAGCTCCGGCCTGAGAATCTAGAATAGCTTTAAAGCCATAATCGTCTGCCTCGTTCTGGACAAGTACAGCAGATCCAGAATCTTCTGGGATAGTTCCTGTGCCGTCTTGGTCCTTACCTTGAAGCCTGATTGATCCCGACTCGAAGTAAAATACTGCTGCCAATTGTGCGTTAATAAGATTGTCCGATGCGCTGGTTTCCTGCTTTGCAATATAGAGTCCGAAGAATCCGCCGTTGCCTTCCGATGCGGTTCCACCAGGAGAGCCGGCTGCGGTTGCGGGGCCTTGCGATGTTGTCCATCCAGCGTCGCCGGCTGTATCAGCATTCTTGTTTTTCTCACCCAAAACACGAACAACCGTTAGTGGTGTTCCATTCTTGAGCCAAGCGCGAGCTGCATATGATGCATAAGTAGGAGATGTTCTGTTGCCTTCGCGCCAGACGTCGCCAGTTTCTCCGCCTGGAATTGGTGTTCCAAAAATTTCAGTAAACTCCAAAAACGAATTCACTGTGACGGGTCTGAGGCCGGGGCCTCTCTGTGTTCGACCAATAACAACTGGTCCTACAGGTGCGCCTTCTTTGGGCAAGAGAGATTTATCAATCTCGTTCATAAAAATTCCGGGGGATACGAATCTAAACTTTTTTGCTGACATCTTTGAGTTCTCCTCTTTTGGTGCACCACTTAACAGGGAGTGCAGCACTATTATATACCATATTAATTAGTATTTAATAGTTTCAAAAGCAGAAAAAGTCTTTTTTATGGCTATTAAGTGCGTTTTTTCTATAAAAGATCGAAATCATCCTCGCCCAACATTGTTCTTTCGCGGGGTATTTTCACCTCAACGGCATTTTGACGACGAACAACAAAGGGCTTCTCTTGGTTTGGTCCGGAACCTACCAAATAGGCCAACACTCTAATACTTATTTCGGATTCATACATCCTCTCTTCTTCTCCCATATCTTCAACATTACTGTTGGAGGAAAAAGAGCCATCGATGAAAGCTTCGAAGGTGTGGCCATCTTTTTTGACCCTGAAGTAATCTATGTTTCCTGTGCGAGTCATGAAAGGTTGCAACAAATCGTTCATCTGCTGTTGATACTCTGTGCGGATCTTTACAACATAGTTAGCAACGATAGATACTGGAAATGGGATTGAAATTGTCTCATAAACTATCTTTTTGTTCTTCCTCGGAAAGTTGATCTGGCCAGTTTGCTTTTTTGCCCCAGCATTGGCGAAATTGGCTGTCTTGTCTTGCTTGATCTGGCGCGTTACCATAAAGGCACCACCTTGTACATCGGGGTTTGGGGGAACATTTGCCCAAGCAACTCCCTTGTTGGAGGGATCCTTTTCAAAGCCATCTCTCTCAATAGACAAGAGTGGCAAAATCAATGCACCTTCTTTGTCGCGCATATCTTTATCTCTTTTAGACTGATAAGCTCGTTCTGCCGAGACCCAGATGACTGGAACTTTCTTAAATCCCCTGTTTGTGTTTGAGTGGAGATCCATTTGCTCGTTTAGCCACTCGAACATTGCCACATCAACAGTTTCAATAGTGGAAGGCTCAAAAGGTATTACGGTTTCGTCATTGTTTTTATTATCTGTCATTACTCCTCCTCATCTTGCTCGTAGAAAAAACTTGAATGCCAGATGCCGCCCTCATTAAAATAGTATTTCTCTGGAAAAGTGAAATCTCCAACTGCAGGGACACCGACGTTACTTAAGTAAATAGCTCGGCCGCTGTAAGATGACGCATTTTCGTAAAGACCAGTCAAAATTGCACGATCTTGAGTAGTGTCGCCATCTAATCTTAAAATATTTCTAATGTCTGGGTGAGACACCAAAGATTCGTCTTCTCTGGACTCTCCCTCTGCAAAAAATGGAGAGGGATGCCATGTGCCACCTTCGTTAAAATAGAACTTGCTCGGAACATAGAACGGACAAGGAGAGCCAGTAAGGACGTGAGACACATAGAGGGTTTGTCCGGTATAGTTTGTTGAATTTATTGAATATTCCTCCAACAGAGCTCTGTTTGGTCCGTCTCCATCGTCGGCAATAGAAAAGATACCACCAGCTTGGGGTGTGACGATAGTGTTTCCTCCGCTGCCACCCGATCCCAAAGAGAGCCAACGGCCGTTTTGACAAAAAAGGAACTTTTCTTGCGTGGTGTTGTAGATCATTGTGCCATTTGTCGGATCCAAAGAGGAGAGTTCTTCGTTAGTTAATTGCGGTATAGTAAAGCCAGCGGCTGGAACATCTACGCCGTCCACCACGCCAAAGGAAAAACCATTTGATTCGGGATCAATGCTTATCGCGTGAGTGCCACCAAAAATGATCGATCCGGTGGACACATAGATATCTCTAATTTGTTTAGATGGTGATCCTATGTCGTAAACGTCGTCCTCGTCTGGCAGGATGTGACCCTTCATTGTTATTGCGTTTGTTGTCAAGGTTCCCGACATCGTAATATTTCCGTTGCCGGCGTCTAAGACAATATTCTTTTGATCATTCCCTCCTCGCATATCCAAGTCGCCATACATAGCATTGTCACTATATCCATCAATTTTGGGCAGATTGTGATTATAGGGAATGAGATTGTCAAGGAAGCACTCAATTTCCGAGATAGCCATATAAGAGGGGGCGCCGCCCAGATTGTAGCCATTTTCAGATGCTGTTATAGAGATTTCTAGCTCCTCCATATAGTTGTACTCGGGGATGTCCAGCATATGAATTGTGTATCTGGGATCTGTGGAAATATCTTGCAAGTTATCCAGTGGGTGCCAAAATGAGGAGCTGAGGTTCTTGTCGTATCTCCGTATTCTCCCCGATACGGACGATCCGGTTGCGCTAGAGGCATAGTGGACCACCACCTTCCCAAGAGAGTAGACTATAGATGAGGTTGCCGGGCCATAGTATTCGTTAGTAGTGAAATCAATGTTTGTCTTAATGACGGTGCTCGCCGTTAGCGGGTTCCAGCACAACTGCTGATAGACCCCATCGAATGGGAGCCCAAGGTGAGTATTGTTAAGTGGACCTGCGGGATAGGCAATATTGCCAGAGGCATCACTTGCAATCTCCACTCCGGCCGAGTCATACACTGTTCTACTTATATCAAATTTGATATCTCCTCGCGCCAGTATGTTGTTGGTGAGCGGGTCATAGACACTAGGATTCCCCCATGCTGTAAAGTTTGTTAAATAGTTGTGGTTTGCCAGGTAGGGTTCGTAGCCGTGATAATTGATGGAGGTGGCTGGAACCACCTTTCGGGCTTCCTCAAAAGACGCTGACCTCGCGTGGACCTCTTTCCACCTTTTGTCAGCTCTCCCAAGCATTGAGCCGGTTAATCCGTCGGAAGTGGCGTCGTGATAAGGGGAGAGGCCATTGAAATTTTTTGCATCAGTAGGTTCTGAGGGGGAGACTCGTACATCATTATTATAGTTGTCACCTACGGCGCTGAGGTGTAGTCCCTTTACTCCATAGAATCCACCTGCTCTGTCCAATCGCATAACTTCTTCCGGAGCGGATGGGCCTGCTGTACCAGACCCCGCCATATAAAAGGTGGCGACGTGTCCGCCACCGGCATTGGGTGTGTTTACGGATACGAATTCAAACCCTTTGGCACCATCGTTTCTGGTTCTGATTTGGCCGTCTGGTCTGACCTCGAAGGCGGGAAGGCCGCCGTGGATGATGTTGTGGGGATATTGTGGAATGGATGCGCTTCCGACCTGCAAAGATCCCGAAAATTGGTGTGTGTCCGTTGAGGTGGCCCCGAAAGTGGTTGAATTTAAGACTCTTAAACTACCTGTAATTGCTGCGTTGCCAATGTGCTGCCCATCCCAATCGCCTGTCACTCCAGTGAGGCCAGACCCGTCGCCTGTGATATGAGATGCAGAGAACGCACCAACAACTTGCACTTCGTCATTAAACACCGAAGTTGATCCTGGTCCGACCTGTAAAATAGATCCTGTGAATGTGTGAGTGTCACCAAGATCATTTCCAAATACGGTTGAGTCAGTGACAACAAGCGATCCTGTAATCGCAGCATCACCATCTCGTTGGCCATCCCAATCTCCGCCTGCGCCGAGGGCATTAATGGTTATTTCGTCTGATGTGGAAGTGAGAGTTATGTTGTCTCCCTCCACCAAAGTTTTCATATTGAAGTTGATGCCCGTCTTATTCTTAAAAACTCCCTCGCCAGATCCTACGTTTGACATCGTGTTATCGACCCCATCTGGTATTATCAAGTTGGCATTGTCGCAAGCGGTGACGGAATCTAGATCAAATTCACTTACTTTTCCTTCTACTTCTGAAAGCCTGAAAGTTCCCTCTCTTGCTCGAATACAGTCTGCGACCACTTCAAATTTTTCATCTATCTTTCCGAAAAGAAGCTTTGGTTGGCCTACTTTTACAATTTCGTATAAGATCTTACCATATAGAACAAAGTCTCCCTCTCTGACAAAGAGGTTCTGGTCTTCAGTTAGGCGCCGTTTGTGAAATCTCACCTGAATAGATGACTTGCGGTCGATACCATAATTGGTGGTAGTTGTATCGCTGCCTTCCCAAGTAACTGCTGCAAAGACGTGGATCGGGGGAAGGAATGTCTTATTGACTGCCTCCCCATAAAGTTCGTGGAAGTCTGAATGTGGTATGGAAATGGGAAAGTACACGATTTGCTGGCCGACAACTCGCTCAAGGAGTTCGTCATTAACCTGCTTCACCAAGTTTGATTCTTTCTTTCCTGTGAAAAGTGGTGGTGGCGGAGTTCCTGGCCGTTCGTAAACTTGGTCGCATGGCTGTTCGCCTGATCCGCCAGTACTGGTTGTGTCTCCTGTTAAGACCCGAATTTCGTGAACGGGGTCGCAAGCTGGAGCAGCAGTATATCGAGGATCGTCTTCGTCCTCTGGATCTGGATATGCCTCTGAAGGGAATGTGCCGTCTCTTGCACGAACGCAACGAGCAACAATTTCAATCTTTGCATCCGGTTGGCCAAATAGCTGTCTAGGTTGGCCCAGCGATACGATTTCGTATTTCTGTTCGCCGTATTGTATAAAGTCGCCCTCTCTCACGAAAAGGTTCTGGTCTTCAGTGAGTCTTCTCTTATGAAAGTGCAAGATAACTGAGGATTTTCTGTCTATCCCGAAGCCGGTCGTTGTGGTCTCTTCGCCTTCCCATTCGGCAAGAACATCGATCTTAATCGGGGGAAGATAAGTCTTATTTATAGCCTCTCCATAGAGAGGGTGAAAGTCCGTATGAGAGATACTAATCGGGTAGTAAAGGACAGAAACGCCAATTACTCTTTCGACCACCTCGTCGGTGATTTGCTTTACAAGGTCTTTTTCTTTCTTTCCCGTAAAGAGCGGTGGTGGCGGAGCAGCTGGTTGTTCCCATTTGTTGTCGTTATCAGACACTAACTATCCTCCTTATCCCACGAATATGAGCAAGGGGATCTTCTGTTGAATTTTGTTGGCGTCGTCAATAAGTTGAGCATCGCTGGCCATTAGCTGACCATATGTCATTTCATCAAGAACGGTCTTCAACTCTTCTCTGAGTTTGTCTTGTTCTTCTCTTGCCTGCGAAGCCAGTTGATCTCCGTTTAGGGTTACAGAATCTCCTGGTATTGGTATAGTTGCAAACTTGCTCCTAATCAAACCAAGTGTTTCCTTACTAAGAGAAAGTGAAAATCTGCGGATCCATTGCTTTCCGATGGAGTTAATGTTTTCATAGGGAACATTGTCCAGCGGGAGAGTATTCATATTGTTGATACCGTCGATACCAATATCGGCGTCGGTATCACTATCCCAGTTATTTCCAGGAATCGTGAATTCAAACCACATCTTATCAATATTGTATGCAGATGGGTTTGGAAAAATTCTTAACTTGTTGTTTCTCAACTCATATGAACACTGAGATGTTCTAGTGTATAATGCATCTTCGTATGCCATTGCTTGGAGTTTGTTTTCCCAAACTGGCACAACTTGAAATGTACTGTCGTCGGCATATTGTCCATAAGAGGTTAAATTACCAATAACATTGAGGCCGCCTTGGTAGCCAAAGAATCTCCACATTGTTCGAGGCGTCTTATAAAAGACCTTTTTAATGAGAACCTTCTTATCACCAACGAGACCTTTAAAGTCTGTTGTTCCTGCGGCGGAAGCGGCTTCGATGATTTCTTGCAAGTCGTAATCTTGCTGAAGCGATACAATGTCAAAAGATGCTGAATAGACATTCGTGCTTCCTCCGACGTTTGCTTCTTGCGAAATACCATCTGCTACACGACGTGCATATGCATAATCAAACAGTGGGTATTTTAAGCCAACGTGCGAGCCGCTGAGCGAGTCTTTCAAGTCGCTGTCTATCATCTCACCCTTGTGATCAAAAGTCCCTGTCTGGGCTCCCAGAACATCTGAGAGGATGTTCTTTGACTGGTGGATGTTAAGCAAATAGGAATACTCTAAGCAAGCTTCTTCGTAGGCTGCATATACGCTCGCCTCTTTAATCTCCAAGTCCAGCACGTCGCCACCAAGCTTTCTATAGGTGTAAGTTACTTGATCAAGTGCGCCTGAAATGAAGTCTGTGCTGGAATAGACATTCGTTGCCAGCGAACTTAGAACATTAGCTGCGCTGCCAGTCTGGGGCAGAACAGAAACGCTGGAGTTGCTTTTTGGAGTTAGGACGGGAGCTGCCATGCGAAGTACCTCATAAGATATTATAATTCATTTAGTAAGTAGTATATTTTCCAAGTAAAGGAAGGACAAATAAAAAACCCGCCACAAGGACGGGTTCTTTATATGTTATGTATTGGTTTTGATTAGCCGTTCAAGTTTTCAACAACAACCAAGCCGTACATGTCAGGACGTACCATTTTCTTCGCATAGCGAGTCATCACACCCTTGCGAGGTACGAAGTCTTCTGGTCCGAAGATGGTAGGAGTGACCTGTAGAGGCACATATGGGGAGTAAACATATCCACTTTCGAGGAAGTTACTACCTTTACGGCCAACCATAATCAGGTTACGAGGGAAGTAAGGGTCGACATAAACGTCCCACTTACCACTCAAGTTTCCAACGTTCACTGTTCCAGCGGTTCCCTTGTCATCGTCGTGAGTCACTTTAGCTCGGAAGCCTGCGGTGAATTCGAGGATGTTGGCAACTTCGGGAGAAGTAACCAAGAAGGTCGCTCCGCCACGCAACACTTTGCGGTGAATCTGAGCCGATACATCATTCACTGTTTCCAGCAAAGTCTCATACCACTCAGAAACGGTACCAGTGAAGTCACCGACGCCTGTGAGGGCTCCTGTGTCGCGATCAACGAAAAGACCAGGACGACGGTTCCAGTAATACGTGGCAGCTGTTGCACCCTTTACCAAATCGTTCAAGATTTCTTGGTCGATTTCGAGAGCAATTTGTTCAGAGAGAATGCTTGTCAATTCAACTTCGGCGTCGAGGTTGTGATAAGCGTTCAAGTCTTGACCCAATTCAGGGCTCCACTTTGCTTTCAATTTTTTGGTAACTGCTGTTACAGCAACACTGTCAACTTTGATGTCGATTTCTGGAATCACATCAACAGGTTCACCGTTAAAAGTTCCGGCTGTATCGCCAGCGCCTTCCAGTCCCCAGGGGTCAGTACCGCCAACGGCTCCAATTGCCAGATCGGTAGATGTAAACTGATCCTTCAAAGGATACTTCAACTCAAAGCCAGCGCCTGTAACGACGCCACCAAAAGGTGTATCTTTCTGCAGAACCACAGTCAAAGTTTCATTATCCTCTGAAATGGTTGTCAAACGACGAACCAAAACACTCGAAGATAAATCACTTGTTCCATCTCCTAAAGTGATACCAATCAAGTTGTCAAGATTAATCAAGTCCTTGATAGCAGTAACATCAATAGTAGCTGTCTGGACCTCTCCCGTTCCGGCTGATCCTCCGGCGAGGACGTCGGGGTCATAGCGGATTGCTGCCAGCTGTGGAGCTGTCAACGTACCGGTGCAAGGGAGTGGGGTGGCGATGCCACCACCAGAATCTAGGTCTTCGGTTAAGGAACCTGTTGGTGAACTATATCCACTGTTCAGGTTGTAGAAACTGGCATCTGCAGTGGTTAAGCCGTCAATACTGACGCCATCGGCAATACCAGAACCAACTTTCCCACCACCGTAGATGGATTTGCCAGCTTCTTGTCCTTCGCGGTCACTGTTGAAAGTGAAATCCATGAAGAAGATGAGGCCAGAGGGCAAGCTCATAGGTTGTACTGACACTAAATCGTTAGCAATCAATCCACCGAACACACGACGAACGATAGGGAATGCAACTGCTGCAAATCCTTCCACATCGCCTGCGGCCATAGATGAAGCTTCACGAAGAAGTTCTTTTGCTTGGTTTTCGAGTAAGCGGCTCATATGATCTTTGTGACGGTCATTGCTGAGACCTTCCAGAAGTCCGGTTTGCTCCCACTTGTTAAGTAAAGCGGAACCTTCCTTCGAGAGATCGCGTTCAACAATGCCTTCAGTTAATTTTTCTAAAACAGACATTTTTAGAATCTCCTTATAATAGTAGTTATTTAATACCCGCTAACAGCTTCCACCGTTGTTCATGCGGATTATTAAGTTTTTGTTTTTTTCGTCGAGGCATCTTGATCGACGTATTGTTGTTAACTACTTCGCTTAGTGATTCAGGTCGTCCTTGCCTCTTGGTGGACACCACTGTGCTTTGAAGTGTGTCGAATACAGTCTTTGCATGCTCAACTGACTTTGTTTCGTGAAGTGCCTCGACAGCAATTTGTTTCTGTCGCTCATTCAGGGAGTCGGTCTTTAATACTTCATTAGTATAAAGCAGTTTAGCGTTTTGAAGACTGAGTTCTTTCAACGTCGCTGAAAGCTTCTGGATATAATCCTTCTGCTTTTTCATTTCCGATAACGTTTTACTGTTATCGGCTTTGAAATTATCGTTTTGCACTTGGAGGGCTTTGATAGTTTCTAAAAGTTCGTTTGTTTTTCCTGCGATCTTCTTAAGATCTACAGATTCGGCTACTTGAGTGTTCTCTTCGGAGATTTCCTCTTCTTCGCAACCTTCTTCGAGGTTTATTTCCTCGACTGTCTCGGTTTCTTCGAGGGCCTCTTCTTCGCCAAGAAGCTCAGCGATGACCGAAGCCAGTGCGTCCTCTTCGAGTGCAAGCGGGTCTTCCTCTTGTTCTGGTTCTAGTGCTGCGCCGAGCTCAACCTCTGTGTTGTCAAGATCTTCAATTGAAGGTTCTTCGTCAGCAACGATTGCTGCGAGGCCGGGCAGGTCTAATACCACTTCCTCTTCCTCGTCGGGGCAAGCGCAGGCATTTTCGCCGGCTGCTGCAGCCAAGGGCAGATCCATAGCTGTCGGATCTTCGATTGGGGCGTTGTCTGGCATCCCAAGGGGAGCCTCTTCGCCTTCTAAATCGTCATCCTCTGCTTCGAGGATACTTTCCATCACCTTCTTTACTTCAGGCGCATATTTCTCGACGATTTCTGCTTCTGCGTTTTTTAAAGCGGCTTCTTTAAGAGCCTTTGCATCAATTATTGCTTGTTCTAACATTCTAGACATGTGTTAACTCCCGTTGAAAACTTTGTTTCAGAGCCAAAATGGGGCTTTTATCTAATATAAGTAGTGTTTACAATCCCTAAAGGCCATTTTTTAACAAAAAACCTCAGTATAAGAGTGCGAGCCATATCATATGCTTTATTTGGGGAGCTTTGGGATCTATAAAATAAAAAAACACCCTCCGAAGAGGGTGCCTAGTGTGTGAGTGTTTAATTTTAAATATTTACCACTTATAAAAGTTAATCAATGGACCTTTATCCTCGCCTAGTTCTTTACGCTTTTCCGCCTGCGCCTTTTAACATATCATTCAGGCTTCGGTACATTACTGCATTTACTTCCATCTGCACTTCATTATTTGTAATGAATGTTGGTCGTAGTTCGCCTTTGTCTTGGCCATCCCAAATGCTGTTCAAATCGTCTGATGCACCCATAAGGGCACCGATTTGATCGTTGGACATTCCATCAAGAGTTGCTTGAATGTTTGCATTGTCGCCGTTTTCCTTGGCTTTAGCATTGATGTCATCCACTAGTGGATCGAGGGTCGACCAATCTGGATACCACAAATTCATAATAGGAGTTACCACTGCAAGACTTGCAGTAGCTCTTTCTTCCACCGGATAAGAAACAAACGATACGAACGGTGACATGAACCACTCTCCGTTTTCACAGAAGTAGAATTTCTCTGCAACATCGAAAGGTGCCGCACCTTTTTCCGTGAGATAGATTGCTGAACCATCTTGAGAGCTAATTCCATCAACAACGGTTGCAGCTGCTTTATCAGCATTTGCCTGGATTGCTGTTTTAAAAGGAATTTTCAAAGCAGTTTTTGAATTACTAAAATCCAAGGTGTCAACTGTGGCACTGCCTGCAACTGTCAACTTTTCAGTTTCTGTTTCTGTTTCAGCACGGGCCACTTCGTGAATAAGAACCGCCTCTTGGCCGCCTTGATCATCTGTGTCTGTACTCATTTCCCAAGCCATAACTCTTTGACGAGAGGCAAGAGAGTTGATATCTGGAACATCTTGGCTGCCCGGTTTGGCGCCATTAGCGGCGTGACCAGCGATGAGGTTCATTGCGGAGTAGATATCAGCGATTTCATCTTCTTTGTCTGATATTGCAGCCTCGTATCCTTCTATTTTTGCTTGATTCGGATTGGCTGAAGTGGCTTCTAAATAAAGTAGCTCTTCTAGTTGCGCTTTTTCCTCTTCAAGTTTTACCATTCGGTCGGACATTGGTATTGCTGTTTCAGAAATCATCTTGCTCAAGACAGCCTGTTGATTTGCACCGATTCCGCCGGCTTGAAAAGCCATCGCAGCAATGGTTTCGACTGCAGTCTCAGCAGTGTCCAAGGAATTTGCGTAATCCATACCCAAGTCAAGCTCAGTAATAGCAGCTTGAAAAGCCTGATCCATATCTTTTGCAAATTCAAATGGAACGAACTGGCCGTCGCCACCGAGTTGGAGATCAATTTTTTGCAAATTATCTGCCCAGCTCGATGCGCTATCGATAACTGCATTCGTCTCTGATGTAACCTTTGCTTTTGCAGCAGTCACAAGACCTTCAATCGTTTTAGCTGCAGCATCTAGTCCGCGCTCTGCGGCCTCTAAATCTGCAGCAGTGGATACAGCTGAATAGTTTGCATCTGCGTCAGCTGACCAGCTATAGTCATTTAATCGACCATCGGTCGGGCCTTCGGGGTCTGTTGGGTCTTTTGCATCAAGACCTACATTTCGGGCGATTTCCATATTGAGGTTGTGAAGAGAGTCTGCAGTCATCAATTGTTTTTGACGATTAAACTCTGTATCTCGCTTAACTGTGTTAATCTTGTTGTGCAAGGTTGAGTCTGACGCTGGAATGTCAGCAAAGTCAGCCTTACCTGTCTCTTCCAAAGTGACCTCTCCCTTAATTGTGGATGTAATCTTTGAGTCCACTGTGGTATCTTCATCGGTACCGAACTCGACGTTTCCATCATCTAATATTTTGTGTTTTACTTTGCCTGTACTGTCTACAACAGCCAAGCCTTTAATTTTGTTTGCCATAATATATATCCCTCCAAGGATTTATTTTAAATTGTTAATATTATGTCTAACATAGTGCACAATGAAAAAACATTTAGTATGCACTCATATAACTATCACCCGCGTGAATAGAAAACACGCGGTATCGAAAGTAATTAGTCTACCTAAGTCCTTAAATATAAAGTATTTTTGAAACATCAGCTGCGGAACGATGAGGTGTTTTTTATTTTCCAGATCTAAAAGAAAAAGCACCCCGAAGGGTGCTTTTTGAGTTTTTTAAACAAACAGATAATAACAAGAGTGTTATTATTGTATTGTCTATTCCGCTGTTTCCGAGTAGAAAGAGGATGCGAACCATTCTTTACCTTCTCTAAAGTACAGCTTGCGACCGTGAGGAAGCGCGTGTGCAGCGTTGGTTGTGGTGTCTGTCAAGAAGACCATTGAGCCATCGAAAGAAATCGTCTTATAGGCTTTTACAGCGCGTTGCAACGCGCTAGAAGTTTGGTCCACAGTATCGTTGGCGGCGCGGATAGCAACAGGGTCTGGTTCTTGTGCGTTTTCGGCCGCATCTCGAACGGCAACAGCTTGTTGGTAAGCTGCATCTGCAGTGCCGAGTTGAGTGCCGTCGGCAACTGCGTCGAACGTAGCTCTGGTGTGTCTAGGTATTCGAAGGGTGCCGGCGCAGGTTGCGCTGGTCGTACCTTCGGTAATGACGACTTCAGAGTTAAGAGCGCCTTGCAAAGACAAGTGCTGATTTCGACTGTTCAGTTCTTCTCTACGGCTGTCGAGTGCTTTCTCAAGTAAGAAAATAGCTTCGTCATGACTTGTGTGTTCGCCTTGATCTGCAGTCGTGTAATTGCCGTTGTAATCAACGACATCACCAGTTGCACCAAGGAACTGACGTGTGCCACTAACTGATGTTGGTGTGGAACCAACATATTCCATAAGCACCTCACCTCTATTGGCAGGTCTTCTGAGTTCAGAAGATTCATCATAATCGATGTGTCCTTTGAGTGTGTCAGCAGTTTCTTTTGCCACATTGATCATCTCAAGAAGATTGTTTGCATGATCTGCACTTACAGTTGTCTGGCCTGTGATGATGTCATTTCTCCAATCAGATTCTCCTTCGAGAGCAAATTGAAGTTCTTTAGAAGTCTTATCGACTAATTTTTGTACACCGTCGACTTCTTCTTCTGATGCTCCTGCGTCGATCAATTCTTTAAGCTCAGCTTCTTGCGCGGCGAGTTCAGCACTAAATTCCGCGATTTGGGCTGTAAATGGACTACCATACACTCTGATCTGCATGTCAGCAATTGCTTCATTTAGCAACTCCTTGACTGTCTTAGCTTGAAGCGCTTCGAGTTCTGTGGTCAGTTCGTTTACGAGGTCAATATCACCAGCAGCGTCGGCGTCTTTGATTTCTTCGATTTTATCCGCAATTGCTAGAACGTTTGACTGAACAACAATAGAATCCTGAATCATCTTCAGTGTACTCAATGCTCCAGGAGCATCACCAATAAGCTCATCAAACTGTCTCTCAATCCAGCCAAGGCCAGATGTGTAGAAAGATGTATCTTCAGCATTAGGTGCACCTTCGCCGATCAAGTCTCTAAGCTCAACGTCTGAACTATAAAGTTTATCGTCAAGATAAGAAACATGCTGTTTAAAAGAAGATCCGAAGCTATAGCCTTCAATGGCTTCTTCAGATGTTTTTTGTGCTTCAGCTTCGGTGGCATAAGCGGCGTCTTGGATGGTTTGCTGAGCTTTTGTCGCTGCCACTGCATCGTCAAGAGCTTTTTGGGCCGCCGTTACTTGCGCTTTGGTGCCGGTTTCTTGCATTTCTTTAAGGGTCTCTTCAGCAGCTTTTTCTGCCTCGCGAAGTAGATCGAGTTGAAGTTTTGCATTGGCCGTTGCCACTGAAGCTTCGTAACAAGCTTTGCTCATTCCCATTGACTTCGCGTTGGCTTTGAACTGGTATTCGGTGGCACCATAAGGATTTCGGCCGAACTCGCTGGGAACGACAGCGATATTGAAACCAAGGGATTCAGCCAATTTAACAAATCTGGCTGATTCAGTTGCCATCGCCGTGGTGGTCGATGCATCAGATGCCTTCATTGCCTTGTGGTTGGCACCCAAGTTTGTTCTCACCTCATCACCATAAACAAGTGACTCGGCGGTTTGATTAGAGACTTTAAGATCTCCACTGATAGTGTGGGCGTCGGATTTGCTCCTGCCCAGTTGGAAAGAGCCGTCATTCTTAAGGGAGTGAGACTTGTTTGTCCCCGAATCACGAACTGCTATACCTTTTAATTTTTTTGTATCTTCTGGCATAATTTATTCCTCCATGAATAATTTATTTTTAGTTATTAGTTTTTTAAAGTTGTTTTACCTTTAAGTGTTGTCTTCATTTTATGGTTCATCGTTTCCGTCTGGTTCATCGTTTCCGTCTGGTTCATCGTTTCCGTCAAGCAAAAATTCTGAAGAGTGCCAAACGCCATCTTCATTAAAATATAGCTTCGACTCGGTAAAATCGTTTGCTGTGTCGATATTGAAGAACATACGGCCCTTCATATCTGCCTGTACAACATTTGCTTGATATCCGGCTGCGATGACCTGTGCGTTGTCGAGTGCAGGAATAGCAATTGCTTTTGAAACCTCAACGGATCCGTCAAATTGCACTGAGCCATTTCTTACACGGACAGACTTGGTGGGGTCAAGAGTTTGTTTCCATCCGGAAAGCTTTGTCTCAACTGCCTTAATCGCTGTGTCGATTCTATCTGCAACGTCTTTAAGATCTGCAGTGGACGTGCGGCGCTTAGTTTTGTAATCACCATATGCAGTGTCCATATCACTTGTAGATTGTGCAGCTCTAGTCGTAAAAAGAGATGCCAAGGCAAGAGCAGCATTGGCTGCAGTTTTAAGAGTGCCTTCAGCTAATTTACCAGTGGCAGCCAGCGTTACAACATTCCAAGGGCCAGCGGAGTCTTCAACATATGCGTCTGATGTTTTAAACTGAGTCCAGATTCCAGTGAGTGTTTCAACCACTTGCATTGAAGCGACTTGTGTATAAACAGATGGGTCTGATTCTCTTGTATCGCCATCGGCTTTGCCGCGATCATCTTCGTGGCTCTCGATGCTCGTGAGGGCAGCGGCGATGATATTGGACAACGTTTCCGTTGCTGCATTAAACTCGGCTGTGCGGGTTTCTTCAACCGTCATAGCTGTAGCTAAATCCATCTGCTTGGCAGTTCTACTTTCAATCTTAGATTGCCTGCGCTCTTCCTTAACCGCAATTTTCTCAGTTAATTCAGTAACCAAATCAAGTTGTGCTTTTGTTGGGTTTGGATTATCTTCAACTTCCGACTTAGCGGTTTCCAAGGCAGCACCAGCAGTTTTGATGTCAGCGTCCAATTCGCCTATTTCACCGGTCAATGTTGTAATATCGGCTTGCGATTGGGCCTTTTCTGCGTTGAAGGTGTCTTCCTGACTCTCTCTAAGTTTTGCATCTGAAAGATGCTGATTCAAGCTCGTGGCGCCTGTGCTGCCGTCGCTTAATTGTGCTTTGTGTTCTCGGTCGTATGTTTTCTCTGCTGCATATACATTGATTGCATCGAGGACATCACTACGTGTTGGCTTCGAACCATCATAAATAATGTTCTCAAGGCCCTGCGTAGGTGCAAAATCGTCATACGAACGAAGAGATACTGGTAATTTAGAATCTGACTGGCGAGTGATGAAATCATCAGTACCTTCTGAGCCAGCGGCCCATTCTACCATTCTAAAATTTTCGACGTCGCGGACGGACAATTTTTCGTCTTCAACGGATTTGTTGATATCTGTAAGTCTTCCACGCGCTTCGCTAACAGTGTCTGTCAATTCACTAGCATTTGCTTTGATTGCAGTCTCTGTTGTAGAGAGCTTGTTGATAAAGTTTGCTGAAAATGTCGCATCATCATTGATAGCGTCAGCAATCTCACCCAGTGTGTCCAATACCGCTGGTTGATTGCTTCTGATATCTGCAATTGCTTGTGCAACTGTACCATTTGTTTGGCTGTCGCCTTTGATTTCAAGAATCGCGGCTTGGGCTAAAGAGTCCTGTACGGCCAAAGTGTGGTGAGCAACACCTGGAACTACATTATCAATATAGTTTGTTCCTGTCACTTTGTATTTATCTTTGTCTGCACCGTCTGTTTCGGCGCCTGTTGCGATAACGAAGTCCTCGTTGTCGTCTCTGGCCTCGGCAATGAAGCCGGTGCCTGCAGTATCGGCGTCTGCTATGAAGCTGTTTGTGGCTGACGCCATTGTATTCAACTCATTAGCAAGATTGGCTTCTAAGGCTTGAACGATCTCCACCTCTTTTTCTGTAGCTGTGTAATCATTGATGTGGTCGAGTCGCACGTTGAATGCTTTAAGGCTGACGGTCTTGCCGTCCTTTCCCAAAGTTGCGGAGCCGTCGTCCATAAGTTTATGAACAACAGTGCCGCCCTTAAGAACTGCCACACCTCTTTTTAATTCTGATTTTGGCATAATATTTTCCCTCCAAGGAATTTATGTGTTAATATCATATTATATGCATGCATAATATGTAAAAGCAATCTGCATAGATACACGGATTGCCTTCGAAGTAAGTAGCTGTAAATGTTGGGTAAATCTGAACTATTTTTATTTGTTTTGTTCCCGATTTTTAAGGGGTAATAATAAATTAGATCTCAAAAGAATTAGCAAAGGCACCCCCGTTAAGAGGTGCCTTGGTAAGTT
>Ga0098044_1000697_pt1 | contig 17590 bp, 14 predicted proteins | sample 10_taG_FD_75053 | JGI IMG/M metagenome (GOLD analysis project Ga0098044, IMG submission 75053) | Marine viral communities from the Subarctic Pacific Ocean - 10_ETSP_OMZ_AT15264 metaG | ecosystem: Environmental > Aquatic > Marine > Oceanic | place: Pacific Ocean | collected 2015-01-16 | reverse complement strand
TCGGTTTTTTCGGTTTTCATTTTATTTTTGATAGTATGATAGTGATAGTTTTTGATTTTTTAGTTGTTATGCTCTGCGGTTAATTTGTTGTCGCAATCGGAACAGACACACATCCCGGTTTCCTCGTTATGCCATAGTGTTAAGGGTTCTAGTTTTGCCCTTAAGATTTTTTGCCCCGTGGCCAACATGGCATTGGAAAATGCGTCGGCGGTTTCTTTATTTATGCAGCCAATTGCAACGGCGTCGCCTTCCTCGGCTTTTGCGTTGCAATGGTCACAGCGTGTTGCCGTGAAAAAATGCTGTAAACCTTGAGGCTTAAAGTAAACGCGGTTGAATCCCTTTAAATATGGGAGAGCTTCAGGGATTTGGTTGGGATGTGTTAATGTGATTTGCATTTTATTTAAAGGTTTCAATTATGGTTGATCTTGCGCACTAAAAAAAGAGTATCAATAAAGAGGCCTTGCGTCAACAATTAATTGATTCAAGAGGCAACAAACTATGCACGCGCTATTCACAAAATCTTGGAGGGTCTGTAGATAACTTTTGATAGTATGATAGAGGATTATTCCCATGTTATTCACAAGGGTCTGTTGGGTCTGTGGATATTGGTGGAATCCTAAGTAAATTGATAATGTTAATAAACATTAGGTAATTCACAGAAAAAGGAAAAATCTTAAGAATCTTAAGAATGCCTAAAAACCCTACACTTTCTGAGATTCTGCTGATATCTTGAGGATTTCGCGCATTATCTGGTATCCTGAAGAAATTCACAGAACCTTGAGAAATATAAATTATCCGCTTGCTGCCTAAAATGGATAGTTTTTGACACCCACCCCCCCTTATTGATATTTTTGGGCATCTAGGGGCATACGGGGGATTTTCGCTGCGGGTCATACACGTTACCCTCTCGCATTTTTCTGCTAAATTATTAGCCACTCAAGAATGATCGACAACCCCTTTAGCCGATCATAATTGAGCAACTTTGAGCGACAAACTAGACCCCTTTAGCTATCCACTTGGCTAAAGCCCCTCTGTTGGCTCTCAGAGCCGAATAGAGGCCAACCTCTAGGTTCCTTACGTCCTTTTCGGACAAACCATTCTGGTTCATGTCATTGATCGCTTCAATAATCTCATGGATCGCTGTGGATTTCAAAGAATCCATAGGGTCTGGTAAGGAATCATCGATAGAATCGACATTTAAGCCTATTAATGGACACGGAAAAGACCTGTAGAACCCAAATAATCCTTCATCCTTCGGTTCATCTATAAGAACCCCTTCAGACTCTTCATTGAAGTACTTAATGGCTACCTGAATACCACTAATAGACACCTGTTTAGGACACCCAGAAGGAACCCGTAAACCTGTAAATGTATCCCCTTGCTTTCGTTTAGCCACCTTAAGATATTTTAAAGCTATCCTAAGTTTGAGTCTTAAGCAATATCAATTATGATTATCTCTCTTACCTCTTTTAAGGTAGTCTACTAAAGCAGGTTTAAAGGAAAGACAAAGATAAGAATAACAAGAAATAATTAACCAGTTAAAATCTAAGATACTCTTAAGCTATCTTAAGAAGAGAGTGTACCACAGCTTTCTTAAAAATCTTCAAATCCCACACCCCCCTTAAGCCCTAAGTCATTGATTTTCAGGTCTTTACAAGTTTCTCTTTTTTCTTGACAAGTTTTCACCTATTCAACACTTCTGGTTGTCTTATCCAAGAATCTCCAGATTTCCTACCCTTTCCAAAGGAGTCCATGAACTTGTCTATTTCCTTCTGAAAAGCTAAATCCTTCTGTTCCTTGTGGGCTTCGTCTACATCCCTTGCCATCTGTTCAACCCAGTAGCCACAAGCCATGCCAAGGGCATCCAGACGGTCATCATTAACGAGGGCTCCTCGATCCTTGGTAATCCTAGACATCTGGTAGAATAACTGGTATTTGCTGGAATTCTCCCCAAGCCTCTGCTGGGTACTCTTGAAGTCATTCTCAATTACCTTTACATCCACAATTAGCCTGTGGCTATTCATAACAGGCTCCAAGGTGTCTATGATCCTGAGTTCCTTTTGTTTATTACTCCTGATCTCCTCCACGGAAACCGGATAGATTCTCTTCAGGATGGGGGTTAGAAGGCTTACAAACATTCCATCACCAAAGTTGGACTCCACAAGGATCATGTTAACCTTGTTCCTCTTGGCCACCTCTGCCAGTAGCTCAAGGGTTGTCTCATCATAGCCCCCTTGGACTCCTCCTTGATCCAGAAGAAACAACTGGGAGTTAAGCATATTCACCACACTATAGGCTGTCTCATCCTTTCCCCGTCCACTGGGGTCTATAGCCATGACACTTCCCTGATATGCCGTGTAATCCCCGATGAGCTGCATGGGCCTGTAAAAGCGATCTCCAGCTAACCCCACGTTGGGAAGCTCATTCCACACATTCTCAGGATTAGCAGCCCATACGACCTTCTGAGGCCCAACATCGGGAGTCAGGGAGGTAACACAGAGGTCTGAAAGCTTTAGCGGATACCGATCAGAATCTGAAAGGGTTGTATCCAGCATGAACTGAAGGGCAAACCCACTGCGTCCATAGGAGCTTTCCCGCTCCAAGAGGTCTTCATCGTTGAATCTCAGGGGATCAGTGGGTTTTGACCAGATATCCTTATCCTCTACTACCTGTTCTTCCAGAAGGGGGCTTAATCGTCCGCTGTAGCCCCCTAGAGAGCTTTTGGTAGGGAATCTGGCTGGCCACACCCTGACGCTATAGCCACGCTCAGGAAGGACGTTGTAGAGGCTCATTTCAGTTTGAGGGGTTCCAAGGAACATGATCCTTCCCTCTGGCTTAACAATGGCTTCAAATTCCTTTACAGATTCACTTATGCGATCCCTCATGCCCTGTGTCAGGGAGTTATTCATGGACTCCACATCATCGGAGACAATGAGGTCAGCACGGGAGCCTGTAAGTTGTCCTGTGATTCCTACTGACTTTACTGAAGGAGCATGGGCTGCTGGTGCTGGGCCAACATCAAAACCTATCTTGGAGGTTCTCTGGCCATCCCGTGGACGTAACTTGGCCAACAGGGGCATCTCGTTGATGAGTCTCAGGGTGAAGGTGGAGAAGTCGTCTGCACGGGACTTACTGGCAGAGACCACCAGTATGTTCAGATTTGGGTTTACAAGGAGCTGGTGGACTACAAAGGCACTTGTGACCCAGCTCTTGCCAACCCCACGGAAAGCCTCGATGACCATTCTCTTGGGGCCATGCTGGACATACTCTGCTATGTCGTATTGAACCGGGGTGGGCTCAGGCAACCCAAGGTGATTCCAAGCCAGCCACAGGAAGTTCCTGAAGTCCGCAATGCGGGGATCAACAGCAGGAACAGTTGCTTTACCACCGCTCTTCACTATTTCTTGGAGCGGTTGTAACTCTTGGATGTTAAGGCCAGATTGGAACGGGAGTTGTTCCTTGGGTTGCCGTCTTTATGGTGGACATCCTTTCCATCCCCCTTTCGAGCCCTTCCTGAACGAACAAGTCGCAGTCTGGCTCTATTCCTAGATGCCCTGTTCTTCTTTTGCTTTGGTTTCCCTTGATACGAATCGTATTCCCGCCTGTAATTTCTTGGCTTCTTGTTGGGCATGGCAGTTTCCCCCCTTTAGTTTCTCTTTGGAGCCTTAAAGGGCAGGACATCCCCCAGCAGTTGCAAGGGGTCTCCCTCCCCGCCAATGCCCGTGATATCGTTGTCCTTCAGGAATTGCCTAGCCACGTTCAGGTCGGAGCTGGTGGCGTCACCGCTCTGGATGCGAGCTAACAGCTCCTTGGCCAGAGTCATGTGAATATCCTTTCCCAGCGTTTCCATTAGTTGTTCATCTTTTTCCATATCCTTATACTCCTCCCCTTTTGTTATCTTGGGGCTACGTTCATGGTCTCCAGCAGTTGCTGGGCATCCATTGGGTCTCCCCCTGCTCCACGGGTTTCCCACTCTACTCCAGATTTCATCAAGTCCTTGAAGCTGTGGACGTTGCTGTAGTCTTCCCCAAAGACCGGGAACTCAGACGCTGCCTGTTTCAGGGCGGCATTCTTGAACTTCCGCATGATCCTGTTGATCAGGCCAATACGAGGACTGTCGATTTGCGTGGTTCCCCCGAACTTGGGGAGTGCCTTGTAATCCCCTGAACGCATAAGGCGATCCAGAGAGTTACGCAGGGTCTTACCGTCTACCACGACTGTTGCAAGAATCTCCCGGTATCTGTCGTAGGCTGACTGCCCCTTGGCATTCCTGTAGTTGGTCATGTCAATCAGGCCACCCGCCAGCTTCGGGTTGGGTACATCCCAGCCCTGTCTAAGCTCTGAAAGCTCCTTCATCACATAATCCTTCTTTATCGTGGAGATGAAGATGGGACTTACATAGTCCCATACCGGGAGGAAAAGCTTGCGAGCTACAGGCTCCCCAAGGATGTTCCGTTGCTTATCCAGCTTCTCAGATTCACCGGGAATACGCTTTAGCATATAATCTGTCCAATCCCTTGCCTCCCTCATGTACTTGTCATCAGAGAAGGGTCGGGCTCCCGGCATCTGCCCCACCATCGCAGGAATCCAAGAGGCAGCACGACCCTTCAGGTACTTGAAGCTAGTCATATCAGGGTCTTCTACAAAGGTAAGGAATTCGTCGATGCTTTTGAGATAGGATTTTTTCGTTATATTGTGGGTGAGTGCCGCTATGCCTCCCTGCATTAAGGATTCCATGTAGCCCTCATCGATACCTTCTGGATTCCGTATACGATAGGCGATATCTGCTGCAATTCCAAGGAAGGAGGCGAAGGGGTCTACACGTTGGTAGGCAACCCATTTATTTCCCGCTCGTATGCTATAGGGCTGGTTCCCGGCGGCTTCCCAAATCTTGCGTTCCGCAGAGTTGCTTGGGCCTCCTCCCGTGATGCGTCCCGTGTTGGCAGCGTAGATGGCAAGGCCCATCAGCCCTGCACCCATACCCATGCGCCCCTTGGCTTGCGCCCTAACAAAGGGGTCTTTGCTTTTCATATCCTCCCAGTACTTTAGATTCAGCCCTTTTAAACTTTCAAACTTGTTTCCCAGCGCGGGAGTTAACACATCTACACGCCTCCAGAAAAATCCTATTAGGTTTAACGGAGAGGTGTAGAAGGGAACCATCTGTCTTAAAACAGGATTTTCCAGCAAAGTCTTCTGTCCCCATTTCCCACCGGGGCCGATTGGGGAAGCGGAGAATGTAAGCTCTTCTGCAATGTCTTTTGAAAATGCAGAAACCTCCCCAAGGCCGGGATCATAACCGTCCATACGCTTGGAGACATACTCTGCTGCCTCAAGCCCTGTTAACCCCTTTTCCTCTGCCTCCTGAGCCGCCCTGTGGGCAAAGGTGTCCTTGGAATAAAGCCTTCCTGAGCTATCTATCAGGTTGTTGAACTGCTCGCCCACCCACTCATCAGCAATTGCTCTGGTCTTGAACTTACCTTCCTTTAACATGGTGGAAGCCATATCCTCCAGCTTTACAAGACCGTGGGAACGGGCATTTAGTTGCTTGAAAAATTCGTCACTGGATATCAGGAACCGCATGGGCAAGCGAATAGCTTCCCCCAAGTAATCCACAGCCGCTGAAGCTGTTTCGTTGTGGGCAGTCATTCTAAAATTAGCCCCCTTGATATGCTTCTCCCTCACATATTGCTCTCCAAGGGTTTGTCCGATCTGTCCTTCAGCCTTCATAAAGGCTTTACCTCCTGCCCTGCCCACTGAAGGCATGGCTAATCCGGTTCTGGCGAGTTTGTGGGTGTCGAAAGCCATCTGGAGCATATACTTGTAGGTTTTAAGCATATCCTTGACGGCTGTGGCTGCTCCGACATCTCCGACAAATGGCATTCCCCTTCCAAGGGCCACCTCCAGCGGTTTGTAGGCACTGGCTAATCCGTTACCTATAACCGTGACGAAGAAGGTCTTTAACCCAAGCAGCCCATTGATCCAGACTTCATTGGGCTTGTTCCACACGCTGTTTCTTGCGGTGGCCTTGCCCAGTTCCCCTGAAGCAAGGTTCTTGACTCCTCCCGGCCCAGAAGCCAGAGCCAGAATCTTTTCAGCGTTTGCCCTAATTGAATCTGTGGTCAAGGAACCTTGATCCAACATCTGCTGAAGGTCTTCTCCGGATTTGGCGGGTAAATTTTGCAAGTCCAAGCCCAGCTTGTAGTCACTCTTCTTCCTCCAAGACCTGAGAGTCAGACCACTCTCCCGCATTAGGGAACGAATAAGGGTCTGGACTTGGTTGTGCTGTTTTTCAGCAACCATGAAGGAAATGCGATCTGCTGCGGTAGCTCCATCCTTTGCTGCACCCTGCGCCTTTTTATAGAGATTCTCAGCAGAGGCGTAAAGGAAAGCTCTATGCGCCCTCATACGCTCACTAAGTCCTGACATACTTTTAGCCTCCTTGGTGAGGCGATTCATCATTACATCAGGGGTTCTTTCCCCGGCCATCTCTGAAGTCACCTTTATGACCTCTGCGGCATTTTCATCGGCCACGGCATCCGGTAGATGCAAGTCCTCGATTTCCTTCACCTCCTTGCTGGTTTTCATCAGCTTCTGCTGCCAGCTATAAAGGTCTTCTGCGTTCTTGATCTCCCCTGTGTTTTCCAGAGCCTCGGAAACCTTGCGACTTCTGGCGGCATCCTCTGCGGTAAGGGGCTTCTGCTTTTTCTTCGGTTTCGTTTCCCGATAAGGAAAAAGCTCTTTTTCAGTTTTAGTGGGGATTGCTGGTTCTTCTGCTGCTTTTGGAGAGGGGGCTTCTTCGGGAAAATCAGTGGACTTTTCCAAGTCATCCATCACCTTGTTCAGCTCTTTTTCTGGCACAGCTTTATGGATGGCCTTTGTTACAGCTTCCGGTGATTTACCTGCTTTCTCTGCTTTTCTTGCTGCTGTGATTCCCCGTTTAGTTAACACTATCGCATCAAATATTAAACCCAACCCCACACCTTCAATAGCGTTCTTGAAGCGTCCCTCCAGTTCAGAATCCAGAGGGTCAGCCGCCAGATAATCTGTAAGGGGGTTACTTAAAGACGGATAATCTTCTGCCAGATTGTTTATAAGGTTGCTTAAACGGGCTTCATGGGCTGGAAAGACCATAAAGTCTGCTGCTGCTCCTGCTACAGCGTATCTCCCAGCCTCCATCAGGTAGGCTTTTCGGGTTTTCCCCGCTGCTTTTAAAGCGGCTTCTGTTTGTTTGAGAGTTAAAGCTCCTTTTGCGCCTTTTGCGCCCTTAACACCCTTTGCTGCCCACTTAGCTTTTCCAAGCCAACCTACTACGGGAACGAAACCTGTCAGGAAATCAGATATACCCTCCACGGCAGCTCCTGTCTTTGTCTTGGAGCGTCCAAGACCTGTACTACTTCTTAAATTGATAGCATCAGTACCTACAGCCCATTCTCCTAAATCTATGGTATTATCCAAAGCTGCCACAAAGCCGCGAGGAACCCCCATCGCAACATCACCTAACCAACTGGTCTCTCCGCTTTCTGTAGCATCAGGCTGTCCTGTTTCCTGACCCGCGACGGGTTGAGCCCCGGCTTTGAGAGGAGCAAGTTCACTTTCCAAGCTTTTTAGATATTCGTCAGTCTCGTTTCCCATGCGCGTTTCTTTCCCCTTTTAATACCTTCGTTTTAAATTCGTGAAATCACCCTTTTTGATCTGCATCTTCAACCGTTGGTCATTTAGAAATAGCCCTATAGATATCCGCTCATTCTCTATTCCAAGCTTTGTCAGGAAAGCGATGGTGCCAGCCTTGACGGCTTTCCCCTTTCCGTTGCTCACTTCTCTTGTGAATGCATCCATCTCACCATCGTGGGCAAACACAAGGGTATCATCCGCTTTATTCGCCATGTCAGGGAGAGCAAGACCCCCATGTTCTGGTCGGGCTCTACCATCTTTGATCTCCTTCACTGAAAAACCAGCAGCCATTTTGGCTAGATGCCAATCCTTCATTGCCTTGGCGCGTTGAGGAGTATTTTCACCCGTATATGTTAAAGTAATTTTATCCGTAAAGAGATTATCTTCAAATTTCCAAAGTACCCCATAATTCACAGCATCAGAAAGTCCCATAAGGGTATTATCGAGCTTAGTTCTGTTGGGATGCTTGTCTTTGGACATTCTGTCAGCCCACGCCTTTGCTGTCGTGAGTACTTCGCCCCCGCCTGTCGGGGTTGGCCAACCTGCCGCAGGGTCTCCATAGGCGTTTAGCAAGTTTACTAATTCTGCTTCAGTCTTCCCATATATTCCGTGAAGCCCTGTTCCTTTCTTCAACAACTCAGCTCTAGCTAACTTTATGGAGTTTCTGGTGTCTTCTGGCATTGTAGCAAAATCAAAGCCCTTCACGGCAGTAGCTCCCCAAAAGGCGTCTCCGATTAGCATAGCCCGATTTATAGCTCCCCCACTTGCAAAATCTAACTCTAGGTCTCCAATCGCTGCTGCCTCACCTTCTTCCCCGATTTGTATGGTTGATTTACTGAGTTCTACAATGGTGTTAAGTTTTCTAAGGGTTGAGTCCCTGATTTTCTCCCGTAGCTCCTCGGCTACTCTTTTGTACTCCGCTTTCCATTCCTTACTAGATGGGTTTTTATCGCTCTCTGTTTCAGCCGCTAAGTCTAAAACAGCTTCTTGAAATTCCTCCTTAAATTGAATTTCAGCCTGACTAAGTAAATTCTTCTGTATATGTTTCTCTGGCGTCGTCCAGCCTGTAGCACCTTCCAGTGAGGCTAAGAGATTTTTCATCTCTACGGCAAATACTCCACGGGAACCGCTGGCTAAAATACCAGTTTCTACATTGCGGAGCATAGTTATACTATTACGAAGGTTAATGTACTCTGCGTAATTTAAATCCTTGTTCTCCATAGCGTTATCGAGAGCTTCAAGGGCTTTGTCGGGATCGTGGTCGTCAAAGAGTAGTTCCTTAATATCTTTGACGACTGCCGCATTACTGGGTAAAGGGCGTTGTTTATCTGAAAAGGCACCCTGCCCCATCTTTATAAATGTGCCTGTTAACTCAGACGGAACCTCATTCGTTTTCATCCAGTTCAGCACCCAGTTTTTTGTCTCTTCTGGATTTTTAATGGATTCCTCATCGCCCTCAGTGATGAAAAGGGCGTTATTCAGGTCTTGCATGAGGGCTTTTGCGTGTTCCCTCTCCTTATTGGCATCGTGGGCTTTGCGCCTATTTTTTAAATCCCTTATCTCGGCATCCCACTGGGTGAAGACGGGGTTCATCTGGTTGGTATCCCCAAGGGTTGTAAACTCGTCATCTTCTGCTATTGGAAGCTGTTCCAGCTCGGTCATAAGCTTCTCCAAATTCTCCAACCTTTTTGCCGCATCGGCTGCTGAAGTCGCAGGGTCATCAATGACTGTTGCAAATTTTTTAAGGGAGGCTTCAAAGACTTGAGAGACACCTGTTGTTCCTCGCGATTCTAAAAGATACTGGACATCGGTTTGCCATTCCTCTTTTTTAACTAGATTATCCTGATCACTCCACCAAGCCTCCAAGGAAGCTGTGAGCTGCTTAACGTCCATGTTAATTTGTTCCGCCTTGAAAGCCTTGTTTTGCTGTGCTTGTGCCTCTGCCATGAACTGCTGTGAGAGCTGGTTATAGGCGTTGGTGGCTCCCTCGTTAACGTAGAGATTATCACCCAGAGTAGAGCTTTGAAATTCGTCCCATTCCTGAGCTAAGGCTGCGGTTGGACTCGACGGATTCTGGATATTTTCAAATTCCCCACTGGCTATCCGCTTATTTAAGAAATCTCTGAATTTTTGGGCTGTTACAAGGTTCCCCAGATTACGGTAAACCTGCATCCTGAAGTAGGGGTTGTGGCCTTGAGCTATCTTGCCCTCCCTTACCATATGGGACATCTGGTTCAAAAAATCGCTCTCTGGAGCCCTCTTTACCTTTGGGTATTTTTTCTCCCCAACAGGTAAAAATTCTACAGGGAGTGGAATGGGATTTCCTGAATTATTCATGTTTACTAGCGGCTGTTCCCCGCCTTTTCCCGCTAGTTCCAACTCTTCGACTAAGTAATCAACGCTTATTATATCCCTGAGAGCTTCATCGGTTATTTGCCAAAAAGTTTTCGACGGCACATGGGCTCTTATACCTTTTGCAATTTGCTCTTTAAATGAAAGCTTGTTGATTTTCTCAGCTTCTTCCCCTGAAAGAAGTGTCCAATGTTTAAAATCGTCTTGAGTAGGTTTTTCTTTGCCAGCAGGCCAAGTATTTAATAGCTCAACTTCACGAAGAATTCCGTGATCGTGGGGAAGCTTGAAGTTTACAACCCACGTTCTACGTATATCACCCCCAACTGCTTTGTCATCTTTTATCTTTTCTTCAATTACCTGTTCTCCCGGTTTTAATTCTGGTGCAGGAATCTCAGGAGGTGCCTTCTGCGGATCGCCGCCCTCTTCCACTGCCCCTTCTGGTGGAGGTATGGCAGGAAGTGGCGGCGCATCTGGCGGCTTATGGTGGCTTCTGTCGGGAGTCATCTCTTGATGCTTCATCGACTTTAACCCTTGTCCCGGCATCAGAAGTCCTTCAGCTCCGTTAGCTTTGGCTTCATCCAGTGGAATTTGCTGATTCCCTTTTTGGGTCATTAGCTGCCGTGCGTAAATGGCGGCTGCACGGGTTTGCTTGGCTTTCCATTGGGGAGCGTAAGATTTGGCAAAGGCTTGAAGCTTATCGTTAAATTCCCCAAGAGCCCCTGCAAGCTCCATCATCTGGTTGGTGGACTCAGTTTGAGCCACCTTTGGACGAGGCATCACGATATGCGCTGGCGTGGCAAGCTTACCCTTGTCGTATCCAAGGTCTTTTAAAACCCGTCTTGAAACAATTTTTTCAGAAGTAGTTGCCATGACGTTTCATTTTAACTGGGTAATACATTATTAGAACCACGGTATAAATCGGTTCCTCCCGGTAGTTCGGAACTGGGTATTGTTGCTGTTTCTGGGCTTCCAAACATACCACCCACTTGACTATACATTCCCAAGCCTGAGAGTCCTGCTGCACCCACGCCAAGAGCAAGCCCTGTCTTGGTAGGTCTGGTTATAGGTTGCCGAATCTCAGCCACATCCATTCTCCATTGCTGACCCAGTAAACCAGCAGTGTTAAAGGCTTCAAGCCTATTCATGTCCGCTTGTCTTCTGGATAATTCAAAGATACCTGCCTCTTCACTCATTATGGACATGATCATGGCATCAGTGACTTGTCCGGAGATTCCAGATTCCCCCATTACCACCTGAGAGGTTGCTCGCTTTCTTTCTGCGTCCCTACTTACCTTACCAAGCTCCCTGCGCCGGGATTCGCCCTTTAAAATTTCCTTTTGCTTGTTCAGCTCCAAGTCTCTATCCAGCTTCTCCTTGGCTAATTTTTCCTGAAGCTTTTGCCGCGCCTCCGTAGCATCAGCAAGCTGTTGCTTCGCCTTATGTTTTGCACCAGACGCTGCGGCACCTAAAGCAAAGGTCGCTAATCCTATTAGTGTTGGCTCACACATTATATTTCTCGTTTACCTTGTAGAATTCAAAAAACTCTTCATCTTTATGCCCTACCTTAACCTTTTCCCTTATAAAAGTAAATCCAGCCCACTCCAGCCATTTGATATGTAGCTTATTCTCACAATGGACAAGGTTATGTGTCATTTCGTAGCCTTCTTCCAGTATTTTTATAAATTCTTTACATCTTTTGAGGAAGGTTATTGATATTTTTGTTAGAGAGGGGGTTCCAAGCATCCATACAGCCCCTGCGTTCATATCAATATAGGGATCATCCACCACTCCAAAGACACATATGAGCTTCTTATCTTTCCTGAACCTTACCGTGTAGCACCTCTTGCTCATAGTAATGCCATTTCTAAGGGCTTCTTCTAACCTTTCTTTCTGCTCTACAACAGCAGTTAATTCTTTTAAATCCTCTGGACGCAGTCTTGGCAGCAGCTCCGATGCATCAGCAGGTTTAGAAGGTTTTATGGTTATCACCGCACTCTCCCTGTTTCTTTTAGTACCGGACTGCCCTGTTCTCATAGACACCTTCCCAATCCAGACTCAGGAGAGCCAACGGAAAAGGTTTTGTACTCTTTATTACTATGGATACCTTATCATTTTTGCACATTACATAAAATCTATGGGTGCCATCCTCTAGTGTGGTACTGCTAAACGCAGTTGTAGAGGTGTCCCTTCCTGACGGGGTGGATTCCACGCTGAAATCACGGGTATTATCATAGACCAGCGTACCACTCCTTATCTGGTATCTGCCCCCGGCTACCAGCATCTTTCCCTGACTCTTTTGCTCCCTGAGCATGGGCTTGTTCATGGTATACTCAAAGGCATACTGCTGCCCAAGCCACATAGGCTGGTTCGCGTAATCCCCACTCACTGAAAGCGTATTGGAGGTGGTTTCGGTTACTGTGAATTCCGTACCTCCTGCCACATAATCCAACCCGTACCCCAAGTTATCCCCATTCTCACAGATGATATTTTCGCCATCTTCCTGATCAAGCTGTACAAATTGAAAGGCAACCTCGTCAAAACGAGCTACTGCATTCATGGTATCAGCGGAGGTATCAACGGAATAGGGCAGTGTCCACGTTGTAGTATCCGCAGAAGAATCATAAGCTACGGTGACTCCTGTGTCTTCTTCTGCAACACGCCTGTCTAGATAGATGGTGTAGTCGGAGCTGGTGTCCTTTAACCCCTCCTCCACGCTTATCTTCTCCAAGCACAATCCATCATCCGCCCTGTAAATGAGAATATAGAGATCACTCTCGATAAAGGAGAATCCCTTTATTTCCGCATTATCTCCAAAAGTCCACTTGCTCCAAGCACTCTGCAACTTTTCCAGACCACTATAGAAAAACTTGTAGACATAAAGACCATTGGTGAGTCCTGATGATCTGGCTACAATAATTCTTTCGGTTTCACTGGCTCCCAGTTCCTTGATATCTCCTGCTATGTATTTTGAGACATTTCCGGTTACATCATTACCTGCCAGTTGGAGGGTGTCAGGAGAGGCAAAGTATTCCATAACGCCGCTGTAGGCACCCTGCTTAAACGGAAAGTATAGGTTCTTTCCTGAGTGCAGTGGCCTGACTCCCTTCAGGTTTTCAAATTCAGTTGCTTGCTGAATGCTTACCGTGGAAGGTGTTAAGTTTGCATCAGGTAGTTTTATGGAAAATTGCGTTTGATCCCCAAACAACACCAATTGATCAAAGTAGGGAACAGCGTTATAAAGAATAGATACCTTGTTATGGGAAGCTAATACATCTATTGGAGCAGAATCTAGCAAGCTGGTTACTGTGGTTCTCCAGAAATTAAAGAATTCAGCGGATTCTGAGAATATGACGGCTTCGTCTGAAAGTACCCCCAGCCTGTTCTTGTGTAGAAAAAGATCATTTATTTTGTAACCTACAAATGAGGGTGCTGGATTGGAGGAGTCATCCCCCGCTGCTCGCTCATCCCAAGTTAACGCCTTGAATTCAAAGGTATCTGCGCCTATGTCGTGAACCAAGGCATGGGGCATGGAGGTGGCATCAAACTTGTAGGTTAGTCCCGGCCCTACGGCTTCCTGCCACTCTCCCTCTGAAAAATCCTCATCCTTTGCCACAAACTTGACATAGTAATCATCTGCTATTATTTCAGGATCACCTGCTACTTTCACAGTAAAACCGTGGGGAGCAGAAGTTGGCAGCTCAACAAAGTTAACAATGGTATCCTTGGCCAAGCCCGTGTAGGTGGTTCCTACAGTATCTCTGACACTTATTTCAAAATCTTCCCCATCATCCCTTTTAATCCAGATGATGGAGCCTTTGACTTCAAAGTCATAAGTAGCTGAATCAAAGGTACTTACGAGTGAAGAATTAAGGGCCGATGCAGCAGCTTCAGTGCTGGTATTGCTGGTAGTGGAAACCGTGGTGCCATCCAGTTCTATGTAGTGTGTGGCAGAGCTGGCTGTTTGCTTTATAAAGACTATAGCTTCCTTGCCCCTGTCTGCGGTGACTGCTGAATCTATTGCCGTGGTCTTGGAGGTGTTAACCACAAAAGTATAATCAGCAACGCTGACAACCCTAAGATCATCGGTAGGAGTAGAAGTATCAATATAATCAGCAGCGTCCCCACTAGAGTAGCCATCCGACGAAAAGGTGACGGTCTTTGATGTCCCACTGGTATCAAATACCTGAATTGTGTCATTCCTGAAAAGAACAATAAATCTGTTAGAGGTGTCCCTGTTGATGGTGTGGATTAAAGTATCTCCAACGGTGCCTGAAACGATTCTGGAAATGTGCTGGGTATTGGGACGTTTGGTTAGCCCTTCCAACACACTGCTGTTGCCATTTACCTGCTCTACAGATTGAGAAGGAAATCTCAGGGAATCTGCCTGTTGGCTGACTCCGCTGATCAGGTTGGGAACTGTAGTGGAGATTAAGGGCATATACTGGATTATCTATCAATAATGCTTAAAGTGCTGGGGCTGTCAAAAATGGTGTAATCTGCGGAGTTGTTTTCTGCTTCCCTTAAAAGACTAAGGGCTTGGGCTTCGTTAATGCTTAGATTCTTGTTTAAGACCTCCGCGCCCACCATACGTTCCTGAAAAATTCTGGAAGACCTATACATGATGTAATCCCTGCCAACCTGCGGCAAATCCTCGAAATCCATGAGAATTGTGTAACTACCCTTTAAATCCTTATCCCAAGAAAAAGTACCCTTGTATCTGTTGTAGAACTTTGGAGTACCGCTATCATATCGGATGACTGGATCAGTATCTGATTTATTATACACATTCGGACTGACATCAGCCTTGATTACATCAGCAGCCAGAGGAATTTCATCGCTTTCATCCTTTGAAAAGGTGTGGTCAAAGACGGTGTTAAAATGCCACCCCATTGCCTGAACGACTCTGGAAACCTCGTCCAGAATATTCTTTGCCATTGTGACATCCGTAGTAAGGGTGCCATCAAGGGTACTTATGGGGGCTTCCCCAATCGTAGCCAGCATAGTGTTGACTGCGTTTAATTCAGTGGTCGGTACGGTTGTGGTAGCCATGCTTAATTTTCAGGTATTTTAAAAACTTAAAAAGGGCTGGTGAGACCCAGAAACCAGATAAAGGACAAATGAGCCCAAATAACCCTCATCTGTGTGGATGTTTCTGAATCCCACCAGCTTATCTTTCGTTTTATGATCAGCCTACGAGGTCTGATTAATAGCTACAACAGCCTCTGGACGCAGAACGCCATGACCGCAGACATACTTGGCAACCATCAGGGTGCCTTGACGCTCGATCTGGTATTCAGACTCAACCGCGAGGTCGAGAAGCTTCACGGTTCCTGCCGCTTGTTTCTGGAAAACCAGAGCGCGGAGGTCTGAGAAGTCACCGTGGTAGGTGTTGTTTGTTGCCGTATCTTCAGATAGCACGGAGCGAGGCGTATTATTCGACATCACCATTTGAATATTAGCAATGCGAGGTAGATTTGCCTTTTCGTAGACACCGGACGTTGTGCCGTAATCTCGGTCAAACAACGTGGTCGAACTCTGGGCAATCTTGTAGTACTCCTCTGGACGTACCACACAATAGCGATCCTCTGCCGGGACGTTCTTTTCGTCCAGCGTTTGGGCAGCTATGTAGATTTGATCAACAAGCTCAGACGCAGATGGTTCTGTTCCCGCGCTGTTTTCACAAGTCAGGTTTGAGCCACCGTCACCCCCGATTGGGGAGGTGCCACCTAGCGCAATAACCTGCGATACCGTCTTGTCATACTGCATCGCCAGCGCACGACCAAGCTCGGTTGAGTAGATGGAACGCACATCATAGTGGTTCTGCAACTCATCGATGTTGGCCACAAATGAGGAAGCAACCAGCATCGAGTCGATGTTGATGACCTTCTCACCGTGCTTGATATTACTGAGATAGCTGTTTCCAGAATCTGCAATATTATCTCCCGGTGTGTGGTATGCTGCCGTCGCAACGCCCGTTACTGGGAATTGCGCCGATTTTCCGTTCTCAATTGTCCGCACAGTGTGTAGAGCTTGAAAGACGTTCTCAGTTGCGAACGTAGTTAGCACTTCACCAGCAAACTTCTTGAGAAATAATGCAAGCACATCGCCAGCGGCGTTGGCTTGTCCTAGTCTTGATGGATTAGTAGCTCCATTGGCCATAATATCCTCCTATTTCTCTTAGTTAGTGTTATTGTCTGTTACTATTTACTGATGCTGTCCTTACTCCGCTTTAAACTTCGACCATTCGGTACATCAAGAGTTATCTGTAACAAGTACAGGCTCTGAGAAGCCACTAGCTTTGTTTGGTCAACAAATTCTATTTCAATATAATACAAACCCTTACGGGAGTGAACCTATTTTTTCTAAAATCTCCTGCATGACTGCATCCGGTACACTCCAGTGATCTATTGGACGTGTGACTACGTCATTCGCCTTCACCCTTATCACCTCCCGATCTGCCGGGATTACTATGTATTCTGTTCTTGTCGTCCCGCAGCCGTTCATGCAAAAACTCATTAAGACCAGACTGATCATCACTGGCAAGAATTTCATCTATCTCCCTCCTTATGCGTTCGCGCTGTGCTTCTGGGGAATTTTCCCGCTTCCACTTGCGCTGTAGCCACAAGAGAACAACCGGGACTATTGCAGCAAGTAAGCCTAATATAGCTCCTATGCCCATCGTACTGTTTACTCGCTGGCTCCCACATCTTCACTGGATTTATTGTTATCTCTAGCCCAAAGGCCAATCAGGAAACCCCCGGCTGCTGTCAGAATGCTTCCAATCGTGTTAAGCCACACTGGGTCTGGATTCTGAATCTCAGAAAAATAGATTCCAAGTGCGCTAACAGCTCCAGCTAAGGTTGTTTTCCAGCTTGTGTTTTTTATTTTTTCCACGGTAGTTATTACTCCTTTGTTTTAGCCTTTTGTTAAAAAACATTAGAAACTGCCAGCCGCTGCTCGACTTCCCTGCGATAGGCAGCATCTGTTTTATATTTTGGATTAGCCATTGCCGTAATCACCTGCTCATTGCTCTGGAAAGGCATCAGGGCTTCTGCCGATGGGGTTCCCTTCATCAAGGCTGGGGCAGTACCAGCTTCAGATTGATAACGAGCATACAAACCTTTTACAGTCATCGAGGCTACGCTGGTGTCCCCGCCAAGCACCACAACATCATTAAAAGAGGCAAGTTCTTCTGGTGAAAGGGTTTCTTCTGCCCACTGGGCCATCGTCCTATAGTTCTCCTCTCCTCCCACTTCATTATAGATTAGCTGTTCCTGCTGTTTTTGTATGGCAAGTTGCCCTTCTGCAAAGGCATCCACCAAGTCCTTGTTCAGGCCCAACTTTTCCAGATCGGAATAGGAATCCTCACTCAGTTCCCCCTTTTCATTGAATTCTTCAGAATACTTGTTCAGACTCTCCAAGGACATAGCTTCCTTGGAAGGAGCAGCCTCGTCGCCTTCTTCAGAGGGTTCTCCCATCTTTTTCTCCAGCTCTCCATAGGCTTTGGCCAAGTCTTCTGGATTTTTAAATTTCTCAGGAAGCCATTCTGGGCGTTCACTATCATCTT
>Ga0098044_1000696_pt1 | contig 17617 bp, 21 predicted proteins | sample 10_taG_FD_75053 | JGI IMG/M metagenome (GOLD analysis project Ga0098044, IMG submission 75053) | Marine viral communities from the Subarctic Pacific Ocean - 10_ETSP_OMZ_AT15264 metaG | ecosystem: Environmental > Aquatic > Marine > Oceanic | place: Pacific Ocean | collected 2015-01-16 | reverse complement strand
TGGAGGGATTGTTGTTGGATGGTGAAGAACTTCCCAAAATTAGTCGGTTGCCTGAGGCTTTGGAACAAGACGATCGTTCCGCCCGGCTCGCAGTCATAGATGTTGATATTGATGGATTATCTAATGACAAGGAACGCGTTAATATCTCACTTTCCCGAATTGCATTGCGAGCAATAGATCGGGCAGCAGGTCGCGCCGGAAAAACAAGGTCAGCCTACATTGTAGACGCAAGTTTGAGTGCATCGAGAACACAATAGTCTCTTGCGGACTTATAGACTTCATACGGATAAAACAGAAGCACTATGAATCGCAAGTTACTGCTTTTTTGAGGGAAAATGGAGGCTGGAGTCGGAATCGAACCGGCGTTAACGGAGTTGCAGTCCGTCACTGGAAGCGCGGCATTTTGATTATATATCAACAACTTAACGTACTTTCCTGGCTTTCATTTTGTCGCATTTCTGATCAATTCTGCTCGTTGCAAATCAATAACTTGCAAAATAGTTTGTGCGGTTTGCGAACCGGACGGGACTCGAACACGTCCGCTGTTATTCTGTGTGCTGCCTCTGTTAACTTGTGCGCTGATTTTACTGAATATTTTTTCAGAGCGCATACACAGATTAACACAGGATTACTAAATACCGACAGAAATACCGACAAATTCTCTGCTCTTGGGTGGCCAGATATGAATCTTCGAATAGTTGGTTAAAAGGCAATTGCATTTAGTCCAATTATCAATTACTTGCCCAACATGTTTTTCCGTAAAAACCCCGAAAACACCCCTGTAATATCAAGATAATAGCATTTATTTTTCCGGAGCTTCACGCCCTGATTAAGCTCTCAATGCGACCAAATCCAGCACATCCTGACTGGCACTGTCGATGGTGTCCTGCACCTCAGCAAGCTCGGCAGTCGCCGCCAAGTAATCTGGATTATCAACGGTCTCTCCCTCAACCTCGATTGTCTGAGGTAGTGGGTCAATGCCTGGGACTGGCGCAACGTATTCCTGTGTGACTTCACCGGTTTCAGGGTCTGTTTGCTCCGGCACCTCTATGACCTCATCGCGGCCATTAATCAGCAGCTCAATCTCAGCCTTGCGGCGAAGCGCGGCCTCATGTGCCAACGTGTCGATTAAAAGTTGATTTTTCGACACATCAGCAACGCGGCGCGAGTAGATCAGTTGCTTGTCAGCAATGAAAGCGGTCAGCAGCGCGTCATTCTCTGCATAGTTCGGGAGCGTCTCAGGATCGAGATCCGCCTTCAGGTCTCTGAAGTCGCGCAGGTCATCCTGAGTGCGCTGCCGCCATTTCTTCAGCAACTCACGATCCCAGCGCTGCATCAGCTGTACTGGCGTGAAAGTTATGCTGCCCATCAGGTCAACGTGGCTATCTGCAAATGTGATCATTTCCACACCTCTCGCTCGAATACGATATCGACATTGTTTCCGTCTGCTGGCTCTGTGGCGAACTCTACGCAGTAGCGACCCAGGCCATAATCAGCAATGGTGTAATCGTCAGCAGCACCTTTGGTCTGCTCTACCCCATCGTCATAGACAAGCACTGGGCGCCAACCAACAACCTTGGCCACTTCAGCGTCATCAGTTGGATCAGGGAAAAGGACACGCGAACCAGTTGCATCACCTTCATAAGTGACGGTCTTTCGCTCTGGGACCAGTGTTAGAGGTTTATCGCGCAGGTTGCGCTCTGGCACACTCAGCTCGACAGAGGATGCACCACCAACACCAATCTCAGAACGAGTGCCGACTGCGACTACCGCACTACTTCCCTGCCCATGCTCGACGCTGGAAGTGATAGCTCCATCCTGAAGTGTCTGGCGGTATGTGGTGCCGACCAGTTCAACAGCCTGACGAATAGGGTCATAAGCAGCACTTGTTGGAATTTCATCAAGTGACGCTTTGCCCTCAATTAGGTTACGCATGTGCTTATGCATCAGGTTAACCTCAACATCAGACAACGCTGTTTGGCCGCCACCTGCGAACCAGATAGTCGAATTGTTTGCCGAGCTGGTTAAAGTAGACCTAGCGCCAACGAAGGTAGACGCGCCTGAATCAAAAACTAAGTCGCCGTGAGAGCCGCCAGCCACCGATGCGACCTGCTCACCATCCACATTAATCAAGTAACTTGTTGCTGTTTTACGCAAGACAACGGTGTGAATTAACCCATCGTCGTAGGTAGAAATAGTGGAGGCATTCACATTACTAACAAACGCATTGGAAGACGCCACAAGTTCCAGTATTGATGCGCTAGTAAGCCTGAGAGATACGCCAGCCCCTGCATATGATCCGCCTGTGTACTCAGCAAGCTGTATTAAGTCCTCAAAAGCAGCACTACTATCACACTTGAATGCACAGGCCAGCCAACCCTCACCAGCTCCGATACCATCCCAAGGATTCGCAGCCTCAAGATAATCACTGGTGCTAAACCCACTCAACCCAGCAACACCGCCAGCAGTTTCAGCAGTTGCTGTTAGGGTGCCGTTGATAGTGGCGTTGTTTCCTTTACCTGATCTGTCGGTAATCGCTCGACCTAAAGCAAGCCCGGTAAAGTATCCAATGCCGTTATCACTGGCGTTACCCTCTCTCATTACCAAATAATTCGCTGTGCCATTAACGGTAAATGTAAACTCATAGTCAGTATATGTGTCATCTGCTGGAACGACTTGAACTGGTGTTATCGGCCCGCCGCCATTCGTTGTGCCGATAAAAATAATCATATCCCCTTCTGCGCTTGATGCCATAGCTGATAAACGCACTGTAGCTGCATCACCAGCGGTCAAACCAGCAGCAGAAATTGCAGCTGCTAAGTCAATCCATGCACGCCCGAAAGACACAGCTGGCTCAACTCGTAAGGCCGCAGCATTTCCGTTAGTTAGAGTTGACTCGCCTGCTATAGTGGCTCCTGAATTGCCAATATCGGTGAGCAGGGTAGCCGTACCGTTAATAGCATTTGATGTTGTATAGTAATCCTCTGAATCCGAGAACGTGCCTCCATCAGTCCCACAAATCAGCATCAACTCCGGGTTTTTCATCGGAGGCGTTGCGTAGTTAAGGCCGCGTCTTGCTATTAGGCTGGATTCTTTGTCAGCAGGATTTGGCCATAGCTGATCGACTGTCGAGGCTGAAGGGATTATCAGGGAGTTATCACCTTTGCCAAGTGCTGTGAGAGTTGCAGCAGAGAGCTCCGGAACTGTTGTGTTGGTCCAGGCTAAAATATTGGCAAACGACGCCCCCAAACTCTCAATGGCTCCGTAGTAATACAAGTTATTTGGTGAAGAAGCTCTAACTGCGTATAAATTCCCCTCCAGTATTTCAACTCTGGAAAATTCAAGTGTTACTTCGCTCTTAACCACAGTACCATCAGGCTCTATTACAGAGATGCCGCCAGCAGTGGCAGCAGCGATGTAGCCTTTGTGGGTGGCGATGGAGTTGACCAAACTGTTCGATAAAAATATGGACGTTGTAACTATTTTTGCGCTTTGTGTAGTATTCCTGCCCGATATTTTGTTTGCAAACACGGAGAAACTACTTGATCCGTAATAACTAATTAAGTCTTTTTCAAAATCGAAAATATAAAGACCAGTGCCGGTAATGCCATTAGCGCCAATAACAAGTCGGTTACTTTGAAATTCAATATCCCCGAAAGCGTAATTAGCAGGAGTTCCAGTTAGTGTCAAAGCATAGGTATTTCCTGATACAAACTCCATCCACAACGGCACGTTAGGATCAGTCAAGTCAAATACAAACAAGCGCGCTGAAGTTCCGCTACCTGACGCCACAAACATAGCTTCTAGCGGCATGTGATCTGAACCGTACCGATAAACCCGCTCACTGTTGTTTTCGGTCGTGCATTTATACAGGCCGATCGTGCCAGTAGTCTGCCAATAAACATCACCGGCAATCGGTGTAGGATCAAGTTCAGGGTCACTCCATGCTGCTGTTGCATTTGCATATTCGCCCAGCCATCGCCCTGCTGGGCGATCTTCAGATTTGTAAGACTGATTGCCTTGCTTCTCCCAACCCTCTGCACCTTTGAACGCAATGGCTTTGATGTTGGTAATACCGCGCTCTTTGAGAATCGGCATCACACGTGCAGAAACGTCACCGATGCTGGCAGCGGCAGCGGCAGCAGCTTGGGCATTTGTCAGTGAAGAGTCTTTGTACCCTTCAGCCAGCGAAGCAGTAGCCACCGCCTCATTGGCTTTTGTTGTGGCAATACCGGCCTGGGTGGTTGCTGTTGTTGCTGAGGCAGCAGCATTAGTCTCATGCTGTTCAGCCTGCAACACTTGGTCACGCAAATACTTGGCATCGGTTTTCCTGGTTGGCTTCAACAATGATGCTTGTGTCATGGTTGCTTACTCCTTATGCGGACTCAACAGCGCCACCAGCCAGGAACTCAATACCTACTGCGCTCGCTTTCACCTGGATGGTTTGGGTACCGGTGACCGGGATGGATTTGATATCAAGCTGAAAGGCATCATTGGCCACCAGCTCATTGGTTGGGATGATCCGAGCCAGGTTATTACCAGAGCCGTCCGACAGCCTGACTTCAACATCAATGCTGGCACCTGTGGTGTTAGCCATGGACAAAGTGGCAACGATCCCAGGCTCTGCCACCAGGTCAGTCCAGGTGTCGTTTGTGTAGCTGTTCAGGGTCCAGTTCTTAGCGCTATTCGGGTTCATGGTTATATCCCCAGCCAATAAAGTGTGTTGATTCTCTCAGCAGCCTGCACGGCTTCCGTGCGAGCAGCTGTGGTGATGTTTGTATTCTCAGCAACCACAGTGCGATCTTCGCCTGTTGCCTGGCGATCTTCTGCAGTTTGGGCGGCATCCTGTGTGGTCTGTGCTGCCTTTGTTGTTGCGATCGCAGCACTGAGTGCCGCCGCTGTGCTGTATTCGGTAGTGATTGGTAGAACGTCCACCAGTTGCTGCAGCGTTGTTTCTGCCTCCGGCATCTGGATGGTGGCGGTGGCAATCAATTTGCCAGCAGATGATCTGATCGTGATCTGATAGCGGCTGTCCTGGGTGCCTACCAAATTGCTCACCAGCGCCAGCTCAGTGGATCCGTTCTCATCGGTGGTTGCGCTGAGTGTCTTTGGCAGCATAGTGCCGTCAGTGGTGAAATCTGTTTTATTCAACGTGGCATTGATAACAGCGCCAGCAACTGGATTGCCGTCAGCGCCGTAAACCGGGACCGTCAGGGTGTGAGTGGTCAGCATGCCTATATCCTCCCTAAATCCCGAGCCAGTACATGGTGCGCATTTGCGCTTTGAATGCTTCGTTGTCAGCCAGCACAGCTGTTGTGGCAGCATCTGCTGCCGGATCAATCAGCTCATTTTTCTGGCTGGTGGTCAGGTCATTCCAGGTAAGTGCAGCGCCTCGCAGCCGGCCATTGAAATCACGCAGGTCTGCGATCTGCCCAGAAGCGACACCGCCTAGTGCCGCCTCAACATAGATCCTGGCAACAGGCATTGCCCCTACCGGAATGGCCGCATCAGTCAATGCGTCATAAGGTGTGGTGACCAGGCCGTTTGTGTCGTAGTCGGTTTTAACTGCCTCCGAAGGCGTACCAGCAGCGACAAAGAAACCCGACCCGCCTGGGCCGATGTAAATGTAGGCAATGTCATAACGCGCCAAATCAGTTGGCGGCGGCGCATCCAGCTCATGGCTAAAGTCCTGGGCAACAAATGCGCCAGTCTTCAAACTGGCCAGACTTGGATACTGCCAATAGTAAGCAGGTGAGGCCTCTACATCCGGATTGTGGTGATCCTCATCACCGGTGGCCTGCCCTTCCAGACTGACAATCCAATCTGTGTCACTCGCTCCGGGCGTGACCAGACAGCCAAACATAACCACCTGACCGACAGCCGCATAAATCAGAGGCGTGGGCGTGATTGAAAACTGCCGGGTTTCAACGCCAGTGAGGCGCCGGTTTACTTCTGCAAATTGCTCAGTGGAACTGGCCATATCACCTCACTGCTTTTCCTGTGTCGTGGTGGGTGGCTGCTTTCGCCGGCGTGGTTTTTTCTGATTCATCAGACCTGCAACCTGCTCAGCAACACAGGTGAAAATGCCCGAGGCAAGTTCCATGGTCAGAGGCGACCCGACATTGCGCTCAAGGCTTCTTTGTAGCGATTGAATAACAGCGTCATGCTCTTCTTTGGTCATTTTTTCTTTACCTTACTTTTTGCTGATTTCGCCTGGTCACGCTGCACCTTGCGATCTAGGACAGTGAACAGGTCGTCTGGCCGGAATGAGTTGAGCGGCTTACCTGGTGCCCACTCTGGCGAGTCGCCCATCAGGTCATCAAAGTCATCACCTGCCAGGGTGATGTACTCCTGGGTGCCAAGATCCGGAACAAGCTCACCGTCAACATCCGTTGCTTCAGCGATCGCAAACTGAACAGTTTTGTTGATGTAGCTGATTGAGCAGGCAATAACGATCTCCACCACAGTGCGTTTAGCCTGTGCCGGTATGGTTTTCTGTCTCATCGGGATTACGTCCTGAATTCGTACTCAAAAATTCCAGCAGAGGTGCCGGTGCTTGCATCCCAAACTTGAAGAAGGTGGCCGGTTTTGCGTGGCTTTATAATCGTGCCGTTCGGAATGCTAAGGGCAGTGCCACCGCCTGAGTTGTTCGCTTCAATAGCCTTGCCGAATGAATTGCTTGTGGAAGCAGAGACGGCAACACCGGTGGTCGAAGTAGCAAGAACGCCCCAGCCGCTGGTGCCATCAGCACTGATGGCCGAGTTACCAGAGCCCTTGTGGGCATATAAGCCAGCACCACCGATCGAACCAGCAATCGCGTGCATTGCTGCCAATACACCCGAGTAGGTTTCACCACCTGTTGCAATCACACGGCCTGACGTGGTGATATCTCCTGACCAGCTGCTCGCGCCTGTAGTGGCGCTGATGGTCACCGTGGGTGATCCTGATGCGTATGCGCGGAAACCTGCAGAATCAATCACAATGCCGTTGAGAGGGTTAGTACCACTAACGGCAATCTTTTGCGTGCTCAGTGCCTGGATGTATTCCCAATCACTATCCAGCGCCTGCCGGGCCCTGAATGCCCCGACCTTTTCATCAAATGATGTTTTGTAGTAGTTGAAACCATCTGCAATGTCATCCAGATCACCAAGCACTTGAGCCAGTGAGGTGTTATGGGGATTACCTGGTGAGGTGGCGTGAGCATAGCCGGCGTCAGCATTTGACTTGATGGTGCCCAGCGTTGTGCCACCAACAGTCACAGATTCGGTGATGATTGAACCGGCTTTGAGCGCGCCGGTGATCTCAAGGTCTGTCCCGTCCCACTTAAACTTTGGACTATCAGACCCACCCATGATGATGGTTTCATTGTCCAGGTCCCAGGCGCTGCCCTCGTCAGTGCCATAGTTATTGCTTTTAATTGTGCCGGTCTGAATAACATCGCCGCGAATCCGCGTGATCTTCGCTGGGGCCTTGTCCGGATCAGTGCCGTTGTATTCACCGAACACATCAGCAATAGTCACAGTGCCAGCCAAGACAATGTCTTTCGCCTGGATCTTTACCGCTTCAGGACTGATGGCAATCAGGCTTTTGATCGATGATGAGTCAGCCTTTCGCTCGACCAGTGTTTCCAGGTTCTGCAAGCGCAGCGCCAGCTCTTGCATAATCGAATCTGGATTCTCTGCAGCGCCTGGCAATGTGACCGGTGGCTTGCTGCGAACGGACATGCCAATTGACTTATTACCACGAACGATCATGCAGGACCTGCTACTGTCAGTGGAATGATGTTGGATCGAATGAATACCTGGCGCCCTGCCACCTCAACACCTTTGGCAAGACAGCAAGTGACTGATGCCCACTCAAACGCATTGGGCAGGTTTAGCGCGACACGCCCCTCATAAGTGAACACGCCATCTGACTCGGAGAAATCCCCGGCCGCAATTTGGATGATGTCGGTTTGAGGACCAGGTGCCGGGTAATATTCCAGGAACTGGCCTGCCTGACTCGCCTGGGTGGAACCTTCAGCGCCACGCTCAATAGCCGCGATATAGTAAGCACCGTCAAACTGAATGCCCGAATGCCTGACCACTTCTCCATTGATCCACGCAAGGCGGAACTCCCCGACACGGCCATCAGCATAATCCAGTTCGGCTACATCGATCAGTTGACCAGCTGCCGGCGTGAAGGGGATCTCGACATCGGCAGCAAAAAATAAGGTGCTGCTGTCAGCCTCAGTTACTTTGTAATATGGCGAAGGTGACCCAGGCGCATTGCGAACAGATACCCACCAAGCACCATACAGATCAGGATCAGCAACACCTGGTTCATATCGCAAAGCGGTGGTTGTACTGCCAGCTGCCACTGTTAGATTAAACAGGCCTGCAACGCCCTCGCCCACTTCAGTGCTCAAGTACAATTTGCTGCCGGCGTCCGCACTGATCTGGATCCGGTTTGGCACCTCAGAAGCCGAGTAAAAAATAAACATCCGGTCCGGCAATGCTGACCCGGCTTCTGGCTCAAACTTCGCACTGATGCGGATCCGCGTTAGCGGGTTTTCAGGGTTCGGGTCCAGGTAGATTTTCGGCTCAATCGGATCAGAGATACCCAGGTAACTGATGCGGTCATAGTCAGCATTGCCAGTGGTTAGCGTGACAGTATCGTATTCGCCTGGCACACCAGTGATGCTGAAGTGTCTGGCGCGAATTTCATAGAGCGCACCTGGTATGGCCGGCACAATGAAAGCCTGGTCGGCTTCGCTGTTCTGCAAGTAGGTGTAATCACCCTCAGCGTTGATCCGGTACCCGATCTCTGTGTAATCGACAAACCCACCCGGTGCATCCCAGTAAACGCGGATAGCGTCGACGGCACCACCGCCTGGCTTGCTGACAGAATCGCTCTCTGCCCCCAGGCCTTCAATCGGGATTTGCGCAGCCGGGTCATAGGCGTCAGGGTCAAGCTGAGTCAGTGACGGGCCAAGATCAGCAGTGACATCATAAATGCTGCTGTCTTCCTCAAGCAGTTCCATGACAACCGGGCCCATACCACTGTACTGCATGGACACAACTCGGAAGAGCTCTGCCTGGTTGTTGGTTTCCCGGATATTGACTGAGACGACATCGAAGGGACGGAGCGCCAAAGCAGCCGGGCCCAGGATCAATTGCAGCGTAGCGCTGAACCGGGTGCGCCTGACCATTTCACGCGCAACCCGCTGGGCTATCTCGACATCCTGGATGATTGAGAAATCTTGCTCAAGTACCCGCTCTTTGCCGTCCTCGGTGATGGCTGTCGACTCACTCACAGCAGGATACGGGGAAAGCTGGTATCTCAGATCAGGATCAACGAACCGGCCCCTGGCGCTGTTGTAGAGCGATTCAATAGGGCCAGACGGCGTGAAGATGATGCCAGCATCCTGGACAATCATACTGTCATCGATGGTGCCGGCTGGCGTCAGGTCGTCATGAGGCACCCACAGATAATACTTGCCGCCAAACTTGCCGACCTTGCCGCCGACTGATGATTCCAGCTGACCGATCACTTGCTCATGGTCTTGCGATACCGCGAACACACCACCAATGCGATATTTAGGCTTGCCATCAAGAACCGTATCACAGACATCGGCCATGGCTGACACTGATACCCAGTCAATGTCAGCCGGGTCTTTGCCCATACCATAAACAAGGGCGCCAGCATTGCGCCAGCCCAGCAGGTAATGCGCCGTGATCAAGGCCCAGTTGGCAGACCATTCCCAGGTGGATTGATCATCAACCCGGTGGGTACCGGTTCCACCCTGAGTGCTGTCGAGCCGCGGGTCATAAACCTTGCAGCCTTTGATCACCTGAGTGATTCGAGTCGGGATGCCGCCGGCCAGTTTCTTTTTGCCGTTCTCGCTGCCAAAGTTCCAGCGCATGCCATAGTGAGCAACGCCCAGGCCTTTAGCATCCGATGGCCAGCCAGAGTCAGGAATGCTGAGCGCAGTTTGAGATTGTGTGCCGAGGTTTCTAAACACCTGCAGCACATCAGACCAGTCGCCTTGTGCTGCGGAACCAGAGAATGAAATCAGCTCATCATCGATATAGAAGTCACCAAAGCTTTCGATTTCATGAGCCGCTGCACAAATAACGTGTGCGATCGCAGTGTCGCCAATCTTTTCGGCATAAACGATATCAGTTGCTGCAGCAGTCTCGCCGAATATCCACTTGCCCAGGGCCTGCGGGTCAACACTGATGTTCTGCCTGGCCACCACTTCCATGGTTGGCATCTTTGGCTTTTTGATCAGCCCTGCAGAGGCGCCCTGGATACCACCATAAATTGCCCCACCCAGGACAAGCTTGCCACCGACCAAAGCCATGGTGCTGCCAATTGTGGCACCGGTTGCCAAACCAGCAACACTGAGCGCCAGGCCTCCGGTTAATCCAATGACAGCGCCGGCAACAATGCCTTTGAACAGCTTCTTAAAAAAACTCATCAGAAATCCTGCCAGCGATTGTCACGGCGCCAGGCCTCGTTTGCTTCCCACTCAGCAATTGAATTTGTCGTGCGTGGGCGTTCCAGGCCGTTGGGCTTATTGGCGAGCTCTGTCACAAAGCTGCTGAACGTGTCTTCGCTGTGAATCCTGGCATGGTCAGTGATGCGCCAGGCTGCTGTCTTTGCATTGCCCAAGTCCTCATCGACCGTGAGCTCGATGCTGACGTTATCTTTCCCGCGGTTAATAACCACACGCGCCATGATTCCGGTCTTGATTCTGATCGGATACTCATAGACGGCATTAAGGGATTCATTCAACAGGCCAAGCCAGAAATATGCTTTGCGGCCACGCCACTGCCGGCGATCTCGTACCATCTGGCGAAGCGCTGCGTCATCGAGGTCATGCCCCTGAAGGATAATTGTCAGCGGCCCACCGATTCCCTCATCCTCAATAATGTCTGACATATCAGCAAACACAGAATCTGGGACAAAGGTTTTGCCGTTGAGTACAGCATCAGGTGTGCCAGTTGGCTGGAAAGCGCCAGCACCAGTCCACATTGAAATTGGATCAGAGGCAATGTCCAGGTAAGCAATAAGCACAGGGCGAATGACAGGCGCCTCGACAGCACCCTGCATGGCCGTTGATAGTTCTCTGCTCATAACGCCTCAACGCAATCGATCTGGATCCGATAGTATTTTTTCAGGCCGATTGACCAGCTGCTCTCTGGTGTGGCCAAACGAAACTTGGCTTTCGGGGTTTGCGTGTTCAGGTTGGCACTGTCATCCGGCGAGTCCCTTAGCGGTGGCTCAAACTGGACAGTTGCCAGGCCTGAGCCATCACTGGTGCAATCAGACACAACGATTTTCAGTTCGCCATTGACCTCAAAGTATTCGCCGGCCTGCAGCACTTTTGTGCTCGGCTGAGCGCCTTTGATATTCAATGCAATGCCCAGTTGGCCGCTGCCATTAACCTGCAGCGTGGTTGCCGTATATGCAGCGCCGTTATATCCAGGAGGCCCGGCCTCAAAGTGATTCGATATCCTGGACAAGCGAGCCAGCGGCCCTGCCCAAGCTCTGCCGGCAGATTCTGCCTGCGGGACCAGTGAAAATTGATAGGTCCAAACAGCTCGAGCAAATTCAGTAATGACATCAGTGCCATTCATCATCTGTAGTGCATTGTCAGCCCGTAGCAACCCCATGGTGGCAGCGCTCTGCTTTATCGGTGGAATTGTGACCAATGCCATTATGCAAGTCTCGGACGTTTGAGTCTGGCCACTGTCTGACCGACAGCAGCACTGATGAATTGAGGCGCTGAGGCCTCAACGATTGCACGAATCCGAGCCTCTGCCCCGGGGTCTTCAGCATGCACAATGATCTGAGTGGCGCCAGCTCCACCAAGTTGCTGTGATGACTCAGAGCGACTGGTAATCATGGCCGGACCACGAACAATCTCTGGTCCAATTTCACCAGCTATCGCCCACCCTCCTGGTGGAACATACCCGCCCCCGTCACGCAGGCCTGCAAAGCTACTCCCGATCGATGAAATAATCGGATTGGATGATGCAGCAAACCCGCCAAACAGCGTTCTCAGAATTGCGGCCGAGGCTACTTGTGAAGCCATTTGCCGCATCATTTCGCCAAAGCTGCGCAGCATCCCTTTGACGCCTTCATCAAATGGATCGAAGAGATAATCAGCAAGGGTGGTTTGCATATTGCGTGCACCCTGGGTTGTGAATTGATCCATCAGAGCTGCGCGCTTTTTGGCTTCTTCCTGGGCTTTCTGGTTGGCTTCTTCGAGTTCCTTCAGGTAGTCCAGCTGCTGGGCGTAGACCATCAAGATTTCTTGCTGCTCTGTGGAGAGCTCAGCCATTGCGCCGAACTCCATGTCATAGCGCATTTGGGAGGCCAAGCTCGCCTGCCCGTATAGTGCTATCTGGCGGCGCAACGCTTCTGATTGTGAACTGAATAAATCAAGAATCTCTTGTTCTCGCTCAGGATCCGCGCCAGCACCTGAAGGAGTCATTCGAGGTGAAGATTCAGGTATATCCGGTTCATTGCGAAGCTCGTCTGCTGCAACTCTCAGCCAATGCGCAATGCCTTCAGCTCTGTCTTCCGAATCAGAAAAATATTTATCCATGTCAGCCCATGCTTCATCTGACATAGAGGCGCGCAAGGCATCACGCTGAGCTTCTAATTCTTCTTTACTTTGGCGCCAAGCTGCTATCTGTGCGTCTCGATTTGGGGCGTACCCAATGCCGTCAGCATCCATTAAAGCTTGCAATGATTCAATTCGATTTTCTAATCTCGCCAACTCAGCAGCTTGAGCGTCAACACCAAAGCCTAACTGTTGTTTCACAGATGAAATCAACGACCCAACCATTGAGCCTATTAACAAGCCCCGCCGCCCAAGAAGGAAATAACCAACAAGGCCATAGGAGGTCATCATTTCTCCGTGTCTCTCCATAAAGGTCACTACTGTAGATGCAGAATCAAGAGCAGAGGCCATTGATGCCCTGAACTTGTGCTCAAAGTCGACTGTCGCCAACCCCATATTTTCAGTATGGATCCAGGCTCTCTCCATTGTCTCTGCCAGAGTCTTAACCGTTGAGGCCAGGCCGATAGTAAGTTGCTGCCCTACAGACTGCTGCAAGTCTTTGAAAATCCCAAGCGCATCATTCATCTCTTCGACTTTTTTAGCGTCCAGGTCTGACATCGATAGGCCAAGGCCTTGAACCTCTCGGCGATACCTCCCCACCTGGTCACTTCCATCGCGGAAAAGTTCAATGGCTGCTGCCTGTTCAAACCCGAGCTGCTGCAAGTGGCGGGCGGCTTCCTCTGAGGAAACACCCATTTCATCAATGCGGTCGCCGATGTACCCGATCTTTTCATCGACATCCATGTTACGCATGGCGTCCAGGTCAAGCTTCAGCTTCTCAACTGTTTTCAGAGCCGCCCCGGTGCCAAACTCAGCAGCACCCAGGCGGCGGTTCATCCGGTTGAGAGACATATCAAGCTTGTCGATACCAGAGTCCCCGGCACGCAGCTGCAGCGCTGTCAGTGAATCCACAGTTGTGTTAAGTGACCGGGCAAGCTTTGCCTGAGTGTCGATAGCCTGGCGGGAAGTGTTAACCAGAGACGAGGTAATAGCGGCACCAGTTGCCATAACTGCTGCGCCAGCCAATGCAAAATTTCTAACCCGTTTTGCAGCGGCATCAACAGCACCCTGAATCTCGCGCATACGCTTTTTGGTCTCACGCGATGCCCGGCTCATGCCCTGTTCAAATCCACCCATTTTTACAATCAGGTCGACTGTTAATGTGCCCAGCGAACGCTTGCCCATTATTTCCACGCCTCCATGGCCTGTTCAAAGGTCAGGTTGGTTTCTTCGGATTGATAATGCGGCATGTAATCCCGCATGGTCTTATTGCCACCCATAGCGTTATTGATTTGCATGGCAATCATGGCAAACCCATATTCAAGGCGGCGGTTGGTATTGATGGAACCGTATTGGTTAAAGAATGTGACCCAGCTGTGAAACTCAGCCGGCGTCAGATTGCGCTTGGCTTCCAGAATCGTTTTGCCTCCGATTCCGTTTAACACCAGCTCGTGCCAGATTACTTCGTCGGCTTCGAGCTTTTTTTTTACTAGGCACCGGATTGACATGATTGATGGCAGACATGAACACCTGAGCTAGATCCGGGCGAAGGCAGCAGGCCTGTTCATAGCTCATGGTCTGTTCACCCTCATCCCCCAGGCGAATGGCTGTGGCAATCAGTGCAGCGTTAATGCTCTTTTGCTCAACCTCATTCACTAAAGCCTCAGCGTCCGGATCCTCCGGATCAATCTTGTCGAACAGACCCGCCATGCGAAACATGCGCTCCTGATCGATGTATGCCAGCCGGCGAACAAACACCTTGAAGGTGTCTGATACCTCTTCGCCGGTCTTGTCATCGATGCGGGCCCAGGTCACATCCTGCGGGACCAGGTCACCAGGCACTACACCACCGAGCTCAGTTAACTGTTCAAGATTCACAAGCTACCCCTTACACGACCGCTTTTCGGCTGATTTGCAGCTTGCCGTTTCGGCGAATACTGCAAGGGACAGGAACGGTTGAGCTGATCTGAATGTCGACGGGGAAATCACTCACATAGCCGGTGATGGCCATGAATGTCCTGGTTGTTGGGAAATCAAATTTCCCGTCTGTGACTGTTGGTGCTGCGGTACCATCAGCGGCGCCGATAGCAATCATTGTTTCGTTCGTGTCTGCTGCCTCTTCAAGCGCTTTCAGCACTGCATGCGATGCCGCAGCAGTGTCATAGAGAATGCTAACGGTTGCAGTTGAAGGGGCCTTCAAGCCTTTTTCGTACTCACGGTGAGTCAGGGCTTCAAGGTCAGTAGTTTCGATATCGTCTGAAGGCGAGGTGCCAAAATTAACGGCAGTCACGCGCTTAATCTCGACAACAGCATCAGAGTCCAGGCGGTCAATAATCCAGACCTTCATGCCTTTGGTAATTAACAAGCTCATGGGTGTTCTCCTTTCGGTCGGTGGTTATCGGGTCGCCATCCACTCGATGTCGAACTGATAGTTAAAAAGTCGGGTAACGGGGTCTCGGCTGACACCGCGAAGTGATGTCACGATCGCGTGAGGTTCAATTGCTGTGCGTATAGCGCCTGCCACACTAACTGCCTGGTCATAATCTTTTGAGTAACAATCAATCTGCAGCGCATAAGTATCAGCGCCAGCACCAGCATCGAGGTCATTTTCTGGGGTGGCATAGATGCTGCTGAATATCGCATAAGGCGATTGCACGCTATGTGGCGCCTCTGCCGGATATAGACGCATCGATGCCCCACTGCCTAGCAATGCCTGGACACCAGAGTCAGCAGAAACAACGGGATAAAAAGGCGCTTCCATCAGTCAAGTTGCTCCAACTTATCGAGGCCCTTGTTAATTTCATCAGTGATTTTGTCGATCGCTTTATTCTGCGAACTGGCCGCGCCGGCGCGCAGCAGGGGAACAGGGGCAACACCGGCACCAGGTGCGCCAAATTCCAAATACCGCCAATAGAATGTGTCGCCGCCTGGGTTGCCCTTATCGCCATCTGTTTTATAGGTGGCACCAGCCTGGCCTTTCCTTCGGTTATCCCGCGTGTCGGCATAGCTGCGAGCTCCACCCAGGACACCGATGCGCATGGTAACGCCACCATTCTGGCGACCCAGGCGAGAGGCTGACTGAACGGCAATGTTCTTGCTGATGCTTGTTGGCGTGTTCGGGTTATCGATCGCTTTTGCGTTCTGACGGGCGGCGTCACGGATGACCATTGCGCCTTTCCTGGCCGCACGAGTGACCACCCTCTTCTGCAGGTTGCCGGGAAACTTGCTGAGCCGATCGACAAGATTGTCGACACCTGAGATTGAATGCTTCAAGCCATCAGTCACGAGTGATTACCTCAACACTGCCTTTCACTGTCCTGATCAATAATCGCTTACTATATTTGTCTTTCTGCAGCGGATGACGAAAGGCGCGCACAATCCCTTTCCTGGTATCCACGAAAAAGGCCATATCAATCACTTTCCCGTTCACGCGCACCTCAGCAACCCGATTACTAAAAGGGTCACCAGCTTCGATAATTCGCGGGATTTTTCTTGTGTGCTGCGACTTGTTCATTGCCCGTCACTAACGCCATCTGAACAAGGCAAAGTCAGGTAATGGCGCCCATATTTAGGATCAGGAAGCACACCTTCAATGTTATAAATTCTGGATCCGTAGACAACGCGCCAGCTGGCGTCAATGCCTTCAATAAACCGAATCACGACACGGGTAGTAACTGCCGACTGGGCTGCGCCGGACTGAATAAACTCACGCACAGACAGTGGTTCAATTGCTGCCCACACAGTATCAACGGTTTCCCAGGTAACTGATTTAGCGCCAGAGGTTGGCGACCGAGTGGCGACCTGCTTCTGCAGCTCAACCCTGTAACGCAATTTGCCATTGCGCATTAGCCGACCCATCCCTTGCGGCTCATCCCTAACAGAGACTCAACGCCCATGGGCAAGGTTGAAGATATCGACCCAACAACAACAGCCTCGCGGTTTTCAAACCAATGACAGCACAGCAGGCGGATGGCCTGCTTTACGTTTTCTGGTACCGACTCTGCGGAGTCACCAAACCCTGCAACGAAAGTGATTGTGATTGCATCAGGTCGATCATAAACACTGGGCCAGACTGTGCCGGACTTAGGCTCGATGTATGCCCGATCCTCATCACCAAAGAGGTGGAAATTATCAACAGTCAGAGTCTGCTCATTCCCTTCCGGGTCAACGTATTTTATCGACTTAACGCTTTGAACAGGCGTCAGCGGTATCTCAATACGCCCATTGCGGCCAGCGCAAGGGACAGACACTGACCAGGTCTGAGAGATAAGCGCTTTACCGAGCACGCCATCAGGACCACTGACATAAGCAGTTGCTGCCAAAATCAAACTGTCGACTTTGCTATCGACTGCGGTTTCGTCAGCGTTGTAACCAAGATCACCTTTCACGTCATCTGAAGAGACAGGCAGCGCTGTTGCATGTTGCACCAGCTTTAGTGTTGAGCGCAGTGGAATCACGTTGATTATTCCTTAACTGCCTTTTCGGTTTGTTTCTTGTTGGTGGCTTTTTCTTTGCCAGCGCCTTTGTGTGGTTCAGCCTGGCCCGCCTCGATCATGCGCTTGCCTTCAGCGTCACTCACATCAACTATGTCGCCAACATTCTGTGTAAAGTCCACACCACCGCGGCTGGTTAAAAGTTTGATTTTCATGTTCTGGCTCCTGATTAGTGCCGCCCCGAAGGGCGGCGCCATTTCATTTCAGCAACAATTAAGATGCTGGGTGGACAAGGTGCTTCACAGCCTTGTTATTCAGCAGCTCACCGTCAAAGCGTTTGAAGCCAATCATGCCGATCTGGAAGTTTTCAGCGTAACGCTCGCGCAGAGTCAGTACCTGGAAGCCAAGAACCTTTCTCACAACGTAGCGGGAGAAGTCACCGAAAATAACCGGCTTAGCTGAGGCACCGATGTCTGCCATAGCCTGGTTGACACTGTAAGGCTTACCCAGGAATTGATCAGGCTCGCCTGAGCGAACATCACCCATGGTCCACAAGTAATTGCCTTGG
>Ga0098044_1000693_pt1 | contig 17627 bp, 15 predicted proteins | sample 10_taG_FD_75053 | JGI IMG/M metagenome (GOLD analysis project Ga0098044, IMG submission 75053) | Marine viral communities from the Subarctic Pacific Ocean - 10_ETSP_OMZ_AT15264 metaG | ecosystem: Environmental > Aquatic > Marine > Oceanic | place: Pacific Ocean | collected 2015-01-16 | reverse complement strand
TTACTTGGCGAGAGAACATTTGCAACTCCTTCGTATTGAGAAAAGAGAAAAAGCAAGTGTGGATATCCAGAGAAGAAAGGGACAAACAAATAGCAGAGCAGAATATCGGCCATCTCTCGGACATGCACCCTTGGAAGGGTAGGGTGAAAGGACGTGGCGCATTAAGTGATGAGGAGAGACTAGACTCAGAGGGAGTGGAAATTTCAAACGAGAAGAAGAAGGAGTTGATTGCGGATAAAATAGCCACCTCCCATGCTCATGACGTAGAGGTGAATGACGATACTGGTTTGCCATTCGGCCATCCAGACGACCATCCTTTCAGTTCTTCTTATGACCCCTCAAAGGCCATTGATGTTAGGAATGGTCTTCCTAAGCGGGTGAATAGGATAATTGAGCAAGTCCTTCCTCTTCACGGAAAACACGTTACTCATGCCAAGAAATCAGAGACGATAGAGAAGATGCAAGACGATTACATGCGTGAGGAGAAAAGCCCGCATCATGCTGGGATAAATACAAGCAATGGAGTCGTCTATAATGGCTTGAGTCCATTGGGTGGTCTCAAGGGTTCTGACATCACTTCGATGAGGAGGGCCTATGACAGGGACTTCGACAGATGGCTTTCAGGCGATGATGATTGGAGAAGCATTCATTCAGAGACAGGGGAGTTGGACCACGATGGGTCTTGGAGGAACAACGCGATAGCCGAGGTGAAGTCGAAGGGACTTTCTACTGACATAGCAAGTGGACATGACCACTCTGAGGAGGAACTTGCCCTTCGTGCGGTTCATGTCGATGATAGGGCAAGGAGTTGGATGAGCGATGCTGTGGATAGGGAGACCAAACAGTCATTATCAGAGGCTAGTGATGTTGACCCTTACGCTGCTTGGATGGAAGCAGGAGAAAACGTAGGTGTGGGAGAGGCTCTCACTCCTAAGATACTAGAGCATGGTCATAAATTAGGGGAGGCTGCATTCCTCCATCAGTTACAGTGGTTTTCCCCCAAGGAAAGGAGCGCGATAATGCGAGCAGTGCATAGTGGGCTCGACAAACCCGAGAACCAAGACATCAGATTGCCCGATGGAAGCACTGTATCAGCGGGGAGGATAAAGCGTTCAACTCACCACGCTTTGAGCGGTTTGGCCAATTATGGAGGGAGGAGAGAGGGCTTCACCAATCCCAATGCGTTTCCACATCCAAGAGAGACTAACGAACAACTGAGCAAGGAGGACCAAGATGAACTATATGACAGCCTTCATGACGTTATTCACGAGAACGGTCTCAGTGATGACATAGTAGAAGCCATGAGAGAGGCTCTTGGACTCACTGTGCCGGAGAAGTTGCAAGATGGGAGTGATAATAGTGAAAGCATTCATTTTGACGAGTTAGGTAAGATACATAGTGAAATCAGAAATTTGCCCAATATCTCCCCAGAGCAATTAGGTGATGACCCTCCAACAATTCTGTCTCCACAAGCGGCAATACATCAGTCGCTAACAACCAAGATAAAGGACATCATACACTCCGGGCATACCGAGGACAGATTATCCAAGAGCGCAATCATGCTCGCTTTGGGATTCGACCCTGAGAGTGGTGCCGCTATCGCACCGGGCGAGCATCCTTTCTATGCTAATCATAGCGGCCCGTTGGTCTCTGAACAAGACATGGCTGTCCATCTCGATGAGGCCAAGAAAAGGAGCGGGGTGGCCATGTCAGCCAAGGAGATGCGAAATCAAATGTTGTTGCATACCAGTCCTCTCTTCTTCAAAGAGAATGAGTTGTCAGACAAAGAATTAGCGATGATGCAAGGAATGGGATTGGGAGATGGTGGGCATTATGGTTTAGCCGCTTTCCTCTCATCAGTATATGCTGGTGGGGGTTTGAACAGGAACCCACATACAATCATGGAGATGCTTCATGACCACCTCTCTTATGAAGACCCAGAGACAGGAATGTCAACCAGTATACTAGGGACCAAGGATGGTAACAGGTTCACTGTGAATCCAGATAATATAGGACTCTTTGCGCCCTACTTTAATCATCGTTACAATCTCTTCAACACCCCGCAAGCCATACTTTCCAACTACAATAATTCCAAGGACCCCGGTACGCAAAAAGCGGCCAATCCTAAGAATCAGGTTCTCGCTGGTTTGTCTAGCCTTGCTCCCGGATTAGTGAATAGGCTATCTGGCATGAGCATGAAAGAAATCAAAGCGGCGTTTGGTAAGGAATTCGATATGCTCAAACCAACCATATCTTCCAGACAACATAGTGTGATTACTCCCCATGGAAAGGGGATTGACTACAAACTGGCAAAACCCACTGACATTGCTGAGGCTGGTGAGGCTGCAGAATATGGGAATGTCGTGAACGTAGCGCAAGAGCACATGGTGGATGAGAATAGGGACAATACTAAAGATGACCGGGTTTCCCTTGACCAAGCGATAATGTCTCACGCCATTGGTACCATAATGGGGTGGGGACACAGAGATAGAGCACCTAATACCGTTAATCTCACACCAGAGGGTTTGAGCCAAAGTCCTGCTTCCTTTGGTGCGAGGGTAGGAGACTTCACCGATTACGGTAGTATGTTGGAGTTCTTGGGTGCACAAGGAGGTCTGAATCCTGAGAACTTGAAAGGAGAAGGAAGGCAGCGAGGAGCATTTCAACTAGAGAATATGGGGTCTAGGATTCAATCTCATTACAGTGCAATAACCCAGATGGCTGGCGCTTTGGCACAACTGAAGCCGGAAGGCACGTTCGACCCTTCCAATCCAAATCTTTCCGTGGAGATTGACAAAATATTCAAGGAAGCCAATCAAGCGTTGATGTTCTTACCACGAGGCGCCACCTTCGAATTACCAGATGGCAGCACCTTCACCAATAATCTCACCGTGAGTGAATACGGTTTCGATAAGGAGATGGTAAGTCCAGATGCTACTGGCTTCACAGGCCTACCCGACCATTTACAGGAACATGGTCTTCCTGTGAACAAGGAGACCACACTAGAAGAACTAATGACCCACCTCAATTATCCCAATGATGGAAAACATAGAGTCCATGCTCAAGAGGTTCTGAACTCAATACAAAGCGGTTTGAAGGGTGATGACGACCATAGGCTGGTCATGTCAATGGACCAACTCATGAGGAGTAATCCCGGTATATCCACCATTGATGGAACAGATGGTCCTGACAAACTCCATCTCTTCGACAAATATCAGAATGTTGAGAACATGGATTCTCATGTCAAGGAAGTGTTCGGCTCCAATTGGGCCAAGAACCCAGATAACACCAAATTGAGCGATGAGGAATTTCTAGAGCGTTTTGGCCATGGTATGAAGACTGTCAAGAACGCACTTGGAGAAGAAGAGGAAGTACCTGTTACTGCAAGGGATGTGATGGCGGAGATGCATCATCACGTTCGCTCTTTCGAACATCATCTCAAAAACCACTCCGCTACTCCTGCAATGGCTCTTTTGGGACTGAGCACCATAAGGGCCCCAGAGGAGAGGAGGAAAGAAGGAAAGAGGAACATGCTTCATTCTCTCATGCTCGATGGGGAGACCAATATAGATGTCAGCAAATTCAAAACCGATGTGAAATTCACACCGAGGAGCAGATACATACAGCACAGGATGAAGGATATCATAATGCATAATCCTGATGGTTACGACTCTTCTAAACTCCCAGACGATATAGAGCAAGAGTCCATACAATTCGGGCCGGGAAGAGAGATTCATCCCACAGGTCCTGATGGATATTCAATCATGGACTTATTTGGCAGCAGCATGGCTATGAAGTTAGGAAATCATCGCAGAGGTAAGGCTGAAAGTGGTCTCGACTTCTCTACTGGAAAACCCGTTTTAGGAGAGCACACAGTCAAAGAGCCTCTTCTTCCAGTACCAATGAGTACGATTAACTCAGTGTGGAATAATGAGGTTGCTGCTGCGGTGGCCGCACAAGATGCCTCTCGATTGACAGAAGTGGATGTGCCTAACATGTTCATGTTCCACCCAGACCAAACCACACCGGCTGAGGACTTCACTCAATTGACTTGGAGCGAGCCGAGCGATTATGCGGCTTTCCTATTGAACCCGGATTCCTTGTTGATGAAAGAAGACTCTCCTTCTTGGGTCCCCCCTATCAGGCCTATGCATAGGATATTCACTCTCAAGGACTTGAGGAGACTCAGGGGTTTCACTGGTTCTTGGGTAGTCTCGAAGTGGTATGACGGGGAGAGAATAGTCTTGACCAAGGAGGGGGACAAAGTGAAGGCCTTCGATGAGAATGGGAAAAGGCGAAGCATACCCGGTTGGGCCAAGAATGGAATTAAGAAACTCGGAGAGAAGGATTGTACTCTAGATGGAGTACTGGAAGACGATGAGTTACATATCATTGACATAACCTACTATGACGATACCGATGTCACTGATATGAGTGTTCAAGAGAGACTGAAGATGCTGAGAGGCCAGTATGACAGTTATGAGAAGGTCACGATACCCGGCCCACATGATACTAGACTGGTTGATGAGGAAGGACTAGAGGATATGGTGAATACTTTCTTGGATGAGCATAAAACTCTCTTACTAAGAGATGGTAAGAGCACTTACATGAAAGGGGAGCGAAGGCATCCTAAGTGGGTACTTCTCAGACCGACCAAGACAATCAATCTCAAAGTCTTAGATAGAAGGGGGAAGAAGCCCTTCACTTACAGATTAGGGGCTGGTCCAGTCATTGATGACGAGGGGATAGAAGACAGAACTGTGGAGCATGATGGGGAGATTTACCTAGACGTGGGGACAGTTTCCAGTCCCAAGCCTTTCGAGGAGGGGGACATAGTGAACGTCAAGGTCAGTGGAGTGAAGCATCAAGAGATAGATGGCAGGGATGTATACAGCCTCACTCCAATTAGACTGGTAGGCGAAGGAGAGGGAGAGTCGAGTGTCAGTATGGAAACCTTAGGAATGCTATCGAAATCATATCCTCATTTGCACTTCCCACATGATATGCGCGTGAGGGACGATGAAGTAGTAATTAGCGTTCCATACCAGAGTGAGGTGTATTATACGCTGGAAAAGGGGAGTAATGGTTGTTGGGTGCATTCCCCAAGAACTGTATTGAGTGATATGGGTGAGGACAATTACAGTATTGCATTGAGCGACAGCCTGAAGCCGTTTTGGGGACAAGTAGTCAGTATGCTACTAAAGGGTAAGATTGAGAGGGTCGAGGACCCTATTCCCTCGGAAGAAGCACAAGAGGACATCGAAGAGGATAGCGATGAGTTGGATGATGAAGATTTAGTCACTAAACCCAATATGGGTAAGGCCTTGAGTGTGATAGAGAGAGTTTTGGATATGTTGGAGAAGTATGAGGGAGGGAACCAGTTTGGTTTCCAAGGCGGAGCGAAGGGCCTTGGAATAGATGTAGGCTCTCTCACAGAGAGTCCGAGAGGACCCACTCATCTAGAGGGAGAAGAGTCGATGCCTGATTATGACATGCGTGCTCGACCAACAGAAGATAGCGAAAAGCCATATCCACACTTAAAGCGGCAACGGAAGAAGAGAAAGGCCGCGCAGTATACCGATTCTGATGATAGGGAAGAGGCGAAAGTGAAGTAATTTGATGTCGCTTCATATAAGTAGTATGAATGTCTAAGCCAAAGACAGTGTGCTATCCCCTCTACGAGTCAATGCCGAAAGCGGTATCTCCCTCATTAAGGGCGGAGACCTCATCGTTGCTGGGTATGCTAGCGTAGAAGTAGTGGACAAGCAAGGCGACAAAATAACCAAGGAAGCACTCAAAAACGCATTCAAAAAATTCATGGGGGACCCGAAGTACAGAAACGTGCAACTAGCGCATTCAAACATACAAGTCGGGGAAGTAGTTCCAAATTATACAGATAACGAAGGGAGGTTGTGGAAAAGCGAAGTTGACGATGTCGGCATGTTTGTAGTAGTAGAACTCCGAGACGACATTGAAAAAGCAAAAGAAGTCGCTGCAGAAATCCGAAAAGGAGCACTACGGGGTTTCAGTATCGGAGGACAGGCATTCAAGCGAGTCAGAAAATCAGACCCAGTGCACGGCGACTACCAAGAAATCAGTAAACTAGAACTTCACGAAGTAACAATCTGTGAAAAAGGAATAAATCCAGAAGCAACATTTAGGATACTAAAAGAAGATAAAGAAAAGGTGAACAAAATGACAGAAGAAGATGAAAACGTTATGTCACAAATGACTGATGTACTTTCTAGGCTAGAGGGAAGGCTCGACTCCATGGAGAAGGGTCTTCCGCCTGAGTTTTTGGCAGGGAAAGACGATAACGGTGATGATGACGATGATAATGGTGATGATAAGAAAGATGACAAAAAGGAGGATTTGAAATTGTCTGATGAAAATGAGTATTCAGATGTCATTTCTTCTGAGTATTTGGATTGGATGGAGTCTAGTCTGAAGAGCGCTGGTGTGGACACAAATGCTGCACGAACGCACTTTGATGACTTAGCCAAGGCAAACGCTGGTTCAACCCCCGAGGAGTTGGAGCAGAGCCTACCGCAGAGGAGTGGACAGGTGAAGGGTCGAGCGCAAGAAGGCGGTAAACCATCTACCAACGCTCTATCGGCATCTGGTCTCTCACGAGGCGGCAATGTCAAGAAGGGCGACTTCCTTACCCCAGACCGCGTGAGCGGAAGGGATGTGGAGGCGGCTTACGAGGTCTACAAGGCTGCTGCTCTCGAGCAGGAGTTCAAGGGCGCCTTGGAGCAGGAGTTCAATACTCGTTACACGCACGAGCGAAATGATGAGGTGACCAAGCAGGCGGCCCTCGAGTTCGACGCTCGCGGCCCCCTTGCTGAGATTCATAAAAGCATCGAGGCGCTCACAGAGCGCATCGAGAACATTGGAACCACTGCTGAGACAGGCGAGGATATCCAGAAGAGTGTAAAATCCCTACCAGATGTAGAGGTGCCCTCAACCGAGGCCCTCGCTGAGATGTCATGGAGTGAGGTACATAACCTTGCGAATCGGGCATTCGGGGATGACTGAAAATTAAAAAGGAGATGAGAAAATGGCAAGAAACTATATTCGGACAATAACAGACATGGAGCGCTATTACTATGGCGCCGGAAACGCAATGGGTTACACGTACACAGGCAGTGAACTGCTGAAGGCAGACGCCCCGATGCTATCTACCACTGGAGGGACCTACCAAGCAATCTACGGACGCAAAGTTTGGTCACAGATGAACCAAGAGTTCAACGCCTTCAGCATCCTTCCCAAGAAGCCTTGGGACAGGTCAGGATGGCGAGTCATCACGGACAAGCCGAACTCTGGCGCAGTCCACGGTGGTGTTGCTGAGAACGCAACCCTGCCCGAGACGGTCAAGCCGGTCTTCGAGCACGTGGCCGCTAAGCCCAAGACTATCGCGCACACCTTCGATATGTCTGAGACAGCGATTTTCCTCGCTGACAAGGACGATGGCCTAGGCGACATTCGTCAGGTCCTCAAGGAAGAGATGGGTAAGCACCACGCTGAGATGGTCAACTTGATGCTAACTGCAGATGTTGACACAGTTGCTGGTAACAACTTTGAGTCGCTTGACAGGATTACTGTTGGCGCCATAACAGCAAGTGGAAACGCTGTTAACACTATGGACTTTGCAGGCGCAACAACGACTGCCTCTGGAGACTATGGTAACCTAACTGACGCAGACATCTACAGCATTGACAGGAACGCATCGACTAACCATTGGTCGGAGGCTGAGGTAAGCACATCTGGCACCAAGGGTACTAACAGGACCCTGAGCCTAGACCATCTGGACGAACTATTCCAGAAGGTTTGGGTGCGCGGTGGCAATCCCAAGGTCATTCTGACAAAGTACGACACCCTGATGCGCCTGCAGCAACTATTGCAGAGCCAGCAGAGGTTCATGGAAGAGAAGAGGGTCACCCCCACCTACAACGGTGTGAAGGGTGTTCCGGGTATGGAGGCCGGGTTCATCGTGGCCACCTACAACGGTGTTCCCATCATCCCGTCCAAGGACGTGGTGGCTGATGGTATCGGCAGGATGTACTACCTAGACACTGACTATCTCTACTTCAGCACGGCGATACCGACCCAGTACTTCGAGTCAGGAATCGAGACTGGTGACCCGTTCGCCATCAACAGGTTGGGTCAGGAAGGACTCTACCGAACGATGGGAGAGGTTTGGACTACTTTCTTTGGAGGCCAAGGGAGCATACGCGACTTGTCGTGAGGAATGAGATTGAAAGGAGAAATGAGGTGAAAAAATTATGGCAACAGAATTAACAGTAACAGCAGCAGGCGGAACTATGGCAGCAACCTTAGTGGGTGCATGGGAACTCAGAGCGGGTTCACACGATACAGGAGAATGGCTAGATGGAGCAGCAGACGTGTCTTACCCCGGTGGTGGACCCGGAACTTTCCAAGCATCCAACACTAGCGGAGCAACTGGATATGACCCGGCACCAAAGATGGCAATAATCACACTGACGGCAGTGGCAGATACCAACACACTAACACTGAGTGGTGGAGCAAGTGCAATCCTTGGAACATTCGTTTCCAACCAAGATGCGTCAGTAGCGAATGGAGTAGGTGCAAGCCACTCCGGTCTTCAAATCGACATGATTACTGACGGTGCAGTAGCAGCAGCGCAACTATTAGTGATGTATAACTGAGGTGGCTAGGCTGCCTATAGTAGAGTTTTTGGGACCGGATTGGTTCAGGCGAGCGCCTGACAGTTCCGCCCCATTCTACAGGCTCTCCCCTAGGGAGGTCTCACAAGAATGGGTGGATGAGTGGAGAACGGCTCTTCCATTGTCCCATTGGAAACTCTCAGGTGATGAAGGTCTTTCATCCGATGCAGGCAATGACGGTCTTCCCGACGTACAATGGCGTAGGGCAGATATCACTGCTTGGTTGAATGAGCGAGATGTAGACATGGGTTTGGGATACAAGACAAAGAGTGCTTTGCTAGGAATGGTAGAGGAATATCTAAATCCCCCCGCCCCTGAGCCTGAGACAACTGAGCCCGAGGCAGAGGAAGAAACAGAATAGGAGTGATAGAATATGGCATTACTAGCAACATTAGCAATTGACCCAAGACCGACAGTATTTGGCAACAAAGCCGTGATAACAGGAACACTGACCGCCGCAGGTGCAACCAGTGGGCACATAGATTTCTCTGGCTTGCTTGCAAGCATAGACTCGTTTACGATTAACGGGACAGGGGGCACTGTACGAGCAGCAACAAGCGATAGTATTGATGGGTCTACAGTAAACTTAGGAGCAGTAGTTAGCGGCGCTGACTACAAGTTTATGGCTATAGGTAACCGCTCTTGATGGCGGTGACCCAGCATGGCAAAGAGCGTCACAATACTTGGGCCTTATTCGCCCCAATACTTTGTGAACAACATTGGCGCTATTCAAACCGCGATTAGCGAAGCGATATCCACTAACACCTGCGTATCGGCAGACCCGGTTCAGGTGCTGGGGAATTTCTATATCATAGTGACAACGAGTTGATGGTGAGGGAGATGAATGACTTTCGAGTTGAAAACCCTCGATTTTGATGACATCTCTCGTGCTCAAAAAGAGAACGTAAGACTGGCCGAGTCTCTTGGGACCGGCTCGGTATTCAACACAGAGAGGCCGTTGGCTGGGGTGACCAGCGAGCAGCGACAGAGGAACACAAATGTCAGTGACATACTCGATATAGGTGCAGGAACCCGTTGCAAGCATTGCGGCATGCTCCATTTTCTATGGAAGGCGAATTGCGGTGGTTGCAATAGGCCTATGGAGTACAACCTTGGCCACCGTAACGAGGGGGCGAGGCTCTAATGCCACAAGTGTTCAGTCCGGGTGAGCCAGAGACAAGGCCACTCAATCCAGATGCCGTTTTCTACACCACAGCACAGAAGGTCGCTGACTTACTTGACATAGGGCCACAAGAAGCAGTCCTAGTGTCATCAGACACGACTCTATCCACTATTGTTGGTGCTGCCAACGATGTCGCTAAGGTATACGTCACTGGTAGCGACTACAGGAATATAGGATTCTCAGTCGATGACACCATACTCATCTACAGCGATGCCGACCCGATGGGCATCACAGCGGTCATAACAGAGATATCCTCTACGATAAACGGTGTCGCTCTCGGCTTTATCAGTGAGGGTCTAGCAGTCACTAACTATCAAGCAGCCGATAATACATACGTCCAAAACCAAGCGTCCTTCACCAACGGTAAGACTCGAGGGCTCACCAAGGATAAGGTGGAGGCAATCATCAAGAGGATGCAAGACAGAATAGACAATTTGACTCATAATTCTTGGAGACCGTATTTGGTTACTGCAGAGTACATCAACTTCGATACCTACAAGCCATATCGTCGTCGGTACTACACTGATTACGTAGGTACGACTCCTCTTCTATTCCGTAACGTACAGCAGATTCTGAGACTCGAACTCTGGCAAGGGGCTGACTATCGAGAGATTGGTGCTGCTGAGGCTCGTCTCGAACTCCCCGGAGATGTAAGAGGCATCACTGGTTCCATAGTGTTGTCTCCGGGAAACGGAAGTTCGGCTATTTTGGCTCCGGGAACAGCAACGGGGCAATGGAGAGCGGATTTTGACAACGTCACATCTGCACAAAATTTAGTTGACCTCATCAACAAGGAGGACAGGGTGAGCAAGACAGCCGTGGACTTCTCTCCTGCGTTCACATTGGAGGGAAGCACATCTAATGTAGCAGTCCACAACGAGTTCCTAGCCTCTGCCAATTCGGACTATGGGACTGGTAAGGTGAAGATAACCAGTATGAGGGATACTAACGCTGGTGAGTCTGCTTCTATTGTCACTACTGATAGTAATATCGGCATAAGTCAAACCACTAATGGTAACGCCACTGTGAGTGGTGGAGTGTATAGCGTTTCTATCACAACTGGGGGGACTGGTTATTCTGCTGGGACAGTCAGCGTAACTGGTGGCACTGGTACTGATTATCAAGCAAGCGTGGGTGTATCTGATGGTGTGATTGATGATATCAATTCTACAGTAGCGGCTGGCTCCGATTACAAAGTAGGAGATGTCCTCACAGTTTCTGGTGGTAATGGAGATGCAACCTTGACTGTTGGGATAATAGACGCTGTCACTGAAACTACCATTTCTTGTGTGGATTCAAGTGCTCTCACTTATGCTGGAGTGGCATTGATTGGTAGTGAGGTCTTCAGTTACACAGGCAAGACTCTCACTTCACTGACTGGTTGCGTCAATGTGATAGGAACGCCATTGACCACATTGAATACTTATTCGGTCTCAGAAAATGATACAATTTCACAAAGTAAATTCAATATCGACCTTCAAGGCTCCAGCGGTGACAAGGGGAGACTGAGGGATTGGTGGTTAGACCCAGAGATGGGAATAATCTATTTCAATAATTCATATCCATTCTTCGAGTGGAACGCAATCAAGGTCGCTTATATCTATGGAGAGAGATACATAGAGAAGGGAATCGAAGACATCTGCACTAAGATGGTGGCTATCGACTTACTGATGAGCGATGACAGAAGCGTGCTCATACCAGAGGGTACGCAGAACGTGGACTTATCATCCAAGATTCAACTTTATAGGGCTGACATAGACAGGACTATTACTCGTTACGTGGAGGTGGTTTCCTTTGGTTGAGGATGCAGTTGATGAGACTAGAGGCGCAATCAAAGAGGCCTTCATCGCTGATACGTCGGCACAAGAGCAGATGCGGCAGTTCTTCACCACCAACCCACCTTCTTTGAGAGAAGCAAAAGAGACCGATGAACTCAGGAACTCGGGCTTGATGAAAAAAGAAGGCGTAATCATTAACATCAGTACTCAGCAGCCCGCTTCTTTCGAGGAAGCGAAGTTCGCTTTAGACGTTGTAGACGAGAGGATGCTTACCGAAGCCAATCCTCAGATGCGAGAATTAGGGTTCGAATATCTAGGGCAGAAGATAACGCCTATGTCGGAGGCTAGTAGATGACTGCAACTTGGCTAGAGGGAATTAACGCGGTCATAGACGTTCTAGATACTAATTGGAACAGAGGAAACACCAATAATTACAAGCCGGTAATCATAGACATTGCCGAAGTCGGAGCGGAGCGTGGGAAAAGATTGGACATGAAGAACCGTGATTATGTTCTGGTCTTCGAGACCGCACACAACGAAGAGACTCCAGAGATGCTCTACGACTTTGTCACGACTCGCATTAATATCACACTCGATTCTAGGACCATGAAGAGTCGCTCTCATATGCAGGATATGGAGAATGAGATTCGCAGATGCGTCCACACCAAGAGGAAAGGGGACGGGACTAACTTCGACAGGTTGGTCTTCAAGACTCGCACGGACTTGTCAGATAGGTCCAAGATGTTGTTCAGAACGACGTTTCAGATAGAAGTAGTTATCTTTGCGGAACTAATCCCATGATGTGATAGAGATGCCGCCGTCAACAGTCTACAAGGGAGATTTATCCGAAATTACCTTCGGTCATGAGTCGGGGCTCGTGCTTGCACACAACTACAATTCTGATGCAGACTTCACATTCTCAGGAAAGGCTGCTGGTCGTGACTTAATTGCAGATACCAGCATCATAGTGCTTGCTGGCGGGACTGCGGATACCCCGGTGGCTGCTGCGAAACTCGCGTACCCAGTGGGAATGCTAGTAGGTTCAAAGATAGTGTTCGATATAGCCAGTGGTGGTAATCTCAGCATAGATGATGATTACTCTCGTACAGGCAAGACCTTCACAATAGTCAAGCACGCTGTAGTTAATAGTGCTACTGAACTCACTATTAGCCCAGCATTGGCTGTGGACCACACTAACACACAGACATCACAGGCTGGTGACGTGATGCACATACTCCCATACAAGACTCCTACGATGGATGTCGGTATGGGTTTCCATGCCAATGCTGATTCTTCGGCAGAACGTGTTTTGACAGACCAGTTCGTGGGTTTGGTGGGCACAGTAGCCCTCCCTGAGACTAAAGTGGACTTGAAGAGGTTCCACGTAGTTGGGCTAGGACGCGATGTCGCTGTGCAGGTTCCGGGCAAGTTCATCAATACTGGGGGCTCCTTCGAGTGCAATATCCACAACGCTCGTTGGTTCTACTACGCTCTCGGTCATGAAGCGGTCAAGATGCCAGTTTACCTAGCAACTCAGACCTCAGATGATGAGACTGCTGTCACCACAGATGGAGCACATGCTGTATCTACAAACTCGACAGCGATACCAATCAGCAATGTGCCTACTGTTGGTCAGTTAGACGGAGGCGATGCTCTCTTCAATCAATACGGGCAATTCGTAGGGCACATTACAGGGATAAATGATGCTGCGGCTAGTAGCACAATAACTTGTGGCGGCGGCATCAAAGTGGCATTAGGAGCAGGTGAGAGCCTCTATTACAGTCCTGCTGCTCTATGTGCTGGCACTACTCCTACTGCTTTGGATGCTGCTACCAATCCCGGAGACAGTTACATCACATACACTGGCACCACACTGGCCGAACTGTCAGTAGTAAGTAGTTCTGCCACCCATCCAGCGGCTGGTGACTATGTCTGGATTGTGGATAGTGAAACTGCGGATATCAAGGTGAACAGGGAGACTTCCAGTGACGGCAATTGGCCAGTCAATGGCGCTGATAGCATCATAAGCACTGCTAACAAGACCGAGGTTCGTAGGATTGCTGCTATCAACAACTCCAAGATTTGGCTTGACGACCCATTGAACTTCGCTCATGCTGCTGCTACTAACATCTACTTCAGCGAGTTCAGCGCAGACAATGGTTACGGTAGCCCTCATATGGAGACTGCCGCTGCTACATATGGTAACATACAGAACCCAGTAGAGCGTCTACTCTTCTCTAGGAGCACGGTCCCATCATTCGCAATGGAGGTCAGCATCAGGAGGAATGACAACGAGAATGACGTTATCACAGATGGCAGCGCTGGTGATACCAAGCAACTAACTAGGGTCTTCCGTGGATGCAAGGTCAAGGACTTCTCTCTCAAGGCAGACACAGACGCTGCTCTCAGAATGACTGTGAACTTCGATGCCGCTCTTTGTTATACCGATACAGGTCGTTTGGAAACGTCTAATGATGGAGATAGATATGATTGCCATAGACTATTCGAGGACACCGCCAATACCGAGGTCAAACGCAAGGAGTCAGGAATAGCCAAGAGGACTCAGAAGCCATTCATGTTCTACAACGGCATTATCAAAGTGAAGGGAGTGACCTTGGGACAGGTGGTAGGCTTCACTTTGAGTGGTAGCACTGGGGTGCAGCAGTACTACACCATAACGGGCAACACCATTGCTGATTCAGAGACTGACCAAATTCCATTCGGTGGCTCAAGAAATCCAGCAATAGCGGTGGAAGGAAAGACCGAGTATAACTTGGACTTGGAGATAATAGTGGATGACCCTGTCTTCTACCACAACATGAGGAGGGGAGTGGACAACTTTGATGATGATACTAGCGATACCACAGACCTCGATATGATACGCCTCTCTTTCACCAAGCAGGGTGCAGGTGGTGTTAGGGAGAGCATGGACATAATAATTGATGACTACTTCATCACAGAAGCCCCTCTTCCGGTACCAGAGGACAAAGGACCACTACGCTCGGCTCTCAAGATTATGCCTAAATCAATGCACGTTATTGCCAAGGACACACTTCTACATTCCTGAGGCATTATAATGGTAGAAATGAAGAAGAGAATCAGATTCTATAACAGGCACTCAAGAAAAGAGTACTTGTCTTGGTTGAGGAGCAAATTAGATTTTGATGACGATAAGGTGGTTTCCCTCAAGACGCGCTCTCAAATTGATGCTGTACTCTTCCCCCCTACAGTTCAAGAGGTCTCCATAGAGGAGGAAGAGGAGGAACCTTCTTGGGTTAAGGCAGCAACAGAAGCCGTTTTAGGGAAGAAAAAGGCTGAGACAGAACCCAAGCCTGAGCCTGAGACTGAAGAGGCTCCTAAGGACTCCCCATTCTCATTCAATGAATACGATTCGTGTACCATCCGTGAACTGCAAGACGTATGCAGACATAGAGGATTAACGATACGTGGCACCAAAGCAGATGTCGTACTAAGACTACGAAGAGACGATGAAGGTATCACAGAAGCACAACCGACAGATGACGAGGCTGAAGCCCCCTTGAAAGAGGCAGTTGAAGCGTCGTCGGATGCCCCCACTGAAGAAGTGGCTGTAACCGAGGAAGTGACTGACAATGAAAGTAGCGAACAAAAACAAAATATTGACGAAGAAGAATGAACACCAACATAAGATAAGCGCTGACCCGGATGACCCGGATAGCGTTATGGAGGTGTGGATAAGGGAGATTACCTTCCTAGATGTCCAGAAAGCCGCACAGATGATGTTTGTGGTAGGGGGCGACGGGGTCACCTTAGACCTCGAGGCGTATTGGAAGTACGCTTTCACCAACTGGGTGGTTGGCACCAATCCAGAACTCACTACTGAAGAGATGACACAACTCAATGCTTACGTAGGGGAGCAATTGGCTTCCCTGCTTCCGAAGCCTGACGAACTTGCGGAGGCGATGCAAGGGGGTTTTACCAAGGCGAACAGTTGAAGGTTCAGCATTTCCTCAATAAGAAGTCAATAGAGACTCCTGAGGATATAACGCTGCAACTACAGTTGTTCGCCTACTTGATAGCAAAACACTACGGAATTTCACTAACAGAGGTATACCAAATGAGCGAGGAGATTTTCAGCCAATCGCTAGTTTGGGCTATGGCCATAGAGGAAGAAGAGAAGAAGACGATGGAGAGGGCTCGTGTTAGTAGCGATAGTGGTAGTAGTGAGGTAATATCATTGGATTACTCGTTCCTTAATTTTGAGGAGGACTTCTAATGGCGCTAGCAAGCCTCATCACAAGCCTATCGGCTGTCAATTCCTCAACGAGCATAATTAGTAGTGCAATGACGGGCATTCAATCTGGCATTGGGAAGATAGGTGAGTTCTTGGGTAAAATGTGGCAGAAGGTCACAAAACTAGCAACAGATGCTTGGGAGAAAATCAAAGAGGTGTATGACGAACACTTAGCGCCCATATTCGACCCCTTGTTAGAAATTGGTAGCAGGGTCTTCAACATTCTAAGAGACATATGGAATAATTTTATGACCAATATGAAAGAGGGAATTGACTCATTACCAGAGAGATGGGAGAATTTCAAAACTAGAACAGAAGAGAACATAGGTAATCTCAAAGACAAGATAATGGGGATTCCAGACATTATTAGAGAGAAACTTGGAAACATAATAGAAACCATCTTTGAGAAGGTAGGTGTAATCAGAGAGAAACTAGGTAATCTAGTAGAGACCATCTCGACCAAGTTAGGGGGCATCAGAGATAAGTTCACTGAGTTGAGGAACGATATAAGAGACAAACTCGTGCCGGTAATTGATACTTTGAAAGCACCATTTGAGTATATCTGGGACCTCATTGGTAAAATCAAGGATTGGTTAGTAAGTGGAGTTGGAGACCTCATAGACTGGATAACTCCGGGCGGGAAAGACACTACTGCTGCTGCTGCTGCTGCTGGGACTACGGTAGAAGGAGGCGTCACTCAGAACTTTACCATCCACATAGATGTCGGTGGCGTTACTGACCAAACTGATAAGAGGAATTTGGCTATAGAGATTAGCGGTATGATTCAAGAGGAAGTAGCAAGGAGTTTGGGAGGCACTACTAGTAGACCAGTATACACTGGCTATTGAGATATGGGGATTTGAATCATGGTAGCAGCAACGGGCACTCCGATAAGACTTGTTCACGAGAGTGGCGCTCTCACCGAGTTGGATGCCACTAACATAGCATTCACGACCAATCGTAAGACTGGTCCTATACCAACACCGTTTGCAGGAGGCATTCGTGTTGGAATAGACATGAACATGAATGGAGGCCTTATTGTGATAAACGGGGTTTTCACCGATGACAAGACCATAGTAGGCACAAATAATAAGTCGTCAAGTCTCATTGACTTCGCTACGACTCATGGGTCCACATCATCAATTACAGGTGTTAAGGATTTCATAAGCGTTAACAATTATCTACTGACCTTGTTCAATTCGACTTATGTCAGTGGGGGAGACACTTTCAGTAATGCAACTTTGTGGCTCACTGCTAGTGACGGGAGTAATTACACTATCAAGTTCAAAAAACTGTCAAGCGGAACTTTTGATTATACCACTGGAAACAGCAGTTATGAAATAGGAATTTATCCCGGTTCTGTTTCTTTGACGAGGGCCGACTTCGCTACCGCTCTTGTGAATCTCATCACTAACACTTCCACTTTGGCTGCTAAATTCACCGCTACTGCAGGAGCATCCCCGTTGGCTTCCACTGCTGGGAATTGTCGTGTCACTATAACACAAGTCGTTGCTGGTTCCGGTGGGAACAACGTTACGCCTAGGTGGTTGACATTACCCTCTCAATTCGAGCCTCCCTACACTACTGACTTCAGCGGCGGATTCTCTGCGAAGAAGAGGTCTGCTGGTGATAAGGCAATGGACTTGTATGGCATCATGAACAGCTCGAAGAAGGGAGGGTGGACG
>Ga0098044_1000691_pt1 | contig 17652 bp, 24 predicted proteins | sample 10_taG_FD_75053 | JGI IMG/M metagenome (GOLD analysis project Ga0098044, IMG submission 75053) | Marine viral communities from the Subarctic Pacific Ocean - 10_ETSP_OMZ_AT15264 metaG | ecosystem: Environmental > Aquatic > Marine > Oceanic | place: Pacific Ocean | collected 2015-01-16 | reverse complement strand
CCCATTTTAAATTAAAATATAAGTTAAAAAATATGACACACATACCCCATAAAACAATAATTCGTATTTATTAAAACTTATTTTGGTTGGGTCTTGAGAAAATAGATTAATTAAGATATCGACAATTACTTTAATAATTGCTAAAATCGAAAATATAAATATAAGTGTAAAGTACCAGTTATTCTGCATCCAACTCTTTAGATTTTTGTAAAATATCCATTCTTAAATCTTGTAATATTTTTTTAAGGTCTTGAGCGTGTTTTCTTGCACGTACTCCAGCACTTTTATTACCTTTTTGGTAAAATTTATTGCCGTCCATCTTTATCTCATCTAATAATTCTGTAATTTTATCGATTAGTTCCATCTGTATTTTTGTTTATGTATGAATTAAAAACTTCTTGTGCAGCTATTTGTGCTGAAATCTGAAGCACTAATTCCTTTATTTTATCTACTCTTGTTTCCACACACGTACCTTTCTGGTTAAGAGTTTCTTCTAGTTGTTGTTCTAATTTTTGTTTTTTAATAATAAATGTGTTATTAACAATTTCAAATATTCTGTTCATAAGATTAAATATAATAAATTATTTTTTAGTGTCAATTATTAATGACTTATCTAGCACTTTATATATGTCTGTAAGCACATCTAGGTCTGATTTAGTCTTTTCTACATGTAATTCAAATAATTTTTTCATATAGTCGTCCATTTTTTGTGTCACCTCTTTATGACCTCCTTCTGAATAAAAAGAAACATTAAAAAAATTCCAAAAATATTCCCAGTGGTCACCATCATCATTAAAAGTTATATTTTCTAATTTAAAATTTTCAATATTTTTTTGCCAACACCATTTAAAGTGCCCTAACTTTTGTTCTTCATTTACTATTACTTCATCCCCTAAATAGGTGTCTTCAATAAGAATATATAAAGAGCATATAAAATCAAAAAAAAGATTACTCTTCTCTAAAGTAATGCCATGTACCATTATCCATGTGTCTACCTCTTGGGGAGACAATGGTTTAGTTACATAGTCTAAAAATTGATTCGGTGTTAATGATTTACGTCTCACAATTAAAATATATTATACAGTGCGAGTACGTCAATAGATGACATATTAATATTACTGTGTAGTGTCAGTATATTTGTAAAGATGTTTAATTTTGTTAATATCATTTTCAACGGATTCACTTACTGTCTGTACATCTGGGGTATACCCTTTCAAATTAGACATTTTAGATTTTCTATACGCGATAACATCTTTCTTTCTTTTTATTTTCTTTTGTAATCTTTTTCCTAAATCGGTAGGTACTACATTCCCTAACGCTTTACCTTCTTTATCTTTTTGAGCGTTTCCTGTTTCTTGTGACCCACCTAGGTAAGCACTAAGTCTATCTAACTCTTCCACACCATTTGCATCTTCTAACCCCATTCCTCTAAAATCATCGATAAAGTCTTCTTCGTCTGTTGTATTTCTATACATAGGTGATTTATAATCTGTTTTAGAATTATTTTGATGAGGAAATTCTGGGTGAGAATTATTATCTATGTCTAAGTAATCTTTAATTTTTTTATCTACTAAGTTATAGTAGTCATCATTCTCTATTTTATCTAAATTTAAAGTTTTTTTAGTTATATCAATTCCTGGTGTTCCTTTTCTACTTGCTCTTGCCTTTTTGGGTTTTTCTGTAAATTGTTCACTTAAATTTTTAACTATTCTATGTTTAAGTTCTTGTTTTAATTCTTCATTTAATGGTCCTTGAGATTCAAAATTATACCCACCACCAATATCTTTTCCTGGAAATGGTCCTTGGGATGCAAAGTCGTACGCTGGGTCTTTCTCACTATAGTTTAGCCCTATCCCAGTACCGTAAGAACCGGTTTCATCTAGTTCTTCTTCTAATTCGTCATCTACCATTTTATCTAATGTCTCTTCTAATAATACTTTTTCTACTTTTTCTTTAATGGTTCCTTCTACTATTTTTTCTGCTTCTTCGTCATCTTCTTTCCAGTCTCCAAAAAGTGGTGCAGAATATGAACCTGCAGAACTTGCTCCGGTCGCTTCATTACTTTCCTGTTTTCTTCGTTTTGCAGCATCTATTAATTTCTTATATTTTGCAGTCACCATCTTTATCTTCATAGTTACAGCTCCAGGTGGATGTCCATTTACCCCTCTCTTTATTTTTTGAATTTCTTCCTTCAACTCTTTTTCTAACTCAGCAACTGTTTTTTCTTCTTCAACTGCATTGTCTTGTTCACCTAACACTCTATAAGCTTCAGTCCCTTTAATTGCTGTTTGGTTTAGTCTGGATGGGTGTCTGCCCTGTGATTGTGTGTATTTGTGAGTATCACCTTCATTACTGAGTACCACTCCATCGGTGTCTCTAGTATGTGCGTGATTATCTCCCATTTTAGTAGCCGCTTTTCTTATAATAGCGTCTAAACTTGGGGATTTCTTTAATTTATCTATTTCTACCATAATATGAGTGTTTTTTTATAAATATCTATTCGTACTTCTTTGACATGCCTTTTGGTGCCATACTATATATTTTTCCAATAGGTTTGTCCATTTTAAAATTACCAACTAAAGAGGTTGCTGGAGATTTGTAAAATGACCTTCTTATCACCTCATCTAATTCCTTTTGAATGAGTTCTCTAATTCTTTCTTTTGGTTTTCCTGTTTTTTTAGAAACTTTCTCTATTGTTTCTTTTACTACTTTCTTCTCTAGAACGGAATCCCACAATTCTAAAGCGTTAATATCTCCTTGATTACAGTAAGGAAAATGTCTGCACTTCTCTTTTATTTTTACAAATTTTCCTCCAGGATATTGAGTTTTTGAAGCTCCTCTCCAATCTTTACTACTTTTAGATTTGGCCCAAAATGATGGTGTTTCATAAGACCCTGCAGACGAAGCCCCTGTAGCTTCATCTATTTCTTCTTCTTCTTCGATATCGTGTTGAGCGTTTAAAAGTCTTTCCAATTCTGGTTTTAATGAACCCGCGTTACCAAAACTTTTTTTAATATTTCTAGTAAACTGCCCTAGATTAGTGGACATATCACTTGATTTTGCTAATTTGGCTTTTTTACTCATTTTAATTAACTCTTTTAAGTTCTGATTGCCATAAACTTCTTCTAAACCAAAAAGTTTTATAGAGTTCTAGTAGCACTTTGGATGTTATGTCAACTACTTCACCTCTAACATTTCTATTAGTTTTCATTTCTAATTGTACTATTGACGCAACTTCTTTTATGAATGCAGGTTTATTTAGGAATTCTTTCATCTCCTTTCTTGCGATTCTTTCTATTTCTTTCTTATCTGTATTGGTTAATGCCATATCTATAAATATTAGTTAACATTGGATACTACCCATGAAGCGGTAACAATTGTTGCAGCACCTAAAAAAAAGTTAATTACAGGTTTATTGTACCATTTAGGTTTTAGTTCATTAGTCAAATCAATGTATAACTCTACTCTTTGGGTTAGTAAATTTGTTTTTTCATTAAGAAAGTATATTTCCACACTATCTTGTTCATGTAATCTCTTATAATTTGCCACCTGTGTGTTTAATAAATGTATTTCTAGTTTTTGTAAACTATCGGTTTGTTCGTATACTTGGAATAATGAATCTATCTTTATCATGTCACTATCACTCAATGTATGTTGGGTAAACCCTAGAAGTGGTACATACAATAATATTATTAATAATAATTTTCTCATTTTAAGCTGTTTTTTGTTTTGACATATAATTTTCTAAATTTGTTCTCGCGTTACTTTCCTTGGATAGTTTTACGAGACCGTTAATTTAATTTTTTTCATTATTTTTTATTTAATCTATTTCTTACTGACTTTGCAGCTTTCTTACCAGTTTTCTTTTTCACTACTGGTTTTTTCTTTCTAACATTTTTAAGTTGTGCGTTTGTTGTAGAAATTTTCTTCTTAGTTACTTTTTTTTCTTTTTTAACTTGTTCAATTTTTTTATCAACTACATTCGTCTTTTTCTCGTTAGACTTAATATCTTTTTTTAACTTTTTAACTTTCTTATTGGATTTGGTGTTCATGAACCACACTAACCCAATCAGGAACCCTATAATCCCTACAATAAATTTCCATGATTTTTTTAAAAATTCCATATTTTATAATTCGTTTGCTGGTTCTTCTCCTTTTTCAGTTTCCGTTGATTTTCTATTAGCAAGTACTTTTGCCCATTTAGAGGAGAATATCTTATAAAAACTTTTTAGTTTTTCCAAGGTATCTGTAAATTCTTCATCTACTCTTGCCATTTTACATGTAATAAATATACCGTTACTTTCACCTAAAGAGAAAATAAATTGTGTGTCATACTTTATTAAAACACCGCCCCATTCAACATCATTTTTATATAAATTTAGAGGTTCATAATCTACCAAATCTGAAACTTGTTCAATAAAATCATCCATTGTCTCTTGGTAGGTGGTCTTTTCGTCGTCTGTTAAATTTAATTCTGACTCATCATATGCATGAATTACTAATTTTCCAGATGATATGGTATATTCCTTAGTTTTTTCTTTCTCTCTTTTATCCTCTATGTCTATTTCTAACTCTTCACTGTCACTTCTCGTGTCTTGTTCTACTAAAGCACGTGCTCTTGAAAGAAATACTTTCATTTCATCATATTGGGTCTCGTAATACCCAGTTCTATCTTTTATTGTGGTTGATTTTCTTCTTTTCATTTTATTTCTTCTAATTTTTTAAAATTAAATGCGGGACTTAGGTCAGTAAAATATTCACTATAATTACTTCTAGTAACTATTCCTTCAAATTTTTCTACACCTGGTACTCTTACATTATGTCCAACAAAATTTTTATTTATTTTAAATTCATCACATATTTTACTCACTAGACCCACCAATGCATCTACTTGTTTTTCCGTATAGGGAGCCCAATATAGTTTATTTCTCCATTTTTTCTGTATGGGTTTATTGTTATAAATATTACCAATCCAATCACACACCTTAATTTGATTGGTTATCTTTGTAAGCCACCCTTCATTTTCTAAGAAAATAGATATATTTTGTTTATCTATTTCGTTATAACCAAATAAATTAGTAATAAAATGTGTCTTTACTAAATTTATAATTTTACCCTTTTTGGATATAACAAAATGAGGAATAGTGGTGTATTTTCCATTACGACGTAGTTCAGTAGATTTAAGATAGTTGTCTAGGTCTCTAGAAGTATGGCCTAGTAGAATTTGACTTCTTTTAGGTGATGCTCTTCTAAATAATTGAGAACTTTTATCTTTTTCTATATCGTAACTTTCTATGTGCGTTTTCACTTTTTAGTCTTTTGTCTAAATTTTCTTTATTTTCTTCTATAGAAATTCCCACCACATCATCGATGACATCATGTTCTTCCACTTCTAGAGGTAAGGGTTTAGGTGTTTCCACAATTAGGGTTTGGGTTGTGTCCGTTAATCTTTCAATGTCTTTATTATCAAATTTTTTTAAATATTTTTCTAATTTTTTTATGTCACTGTTAGAGGGGACTATGGGGTGGGGGGTTATGGTTTGGGGGTCTTTTTCCCAATATAGGTCATCATCTTTTAAAGTTTTTTCTTCTAATTCTTTCTGTTTATTTTCTTTTCTATTAAACTCTATAATGTCCTCTTGTGTTGGGTAATTAGATTTGGGATTAGCTATCTCTTCGTCATTTTCATCTGTTATTTCTTTAATAAGTTCGTCTTCTTCATCGAAATCATCATCAATATATTCCTCTATTACTGTCTCTTTTGGTTTTCTTATTTGGGTGAATGCCATGTTAGCAGCTACTACAAGTGCTATTGCTAATGGGTCAAATACAAATACAATTAATAGTAAAAAATAATTAACAACCTTATCCATTGGCCAACCTGTTGTACTAGCCAGATATTTAAGTGGTCCTAGTTCTCTTTGGTCTTCATTAGATATTTCCTTATTTAATAAAGCCATATCTGTTGTTGTAATTGAATCTAATACTGCTTCTAACTTTAGATTTATATTATCTCTATCTATAGTTGTAGTTTTTAATTCTGCCTGTAATGCTCTTCTTGCTGAACCAGACGATGATGTGATTACTGTTTGAGAATTTTTATCAAACCATGATACTGAATGTGGGTTAGATAGTGATACTCTTAAGTCTGAGATTGATTGATTTATTTGAGTCTTCTCAAGTATTAAATCTTCTTTCTGTTCTTCAAACCTAGTTTGTTTCTGTTCGAGAATTAAAAGTGATTTGTCAAGTAGTTCGGATTTGGTCGCGGTTGATTGATATGCTCCTGATAGAAATCCATATATGCCGCCTGATGTAATTACCATTAGAACCAGACAAGCTATCATAAAATATGTCCTAAGCCATTTATTTATGGTGTCCCAATATTGATATAATAAAGATGCTACTACTAGTTTAGCAAACTCGAGGGAGCCCGCCATTATGATTACTTGTGTTGATGCGCCCGCGAATAATTTACTTAATCCAAATACTGAATAGAACGCAGCACTACCTGAGACAGCTAGTGCGGCCAACGTTATAAGTAATGGGAAGAGTCTTTTTTTCATTTATCTTTATAGATAAATATCAGTCACTTAGGTAGTCAAGTAAAGAATAACTATCATTTCTTAATTTTCTTAAAGCTTTTTCTTTGATTTGTCTAACCCTTTCTTTAGTTAGGTTAAACACGTCCCCTATTTCTTGTAAGGTATGAGGGGTATATTTTAATCCATGATATCGCTCTATTATTTCTCTTTCACGTGCATCTAAACACCTCATTAAAATACTTAATTCATTTTTTAAATCATCTTCATCACTAATAAATTTATCAGGAGCGATAGTACTAGTGTCCTCAAGGATGTCCACTAATCTATCACCTTCTTCATTAATGGGTTTATCATATCTTGTGGTTGTAGGTAACATAGCCAATTTTCCTGTTAGTTCCTTCAACCCATTATCTGTTTTTTTCTTTTCTCTGTAGAGTTCTTGAATAATGTTGACTGGAAGTCTAATGGTTCGGGCATTTTCGTTTAAACACTGTAAAATAGATTGTTTAACCCACCATACCGCATAAGAGATAAATCTAAACCCTTTTGACCAATCAAAATTATTTATTGCCTTTAGCATTCCATAATTTCCTTCAGCAATTAAATCTGCCATGTCTACCCCTTGTCCTTGGTAATCTTTGGCAATACTAATAACAAATCTTAAATTTCCTTCCAGAATTTCTTTTTCAACATCCTCTTTTTGTTGAGGGGTCATCGTAGGGGATAACATAATTTTGGCTAACTCCTTTTCTCTTTTAGGGGTTAGTACTGTTTTTTTTCTAATATCTTTTAAATAATAAGATATTTCTTCTTGGTTTATAAAAATCTGTTTATTTGACATATAATAATATTTTAAGGTTTATAATTTTTACAAAAATACATAAAAAAAGTGATACACACAAAGATTTATTACAAAATGTGTACCACTTCTTATAAAATGACAAATTGTCAGGTTTATCTAGGTTTACGGGAATTTTTGTTACGGTTAGTGTTCTTATTATTAAACGTTGGTTTTGAGGATTTGTTACTATTTGACCTATTAATCTTAACTTTATTACTCTTATTAGACTTATTAATATTAGTCTTATTAGTGTTATTCTTATTAGTGTTATTCTTAATTGGTGGTGTACTAATTGGGTGATTAGTTATGTTATTTTTATTAATCTTAATTTTATTGTTAGGTTTTACCGTAGTGTTAACTTTAGGGTTGGTTTTACTGTTGATGTGATTGGTTTTTATTTTAACTCTGTTTGGTTTAAATTTTCCGCCTTTTTTATTATTAAACTTATTACCTCGATGCCCATAAACATAATGTCCATTATCACAGTGTATGTGAATATGGGTATTAATATGATAGTTAAAGGATGGTCGGTGTAGGTAATAATGCCACCAAGGGTGGTAGTGAGGTGTGCCATAATAGTAATAATACCCAGCGTAATAACCATAATACACATTACCGTCCCAATAATAAATTTCATCATAAGTTGTGTAAACAGTTTCATAATTAGGGTCGTTATACGAGCTTGTACCCGTACTTACATAACAACCTGACAAAAGCATCATTAAAATAATACCCATTATAAATCCTTTAGCCCAGGATAACCATAGGGTTTGGTAGTTGTCTATTCTTAAAAAATTTTTTACTTTACCTATTTGTAATTTGTGCCACTCTATAAACTTTTTCATTATTTTGTATTTAATATTTTACTTAATTTATCTATCCCATCTTCATGAGATTCAAATATCTCTACATCTTCTTTTTCTTGTCCCTTTTTGCCTCCTGCAAAAAGTTTTCTATAATTATCTTTTTCTATAAGAACCATAGGAACAAAAGACCCAGGAACACCAAATTCCTCAGTTAAATCTATTTGTTCCCACCTATACTTACCTTCTTCCCATCCTACTTTTTCTTTAATGTCTTTAATGGTTAAGTCTACTCTTGCTTCGTTAAATAATCTAATAAACTCCTCACACGTTGCGCATTCTTTTAATGTATAAATTGTATATTTCATTTTTTTGGTTTTTCTAAAAATTCTTTTTCTTCATTATTAAGTGAATCAATCCCATGAGCATGAATCTTGTCTAGAATTTGGTCTATGTTGAGATTGTCCATTGTGGTTTTAGGGGTTTGTGAGTTAATACTCTCTATTTCCATACCTAATTCTTCCATCTTTTTTAGGTCTTTAAAATCCTTACCTAAATTTTTTCTTAGTGATTCTTCTATGTTTTTCATGAAATTTAAGTTTAATTTTTCACTACTAAATAGATTCTTTTCTAGTAAAGGATTCATTCTATACCTTACTTGGTCTGAATTAGGAATTATAAAAAATGCAGGTATGTCTGCTCTTAAAAATTCTTCCATTAACTTATGCACTTCCTCTGTCCCTGAATGAGATTTTATATTAGCTATTAACATATGTTCGCCTGTAATAAAGGTTACCTCATTTTCTATTATAATTGTTTCTAAAACATCTTTTATGTGGTCAAACATTTCACTATTTTGTTCGAGAACCTTCCAGGGTCCAAATATAAAAATTAAATATTTCTTAGTTGTTTCCATATATTAATAAATACTAAAGTGTTGAGATATTGTCAACTTTTTTAACGGTGATAAGTCTGTCTCCCCATTCAGTTACTAAAGGATTGTGGGTTATTAATAAAATATTCTCAAAATAATCTTTTAATTTAAAAAAGAATTCCCCAATTAAATCTAAATTTTCATTAGATACTTTTCCAAATACTTCATCAAATACGGTTACATTTGGTTTTGGTAAAGAAGAGAATCGTGTAAGGACAGCTCTTAAAGTTAAAGATGATATAGTCTTTTCAAAACCTGAGCCTGATGATAGATTTTTACGTATCTGGCTATCTTTTTCTATCATAATAAAATCTAGTTCATTCTTTTCATTAATAACCACTTCTAAAGAAAAATGGACATTTGCCGCTAATAATCTATTAATCTCATTATTGATAGTAGGGATGAGACTTTTTAAAATTATTTTAGATATTCCATTTTTGCCAAAGGTTAAAAGATAAGATTCAAATATTTTTCTTATCTGGTCTTCTTTTTTTATTTTTTCTATATTTTCTGAATTGGCTCTTACATCTCTTTTTGCTCTATCTAGTTGCAGTTGTTGAGAGTTTTTGTTGTCGTATAGCCTATCTCTTCCCCTTTCTAATTCGCTTAATTTTAAATCTAATCTTATTTTATCTGATTCTACTTTTTTATTATATTCAATTTTCTTTTTATTAAGATTATAAGATTCAATAGAATTTTTCTGTTTTTCTACACTCATATTAATAGCGTCCGCTTCTAAAGTTTTCTTTTCTTTAATTAACTTATTCTTATCATAAATCTCTAGTTGTAATTTTAATAAGTGTAATTCCCCCAACTCATCACCAATTTTACTTTCTATTGCAATTTTTTTAGATAACTTATCTTTTGTTTTTAATAATTCTTCTTTTTTATTGCCAATATCTTCACTATGGTCTACATCCTCCAAACTCTTACCACAAGTAGGACAAAACTGAGAATTTTCTAACTCCTCAATAGTTTTGCCATCTTTATTTACTTCCGTCTCTAAAATGGTAACTTTTTTAGATATTACATTCTTTTCAATTTCCTTTTTATTGTATTCTATGGGGTTAAAATAAGTTTCTGGTTCTTTTACTTCTATTTCTACAATCTCTACTTCTTTTTGTTTTAATTGTTTTATACTTTCTTCAAGACTACTTTCTAAAAATTTAATATTTATCCTACCAACACTGTCACCTATGTCGGAATACTTTGAAGCTAACAATTCGTCTTTCTGGTGTGCGGTAATTTTAATATCTGTATTTTTAATTTTTACAGCATTCTCTACTTCTTCGATGGAAACTTCTAATTCTTTAATGTTCTCTTTTTGTTGGGTGTTTTCGTATTTTAAAGTTTCAATATCATATAGATTAGACACCAGTGACCTAGACCAGGTATTGTGCATTTCTTTACATATCTTTTCTTTTTCTTTAAGAGTCTCTAGACCTACAAATCTATAAAATATATTTCCTCTCTCGGTAGGTTTCGAATCTATTAAACTTTCTAGATTGGAGCCTGTGTTTAAAATAGTTAAAAGAAAATCATCCATATTCCCTATGGACTCTTTTATAAATTTTTCAGTTTCTCTTCTTTGTTCTCCTGTAAAATTATTTAAACTGCCGTCCGATAATCTTTCAAAAAATTCTAAAGTAGTTTTTACACTCCAATCACCTTTTTTAGTTAATTTTCTTTGTATTTTTCTTACGATAATATAATCCGTACCATCTATTTCTATTTCCCCCTGGACAATTACTTCATTTTTATTTGTAAATTTATTGAATATTTCTATTGCTTTAGTTGTTTTGGTGGTGTTATTGAAGAATAGAAATAGTAGTAGGTCTACAGCTAAAACTGTTTTTCCTCCAAAGTTTGGTGGGTTGGAGTCAATTACTGTTATACCATTTATCTTACTAAAATTTAATTCGTTGTTATCTCCGAAAGATAGAAAATTAGAAAATTTTATTTTTTTAACTTTTATGGTTTTATAACGAGTCTGATATTTTCCTGATAATTCTAATTTTTCATTAACCTTATCGTCTAACTTGTAGATGTTAGGTATTTTTACACCAACCCCTTCATTTTCTAGAAAATCCTTCATCAATTTTCTTTGACTATCTTTAGACATTATGTCTAAATCTAGGTCTACCTCTAAATTTTCACCTTTTACTTTTTGGGTTCGTGTAACTATTGTAATATTTTTAGAATTGTATTTGCGTGAAAAATAAGACTTTACCCGCTTCATTCTTTCTTTAGAAAAGTTTTCAGTCACATCTTCCCACACTACCCTAATAAATGGATTTTTTAATTTAGTTAAATCCATGTTAAAAATCGTCTTCAGAAGGTGGTCGGTTTTCTTCTAACCATTCTACCAATGTGTTGATTATCCATACTGAGCCTGACGCTAACATGGCGTCAAAAAATAGATGGGTATAAGGAATAGATGCTATTGAGGCGGTCGGTGAAAAAAAGGTTAGTGATAAAAAGAACCCTACCCATGTAGATGTGCACATCATACATGTTATTAAATTTCCTAAAAATGTTGAGTATTTTTTAATCCAGTATCTTTGTATTTCAAATATACTACCGTAAACTAGGATGTTGGTCATCCCATAAGTTGTTAAAATCCAAATAAGTATTTCCATATTATTCTATATAAGTGTCTTTAATGTTTGATGTTTTTAGGTACTTTGCTCTTCTGTTAACGGTAACGTTTTTAAAGTGTTCCAGTACGTCGTCTTGTTGTTCTATTTTTGATAATTGTTCTTGTATCTTTATATCTTTTTCCCTAAGTTCTTTTTTTAACTTCTCGACCTCTTCAATTAGGTGTTGGTCTTTTACTTCTTTAGTTATAATTTTTTCTACTATAACTTCTTTTTCTACTTCAATTTCTTTGATTACTTCTTTTACTATTTCTTTTTCTATTGGTACTTCTTGAATTTGGGATTTGGGTAGAAATGGTGCTACACCATACTTATCCAGAGTTAGTCCGTCTTTTGCACATTTAATAGCAAAGTCCACACTGTCTTCTATCTCATTAAGTTTACAGTAATCTTCTATGTCTTTTTTTAATTGTTTAGGTAATTCAATCATTTGTTAAAATTTCTTTTTCTTCTTCTATATCTGAAATATCTCTTATTTTAAAACTTAGGAACGGTTGGGGGTTTTCTAAGTCCTTAAAAGTATAAGAAAAATCTTCTACATTAAAAATCCCATAACCGTGATTTTTTATACTTTCCCCATAATTTTGACAGATAGTCGACCCAACCATATAAGCCTTATTACCATCAGGTATATCAAAAATTTGTCTTTTATGGATGTCTCCCGCTAATACTATGTCACACCCTTTAAAATTTTCAGCGTCATACCCTTCTTCGAATCTAAACCCAATATCCGTAGTAAGGCCCATAATAGAACCGTGAAATAACCCTATTTTAGATTTATTGGTTTCCGGTATGTCTGGTTTTTCATTTTCTTGTACTAAAGAATATACACACCACATAATATTTTCGTCCTCATAACATCCTTTATCTTTATAATAAGTAATATTAGAATTATTTAAATTTTCAATAACTGGGGTTAGTGCGTCTAACCTATCATGGTTATTTTCTAAAAAATCATGATTACCGATTAAATATATAGTAGGACAAATTTTAGCAGTTTCTGTCATCCACCAACTTAACAGTCTTACTAATTCTGGAGTCATTTGATTTTTGGAGTGGACTAAATCACCTGTAAAGACAATTCTATCAGGATTTAGTTCTTTCCACTCTTTTAAGGCCTTTTCTAAGATACCTTTATCCCTCGTATGTTGTTTATATAATTTAAGATGTAGGTCTGAATAATGTACAATAGTTTTTATCATGTTATAATTATAAGAAAATTGCCTCATCTTTCAAATATTTATTAGTATGAAGATTACAGTAACTCAAAAACAAATAAAAAAATTGACTAAATTAACCGAACAAAGTCCTGATGAAGAAGAAAATGTAGTAGAAAACTTATTAATTGTCCACTATAACAATAAAGCTTCGGGTAATTGGAGAAATTTTTTCAATGGTGTTACTGGAGTTACCCCTGAAGAGATAAAAAATAACGAACAAATTATTTTAAGAAGTGATGGGGAACAAGACATAGTTCTCAATACCAACTTATTATCTTTTAACTATTGGCCTAACCTTAGTATTTCTAAAAAAGAAAAAATAGACATGTCTTCATCGGAAAGTTCGTCTAGTGATATAATAAATAAGAAATTACTTTATAATAATAATTTTCTTTACAAGGCGGTAGAGTCTAGAAGCCCCTTCCGTCAAACTGTTAAACAAGCTATTAAAGATGTGTGGAGCAATACTAAAAATTGGGGTGTTGGGAATGTCCCTGAGGGAAGTAGTAGAAAGGATGGGGTAATTAATTTCGAACTTGCATGTGGCACCACGGACTGGTCTATTTTAAACTATTTTGAGGGTAATACTTATGTGCTAAGAGAATTACTTAAACTTTACGGCGATGAAGTAACTGAGCAGTTGGATATGAACGAATTTTTACAATGGATTAAGATTAATAAACAAAGATTATTTGGCCCTGGTGAAATAGTAAAGGTCTTAGCGGACGCTAATAGAGAAACACAATGTATAGGTGAAAGAAGAGAACGATTAGGGGAAGAGTGGTTAGAAAAATGGTATGAGGAAAATGGTCTAGATGATGTTAGAATTGAGTCTGGGTGTCCTGGTGATACCTTAGATAGAACTTGTGGGCAAGATATGAGAGTCTTTAGGGGAGATGGGTCAGTAGACTATTATCAAATTAAACCCCTAAAAGGAAATCTTTATAAAACAGATAGGTTTCCGTATGAGATTAAGTCTGCGGCTTTACCCAAACAAGGGTATCCAATAGATGTTAATTATTTATTTATAAGTAATCCAGATTCAAATAACCCTAAATTTATAGTTTTTAAAAATGAAGGACAGAGACACATGCAAGGCATATACTACGGTAAAATAGGTTTTACTAACCCACCTATTACATCCCCAAGAGAATTAGAATCGCATCTAGTAGAATCAACTTTAAAAATTAAAATTACAGAACACCAAGTGGAAAGCTTATCAAAAAATACTTCTGAAGATAGAAGAATACGAACCATGTTAAAAGATATGGTTGGAAGGGCTCCTTGGTTAGTTGAGGAGGGTTATGAGATGGAGTTTTTCGAACCTGCTCCAATATCTACTATTTTACAACATCACGATAAAACTAAAAACCAGTGGGAAAAAGAAGTTATGGAGGAAATTATAGAACCTGTATATAAATTATATGGGTTTGGACCACTGGAGAAATACTTTGTACATGCCTTATTCAAAGAAAATATGGTTAATGACCCTAACCATGAATTTAATGAAGTAATAATCCCTTCACCCTTTCCATTTAAAAGTGGTAATTTTAATGCTGGTGGTACTCATAGAGTGGGTGAACTTGATGGGGTTTATAAAAAAGATATAGAAGAAGTTTTTGGTCCACCTACATGGGACCAAGGTAGTGGTGATAATAAAGTACAAGTTGAGTGGGTAATTAAGTTCCCTGATGGGACTATAGGTACTATATATGATTATAAACAATATGACGTAGACCCTGAGGATGTTGATTACTGGAGTATTGGTGGTAGAACAGGTTTGGAGGCATATTATGTTAAAAAAGCAATGGGTTTAATCTAACTCTTTTCCTTAATTATTTTTTTACTTATACTTAAAATATGGAAATCACAAGAGAATTAGCGAAATTTAATAACATAAAATTTCATGACAAAGAACACAAGTATTATCTTAATGATAAAAAAATGTCATCTGTTACCCAACTTATTGGAAAATATAAACAACCTTTTGATAGTGACTATTGGTCGCAGAAAAAAGCAAATGAGAGGGGCATTCTAAAAGAAGAAATACTTAAAGAATGGAAATATAAGGCTGACTTTGCAACACAAAAAGGTTCTGCCGTCCATGCTTTTGCTGAAAATTATCTCTTTAATAAAGTATTTCCCTTTCCAGAACAAGAAATGGTCGAAGTATTGGGTAGTGTGGAGAATATGTTGGAATGTAGAGCAGCTGTTAAAACTGTTACTAAGCTTTTTGAAAAATTCTACGACGAGTCTTATGATAAATTAATTCCGGTTAGAGCAGAATTAGTAGTTGGTGATGAGGAATTAGGTTTATGTGGGATGGTTGACCAGTTATTCTGGAACGAAAAAAGTGGGGAGCTTGAAATTTGGGATTGGAAAACTAATAAAGCAATTAAAGAAAACAATAAGTGGCAACAATTTAAGAGTCCTCTAAACCACTTAGATGTTTGTGAGATTAATACATACTCTCTTCAACTATCTCTTTACAAATATATCATTGAGAAAAATACGAATCTTAAGTTAGGAAACTCTTATATTGTTTGGTTGAATGAAAATAATGACACTTATAAGGTTTTTAAATGTCATGATTTCGAAACAGAAGTTAAAAGTATATTATAAAAGAGTAAGTGGTTCTAAATTTTCAACCCCACCTAACTCCGCAACATCCCTGTCTATAGGCATTTTAATAACACGTATCCTGTGGTTAAGTTTTCCGCCATCAAGTTTTCTATATAATTGTTGAGCATCTTCCCAAGCGTCACCATCCAAACATATAATAATTTTTCCTTCACATTTATCATATAGTTTTTCCCATAGTTTATCCGATACTGTTTTACCTAATATAGCAATTGAGTTGTTCAAGAAAAGCATATCAAACACACCTTCCACCAAATAGATATCTTTAGTCCAATCAATTCGTGATTCGTTAAATATAATTTCTTCTTTTGGGTATTCTGGATTTTTATATTTCATTCTATGATTAATATAGGAACGTGCGACAAAATAATTTATTTCACCTTCACTGTCAAATGATGGTATAATCACTCTACCTCTATATGGTCCTTGGGTGGTATAACCCATACAATATTTAACCATGACCTCTTTTGTAATATTTCTTTTAAATAAATAATTTTGTGCTTCTTTGAAGGGGATTGTTAGTGTATTTCCTTTTTCAAAAGATATAAAATCTTGGGGTAATGTTACTTTGGAGTATTTTTTTGTTTTTACTTTAAATTCCTCGGGTGAGATAAGAGACCATGTTTGTCTCTGTTTTTTGGTTCCCCATTTCCAAAATAGTTTATTAATAGAACCGTGTGTTTCGTGGGTTTCTGAACATGCCCAACATTTATAAACCCCTTTTATATAATTTACCTCTAGATTGCCTTTACCGTCTAATTTGTCTAACCCTTTAATTTCGTAAGAACACACGGGACAATCGAAAGAAATTTGTCCTTTATTTTCATAATGGTTCTTTATGTTACCTAAAGCGTCTTTTAATAAATCTACAATTAATTCAAAATCATTCATGTTTAAAAGATAGTCAATTTAGAAACTAGTTTCAATTCCAGATACCTTCTTTTTGCATGTACCCTAACACACACGTATAAGCGTCTGCCATATCATAGTTTTCTTTTTTTAGGGTTTGGTTACGGGTCCTTTCCCATGTTAGATGAGGTTCTAAATCAGAGACATTTTTCCAAATAATGTGTTTTTTGTCACATCCTTTTTCATACCCTCCAAATAAAACTTTTCGATTTTGTTTATTTTTGGCCACTAACTTTGGGAATGCACATTTTCTTGCGTTGTAGGTTGATATTAAATCGGGTATAACACCTAATACATTATAAATACTTTTAATAATAAACGCGTTATACCTCATTAATGTGGAAACTGTAAAAGCGTTATTAGAATTGATTAGAGGTTCTTCTATTATTACTCTACATATGCCAATATTTTGATAGTCCTTTAATTTAGTGGTAAATGTTTCTGATTTTAATAGGTGTTGTTCTAATTTATTTTCTGGTAGTGGTTTTAGTTTTGGTGAAACATGGGTTAATTCTAATAGGTTCCGGTCCATTAAATCAAATAGTGCCCATCCGATAGTTTTGGTTGAAATGTCTAGTCCTAGAACTTTGGGTGTGTTTTTTAATACTTTTGTCATAGACAAAATATTAGAATTTAAATCTCAAAGTAAAGGTTTGGTCGGTAGTCCTTGCTTTTTCTACAGGTCTGTCTGGTTTAGCGATTGCAACAAGATTATCCATTGCGTCATATAGACCCACTTCCGTAATATAGGCAGAATAATTATTTGTATTTCCGTTGCACTCTAAACAATACACCCCTGGTTGTCCTTGTACTCCACTTCCCCCCGCTCCAGCGTCTGCGGTTGGTGCTGCACTCATATTCTCAGTAGTAAAAAATTCGTCTTTACTAGCAACTGCATTTACCTCCATTAACCATTCTTTTTCAAAGCTATAGAATTCACATCTAGCAGAACTACTTCCAGTATAAGCTCCTTCTGTTACATTACCTTTGTCTCCGGTAAATCCAAAAATACTTCCAGTATTTCCATAATTACCAGTGTCTCCACTAAAAATATAAGAAGTCATTCCCGACAACAATAATGTGTCTATTAACCTTTGGTCTGT
>Ga0098044_1000687_pt1 | contig 17707 bp, 8 predicted proteins | sample 10_taG_FD_75053 | JGI IMG/M metagenome (GOLD analysis project Ga0098044, IMG submission 75053) | Marine viral communities from the Subarctic Pacific Ocean - 10_ETSP_OMZ_AT15264 metaG | ecosystem: Environmental > Aquatic > Marine > Oceanic | place: Pacific Ocean | collected 2015-01-16 | reverse complement strand
TAACATCACTGGTACTGCTGCAGGTACTCACCTGCTGGCTGGATCACATGTAGTATATAAGAAGTGGTAAATTAATCACTTCGGACTGGAGGCACCTCAGAGTAGGACCTCCTTTCCTTTGGCTTTGGCCCTTACGAGGATACCCTCAGCCGTCTAGACGGTGGGATAGACCACAACAATTTTAACTTGAACGTTCGAGAGCTTGTAAACTATACAAACTTTCACAAACAATAATGTCAACACTAACACAGTCAGTAGTAGGAACCCTAAATAAGGCGGCTTCCTCGACTTCTGGCGCTGTCGATTACGACACTAAATATGCAACCTACCTTAAGCTGTTCTCTGGCGAACTCTTCAAAGCCTATGAGTCCAGCACAATTGCTAAAGGAACTGTACAAACCCGTCAACTGAAAAACGGAAAATCTTTACAGTTCATTTTCACGGGTCGCATGCAAGCAGCCTATCATACGCCGGGAGAGCCAATTTTAGGATCGGGTGATCCTCCGGTAGCAGAGAAGACCATCGTCTGTGACGATTTGCTGATTAGTTCAGCCTTCGTTTATGACCTCGATGAGACTCTTGCTCACTATAGCCTTCGCTCTGAGATCTCCGCTAAGATCGGACATGCTCTTGCTGAAGCTTATGATAAGAAAGTGTTCCGCACGATTGCTCTAGCAGCACGTGAATCACATCCTATCACTGCAAGTCCTGGTCCTGAGCCAGGTGGATCTATCATTAAGATTGGTGCTAACAATGAGTATGATGCTCAGAAGTTAGTTGATGCTTTCTTTGAAGCAGCTTCTATTCTTGATGAAAAGAATATGCCTAAGACTGGACGCTCAGCAGTACTCTCTCCACGTCAGTACTATGCACTTGTATCACAAGTTGATAGCAACATCCTGAACCGTGACTACGGTAATACACAAGGGAACCTGAACTCTGGTGAAGGTCTGGTATCTATTGCCGGTATCGACATCAAGCGTTCTAACAACCTTCCTTTCCAGGCTGGTGATGTTAACGCAGTAACTGGTGAGAACAATACCTACTCTGGCGCATTCGCTGACCACGCTGGTCTGATCTATCAGAAAGATGCTGCTGGTGTAGTAGAGGCTATTGGTCCTCAAGTACAGACCACTGGTGCAGACGTCAAGACAATGTATCAGGGTGACCTGATCGTTGGTCGTCTTGCCATGGGTGTAGGTACTCTGAACCCTGCTGCTGCTATTGAAATCCAAACTGCTTGAGGTTAATCATGTCGGTTAAACCAGGAACAGCAACAACTAGAACTATTCCAGCCGGGCAAGCTATCGGTGGGACTAGGTCTGAAACTCAGGCAGCACCGACTCCTTTGGAGTATGGCAGGCAGTTACAATCTGATGGATTGTCTGCTCGCGGTGATGCTAATACGTAATTAATTGAGGAGAACATATGGCCGTTTCAGTTGCCAAAGGGAACGCTGGTGTATGTACCACTGATGCTGTCCGTGATTCTGTGTCTCGCACAGAAGGCGGAGCAACAGGAGTACGTAATTCACCAGTGACTTCCACTACAAAAGATCTACGAGTAGCTTATGCTAACGTAGAATGTAACGTACCTTGATGTACGATTAGGGGACCTTCGGGTCCCTTTTTTTTATTCACATATATTAACTATGCCTTTTCCTACCACTAACGCTACAGAAGAATTACCAGCAGTTAATCAGATCCTGTCGTCAGTCGGTCAGGCACCTGTAACTACCCTAGATCAAACCAACCCGGACGTTGCGATTGCATATGACACACTACTACAAGTGTCCAGGGAAGTACAGTCTGAAGGCTGGAGTTTTAATACAGAAATTGAATATGAAACCACCACTGATAGTAACCAAGAATATACTATTCCTCACAATATGCTTAGAGTGGATCTAAGTGCTTCTGATAATACTTATGGTACTAAAAGTGTTGTCAAGAGGAGTGGTAAATTATACGATAAATATAATCATACATACAAGATTACTGATACAGCTAGTGAAGAAGTTAAATTAGATGTTGTCTGGAAGTTTGATTGGGTAGACCTACCTATACCTATACAAGATTACATTGTAGCTAGAGCAGCTTCAATAGTATCTAGTAGGATTGTAGGTGATGGCCAGCAATATCAAATATTACAACAGCAAGAACTTCTCAGTAAATCCACAGCTTTAGAGTATGAATGTTCTCAAGGTGATTATACTTTCTTCGGCCATCCTGTGAATAAAAATCACTACACGAGTTACCAACCTTACCATGCACTTTATAGATAATGGCAGCAGTTACTCAAACGATCACTAACTATTTAGGTGGTGTATCAAAACAAACAGACAAAAAGAAATTACCTGGTCAGGTAAGAGAATGTATTAATGCATATCCAGATCCTACATTTGGTTTAAGAAAGAGACCAGGATTAAAATTCATTAATACTTTACACACATCTACACTTTCAACCAACCCTGAATTAGCTGATAATAAATGGTTCTTCGTTAAAAGAGATGATGATGAGAAATATGTAGGTACGGTATATAATAACGAGCTTATAAGAGTATGGGACTCTACTGGTACTGAATGTACAGTACATGATAATACCTACGGATTAACTATAGGTAGTGCTACAGGTGATGACGGTACAGATAGTGTAACAAAGAAAAGAAATTTAGCAGTTGTTGCTAATGATGCAGCTGGATTACAAAGCACCATAGGAACAGATATGACAGTTAATGTCATATCCAAACCAGCAACTATATCAACGGTTGTTACACGAGGTCAGGATTACACTGCAGGAACTGATATCGCTACAACTGGTGGCACTGGTACAGGACTTACAGTAGACACTACAACACACGCTGGAGCTTTGAAAGAAGTATCTATTGTAACCCCTAGTACTGGCTATACGTCTGGCACTGGTTTAGCTACTGTTGCGACCAGTGGAAATGGTGGAACTACTGCTACAGTAGATATTGAAGTATCTACCGGTACAGTACCAACCGGTTCTAGTGGCATAACTCTTGTAGATAATTCAGGTCGTTTCGGCTACACCACTGCTACTGATGTAGCTACAGCTGGTGGCTCAGGTGATGGTAATCTTACTGTTGATATAACAGCAGCCCCAGGATATCTTCAGGCTTTCTCTTATGTCCCAGGCACAAGCGGAAGTGGTTATTCAGAAGGTAAACACGAACTTCAGACTACGACCATGTACAGATCTTACATCGCAGCAATGGATGTTGGTGATGTTGTGTCTGGAGGAGGAGCATATGGTGGACGTACTGCAGGCAGTTATACAGTCACAGTACCAAGCTCATGGGTCAGTGGCGAAGGAGTTAACAACTCTCTAATACTTGACATTACTATCGATGCTAATAAAGCAGTATCAGCTGTAGCTATTAACGGCAGTAACGCTGGTAAAAAATATGCAGTCGGAGATACAATCACTATACCATCAAATCAAAATGTGTGTGGTGGCCAAGCAATTGTAATACAAGTTGACACTATCAGTGGAGCTACTGGTTTTAAAGTCAGCTACATTGCAAATTCATCAGGAGCTATCACAGACCTGGGGTCTTCGGTCGGCCCAATAGATTTTGGGAAAGAAGGAGCTGGTGGTTATAATGTAGATGATGTATTACGTATCAGTCCTGGTACTAGGGAGGTTACAGTATCTGCTGTCGAAGGTAAGCTAACAGCAGTTTCAGTTAACACTGCTGGTAATGATGCTTATAAAGTTGGAGATATACTATCTATTAACCAGTCCGAAGGAAACGGACAAACAGGTACATTTAAAATCGATTCTGTTGAAGGAGTTATTACTGGAGTTACTATAAATAATCCTGGAAATGCTTATGCAACAGATGATGAATTCACTATCACTCAAGGTAGTGCGACTGCTGGAACCGCCAAGGTAGAAAGTACCGGCTCTAATATTAATACTATAACTATAAATAATCCTGGTGAAAATTATACAAAGAATGATGTAATCACAATATCTGGTGGGGATAATACTGCCACATTTACTGTAGCAACAGTGTCAGCTAAATCTCTGTATGTATGTAATCATGGTACAAAGTATGCTCAAGGGGATACGCTGAAGGTACTAGCAGCTACTCATGGTGGTAGTACTGATATTAAATTTACATTATCCACTAAACCTGAGGCACATTATTTAAACACCACTAGAGATAACTATCACACACTTACTGTACAAGATACTACACTAATAACTAATAAAACAAAAAAAGTTAAGACACGAGGCCCTACTGGTTATGTGATAGATTCTGAGGCAGAAGTAATCATACGTCAAGTTCAGTACAGAACAAAGTATCAGCTTACTCTTAATATAGAAGACAGTGACATAGCAGTCACACCTGTGGGTACAAGGATGGATGATGATTATCCTACAAACTCTGACGACCAAACTGATGACGGTGCAAACAATGTACAATCACTATGTGCGGACGACATACTAACAGCTTTGAAAACTAATTTAGAAGCTGCTTCTCTACCAAGTGGTTACGCTATAACTGTGAAGAAGTTTAATGGATCTCTGTATATAAAGATACTAAAAAATAGTGCTCGGGCAGCATTTAAAATTGTAGCTAATGATGATCAAGGTAATTCACACATAACTGCGTACAACGATTTAGTACTTAATTCTGCAGATCTACCTGGACAAACTGTTCATGGTAGGACTATGAAAATTATTAATTCTGATGCTGTATCAGACGCCTACTGGGCTAAGTTTTTAGCTGATGACGGTGTTGAGGGGAAGGGGCGTTGGGAAGAGACAGTAGACCCTACAGTATCCCCAGGCTTAGATGTTAAAACCTTACCTCATGAACTAAGAAGTCCAGCTAAAGGTGAGTTTTATTTTCAGGAATCTGACTGGGCAGATAGGAGCACTGGAGATTTAGTAACTAATCCGGAGCCTAGCTTTGTAAATAACAGTATTCAACAGGTCTTCTTCCATAATAATAGAATGGGGATGCTGACTGGTGATAATGTTACCATGAGTCAGACTAAGGATTTCTTTAATTTCTACTTCACAACAGCTTTAACTACTTCAGACGCGGACCCTATTGATATTAACTGTTCTAGTGTTAAACCAGCTATACTGCATGCTGTTATTCCAACAGCTCAAGGTTTGATATTATTCAGTAGAAACCAACAGTTCGTGATGTTTGCAGATGCTGGTATACTAACACCTGCGGCTGCTATTATCCGTGGTATCTCTAATTATGAAACTGATGATAAAGTACTGCCAGTTGATGTCGGTACAGGTTCTGCTTTTGTAAGTAAAACTCCCAGTTATACAAGAGTGTTTGCTATGCAGACTAGAGGTCAGGAGCAGAGTCCTATTGTCGATGATATTGGCAAGGTCGTTGCGGAGTGGATACCAGACACTGTGACTGAGATGATATCAAGTCCTCAGAATGCTATAATTAGTCTGTATGGGCCAGAAGATAAAAGTCTATACATGTTTAAAGTATATAAAGTAGATGATAAAGCTGCTATGCAATCCTGGTTTAAATGGGATCTACCAGGTAAGATACAACACGCAACTGTCGAGCAAGATACTTTATGGACAGTAGTGGAGTATGCTGGTAGGTATGTATTAGCAAGCGCTAGTCTAACTCAAACTACAGAAGAGAAGATTATCATTAATAGTTTAGGTCAGCAAGTTAATCCACATATGGATTTATATGGAGCTATTAGTTCCTTTGAATATGATGAGGTAAATAACCTAACTAAATGTTATCTACCTACTAATCTAAAAGATAACACAGATCTAACACCAATACTAGTTATCGCAGGTAATGGTACTACGAACTTCGATGGTGTTACAGAATCTGGATTCACAATTACACCAGATAGACCTACAGGTCAAACAAACGAAACACCTTCACCTTATTTTGAAGTGAAAGGAAAGAATTTAACTAGCTTAACTGCTAGTGATATTGTCGTAGGTTATAAGTATAACTTTGATATTGAATTACCTAGAACATACTTCAAGCAAGATCCTGAAGGAAAGATAAAAGATTACGCAGCATCCTTAATTATTTCAAGGATGAAGTTTGCTGTAGGACTTTCAAGCTCTTGTGGATTTAAAGTAAGAAGCAATGGTAGGCATACTCCATATGAGACTTTCACAGGTGTCGGTACTACTTTCATTAATAACTTTATAACCTTTAAAAATATTACAGGTGGTAGTGAATATAGAACGGAGACTGGTTTATCCACAACTGGCGGTAATGGTACTGGATTAAAAGTTGATATAACTGCAAACAACAGTGGAGCTATCACAGCAGTAACTGCTAGTGGTGATGTACCTAGCGGTTATAATCCAGGTGAAACTATAACAATAATCCAAATTGGTGCAGCTGGGAACGGTACATGTGAAATTGATACACTTTGGAATGGTGAACGTGATGGTCCAGTTGGTGATCATGTGATTAAAAATGTAGCAACCACTAACTTCGTTACAACCCCAAGCGCAATCACTCATACTGGACTTGGAGGTCCAGGTCAAGGTACTTATGGCTCTTTTTCTGACGCTATTATCCCTACAGGTGGCAGTGGATCAGGTATGGAGATCGCCGTCTTCGTTAATTTCTCTGGTCAGATGTCCACGGTGACGGTTCTTAAATCTGGAGTAGGTTATAAATTAAATGATATATTGACAATTCCTAAAGATGCTCCACAATTCCAACCTAGCGTGCAATTTCAAAATGATGGTACTTTTACAATCCTAACTCAGGGTGGTGACGGTACAGGTATGACTGTAGATGTAACAATGAAAGATGGTGTAGCTACCTCTGTGGCTCCAAATACAGAGGGTACAGATTATACAAATGGTGATACAGTAGTAATTAGTAAAACCAAACTTCTAACTCAAGAAGATGTTTATATATCTATTGATGAAATAGGAACTACGGAGTTCCCATTTAATTTAGATTATATGGATTCTTCTGATTTAAAAGTAAAAGTAAATGGATCAATAAATTCAGGTTTTAGTATTAATTACGATGTTGATAGAGATGTATCTAAATTACTTAAATTTACAACTGCGCCTGATGATGGTGACGAAATCTTACTATACACTGATAACTGGTATAGTATACAGCCTGTCCAAAAGCCTAATCAGTACTTATTAGACGATGTACCTCTAGAAGAGGAGACTGTATTTACAGTACCATTACATCAAAATTCAGATAACTTTAATATTAGAGTATTCAGTAATTCACCGTTTCCGGTTTCACTATCTTCAATGATGTGGGAAGGACAATATTCACCAAGGTTCTATAGGAGGACATAATTTATGAGTCACGGTAAGACAAACAGATACTACGAAGATCTATGGGAATTAGATAATACAAATGCCCAAAGGCAGTGGGAGCATCAAGTTGAGGTAAATAACGAAAAGCGCAACTATGATGAACGTGTAGCTAATTATCATGATTTAAATAATCAAAATAAATGGAATCATGAGTACCAGATGCGAGCCTTTAATTATGGCACGCAGATGGATGCCTATATCAGATCACTAGATCTTGCTGATAAAGGTTTCGATCTGAATAGAAGGCATGCTGAACTATCATTAGAGGCACAAGCTCGTGTATCCTTTGAGCGTAAGCAAAAATTAGAGTTTGAGATGCAGGCGTCTCTGATAAAATATCGGACGAACCATTATAAGACGGCTCAAACGAAAGGCCTGCTCCAACAGAAACAGAATGCAGAGCATGCTAAACACATGATGTCTTCTATAGAAGCAGTTTCTAAACTCGTACAGAAAACCGGTAAAGTACTTGGCCGAGGTCAAGCAGGTAGAAGTGCGACAAAGTTAGTTGGTGCTATTGAAGCTGAATATGGACGCATGGAGTCTGCTAAATCTCATCTAATTTTAATGTCTGATCATGAGTATCAGACTAAAATGCATGGTCAGAATTTCGCAATGGCAGCCTTAGGAATGGGGAGGAAGTATCAAATGAAGGCTGAGGCCGCAACTTATGATAGCATCCTGGACGCCCATGAAAAGAGTGTAGCCGAGATTCTACTTAAAAAAGAATCAGCTGATTTACAAACTGAATCAAGAAAGATGCTTCAGCCTAAATTACACCCAATGACACCAGGACCGCAATCGGTACCTAGAACAAGCATCTTTGACCCACCACCACCTATACAGACACCCAAACCTCCTGAAGGTGATAAGGAGCATGGCTTTGCTTATCGTGGTGGAGGTGGAGGCGTCGGAGCAGTTCAACAAGGAGGCTTCAACGTCGGTGGTGCTATGATGCAAGGTGGTTCGCTACTGGCTGCTGCTGGTGGTGCTGCTGCTGCGGGAACATTCGGTGCTGGTATGGCTGGGTTAAGTGTACTTGGACCTATTGGTATTGGTATTGCTGTTGTTGGATTCTTGGGATCCGTTTTCGATCTTTGGTAAACTAGATACTGTTACGACAGTTGATAGTATATAAATAAAAACTACTTCTACGGAAGAACAAAACAATTATGTCGTTTACAACATATGCACAAGTGAGGGGGTACAATCCTACCCAAATCCCCTCCGATAGAATAATCCAAAACTTTTTAAATTCTAAAAAGTTTGAAGCAAGTCAGATAAAAGCTAATTTTAAACTTCAACAAGAATTTGCAGAGAGCGTCTTTAAGATGCAGAATCATGCTGATTCAAGGAAGATTGAGAACTTAAGAGAAAACGAAGCTTGGCAACAGAAAGAGAGCATCCGAATGAAAGATGCTCTTACTCGTAACTTTGAGTTATCACGTAAGAATTTTGCTAAAGCTAATCCAACTTCAAAAGCAGCGGTTACTGAGAAGCTTGGCGGGCTAGTAGAGTTTGCACCTAAAATTCTAGATAGCTTTGTCGAATATCGTCAGAAGGTAAATCAAGATGAATATAAACAAGGTTTAAGTCTCATCGATCAGTTAGGTACCACACCTACACAGATTGCAAAACTTAGAGAACTTGAAAGTGATTTATGGGAAAGCGATAGAGGAATACAGGTATCTGCACAGAGTATTATACCTAATGCTACTGAGCAGGAACTAAATCAAATAAGACATGCGACAGGGTGGACTCGTTATGGTCACGTAGTTTCAGGTCTTAATAATAGTATACCTGGTTATCAACAGGAAATCTTAAATAATTATAGTACACCCTACCCTCTCGGTGAAAAGGACTTATCACTAGAACAGGCTAGAGCTACTGGTAATGTAGCAGCAGCTAATCAGATTCTAAGTCAGATGCAAACTGCTTATGCTGATAAGCAGTTTGAAGCTTTAGGGATCCATGGTCCTAATGAAGCTGTAGCTTCTGAGTATTTTGATAAACTTGATAAAGTATCTGATTCCATCTATAATGATATTTGGAAACAAGCTGAACTACAAGCTCAACAAGCCAGCGTAAATGAAAGCAGACTACGTACCATTAATGCTATCCAGAGTGGTGGTATTTATAATTGGATGGGAGAAGTAGTTGAAACTTACAGAGACCCAGACAATAAGAACTGGCGTAGAAATGCTATTCATGAAAACTTTCCTTATGTAATAGAGTATCTTAAATTATCTGATGTACCTGTTAGCGAAGCAGAGGATATGCTTAGCGCTACTAGAGAGGATGGTAAGACACCACTTCTAGGTTTATTAAATAGGAATAAGATAAGAGAAGTTATAACAGAGAAAGAGGAAGCAGTTGATAACGTAAGAGAGAATATGGTTCAGGCTAGAAAAGTAGCCCTTGATATGGAGAAGATAAAGATTAGTAATATGATCAGGGATCAAGGAATGAATAATGCTGCAATTGAGGAGCTATGGCAACAGTATAAAGGCACTCCTGAATTAAGAGAATATATCCAATCTTTCATTACAGATCCTGTATCACCACAGCAAGATAGATTAGAATCAGCAAGATTAGAATATGCTGGTACTCAAGGAGAGTTAACCACTGAAATGGTTTTACAATCCAAAACTAATGAAGTTACTAAACTAACATTTTTAGGTGATGATCGTATTGATAAACCTTATCCAGGACAGGCGAAGAATCTAAGGAATGATATAGCTAACGTACTTCTAGGTAGGATGAACATACAGTCATTTGAAGATCTAGGAGCTAAGGAACCTAGTGTCCGTATGGCTACAGATGACATCCATCAACAAGCTATGCAACGCTTCACCACTAATATGCGTGAAGCTACTATGACTGAGAAGCAGGCTTATGAAGATGCATTAGCTCATGGTAAAGATCTTATTGAAGATTTAGAAGTAAATAAATTTAAATTAAATGATCCTAGTAGTGGTTTCATTAAAGGCTATTCAGTAGATCCTAATTCAAAACCCATTAGCGCTACTTCACGTTTAGAACGACGAGCTTTAATGGATCAAGATACTTACTTCTATAGAAACACACCATTAGATACTAAACAAGATTATGAATTCTTACGTCAAAAACTTCTCTCTGGTGGCAATTATGATGCTACTGTTGAAGATAAATTTCCTTGGGTCCGTGATGTAGTTGGACTATATAACGGACGTGTGACTAGGGAAGATATTCTACAAGAGAATGCAAAGACATTAGGCGTTAACCTAGTATTCCCTAAAGCTATTCAAGCAGAAAGATCCAACCTAAGGCCTGGTACTTTAAGGCAGATACGCACTAATTCAAGAGAGTTAAACTCTTACATGAGTCAAACAGGTACTGCTTTGTTAGAAATAGGAGATAAGGATGAAGGTGGTTGGAGAGATACTAACACCTATGGCAGTCACTTAAGACACGTATATGATGTAGGTGGTGTAGGTCGTAGGTCTAGTGGACCTCATCTACACTTACAGCTAAGAGGTGGTGGAAATATTGATAGGCATGACTTTGATAAATATATCTTTGCTGATGATCCAGAACTAGGTAGAGTACCTATCGGTCAAACACCTACTACATCTGATCAACAAGCACATTGGGACAGAGGTTCTGATGGTTGGGATTTTGGCCTATTTGAAGGTACAGATATTTTAATTGGTAATGGAGCAAAGATTATTGACGTAGTACAAACAAGCACAGAAGGAGAAATGTTAGTTATAGAATTACCAGACGGTCGCATTATAGAATTACTACATGGAACGGCGGCGAGGCAATGACAAATTCATTTTATAGAGATCCTGATGTAGAGGAACAACTGCAATCAGACATAGAAGCTGCCGAAGCTGTGAATGCTGCTGAAGAGCGGATGAGTATATTAACACCATCTGAATCAGGTAAGGCTGGACCTGACTTTGTAGAAGGGGCATCAGAGAAGGCTGAAGAAGAAATAGGTGTAGCCACTAGGCGTGCAGAAGCGACCCGTAAAGCATCATTACCTATTTGGCATCCTGACTTCGATTCTGGTATCGCTGGATATGAGAAACCTTTATCTGGTTTAGACGGCTTCCACAAAATGCTGAAGCCTATTTCACAAGGAATGATTGACACTGGTTTAGGTTTTATGAATCTAATAACCGGAGGTAACTTTGGAACTGGTGATCTACAAGATCAATGGCATAGGTCAAATCCTCAAGGTCAGAATGTTGTTGCTGATACTACACGTACATTATCTGGATTAATAATACCTTCAATGGGTGTATCAAGTGGTATCATTGGTACTGTAAATAAACTACCTTGGGCTGCTAAACTACCAGGAGTTACTAAATTCCTTGGAGAAGCTGCTACTAGAATAGGAGTTGACACTGTAGTCTTAGGTTCTTCAACAACAGCTACAGACGATAACCTCGCTAAGATGTGGGGTGATGCCTTCGGATATTATGCACCTTGGGCTACAAAGTCTGATGACAGTCCTGATGTAAGATGGAAGAAGAATGTATTATATGAGAACACTGGTTTCATCCTTGGTGGTGAAATTGTAGGAGGTTTATTTAGATTCAGATCCGCTATTGCTAATGCATTATCAGGTGCTAGTTACTACGATGCATCTAGAGCAACACTAGTACCTAAGGTTGCAGCACGCTGGGACAGTAGTAATGTTGTTATACCACAGACAGATGAAGCAGCAGAGATACTAGCTAGAACAACAGATGATATAGCAGAACAAACTAAGCATCCTCTTATACGGGATATCGATGAACAGATAGAAGCACTTGGTCCATTGGATGAGAATTCCTTAGGAGAGGAAGGTGTAAATAAACTTGCAGAACTAACTGAACAGCGACGTAGGGTACAGGTAGATCTAGATGATATGGATCCTATCACTGAAGCTGCTCTCAGGTCAAGACATGCAAGAGCTAGGCAGCTTAAAGCAGAAGCATTAGAAGTTATAGCTGATGATCCAGATGGAGCATTAGGACATAACCCGATTGTTAATGATCCAGCTCAAGCACAGCAGCGTGCTGTTACTCATGCAGAAGCTGATGTAGTTGGAGCAGTAATGGATCATGATAAGATCATCAATCAAATCAATGTAGAGAACGGACGTGCTAGAGCTGCATACCCTACTGATGGTATGCGTGCTTTCATGAGAGCACTTAATGGCACAGCTCGTGGTAACTTCTTAGAAGAGTTTGGTGCTAGGATACCTAGGCAAGTAGAAGCTATTTATGAAAATAAATGGACACGTTCTGCTGAAGAACTAGAAGCTAGTGTCGGTCAATTAGTCCAGAAGATCTATCGGATGGATACTAATGAATTGGCTGAGATGCTTAACGGTATGCGTACTAATATCCAAGAAGCATATAAAGCAGAGTTCCTTAATGATGAGGCCTTTGTAGAGCTTTCACAAGCCTTCAGACAGGTCTTTGATGAGATGTACGACCCAACTAGAATAAAGGCCTCAGCGATTGCTACACAGCAAGGTGGGTATGCTATAGCAGATGCTGCACATTCCGCTATCCTATTGGATGATGCTGGACTTGATACCGCTAGGTTAATGGATAATGCATTAACTAACATGGAACTTATTAACGCAGAGTTAAGGGCTAATAGATTCCTTTGGGGTACACAAGGAAAGATGCTACAACTATCAGATTCTAAGAATCCGTTAGCTGCTAGGCGTATGAAAGAGATGGTTGCAGATTTCAATACTAACCTAATAAATGAAAAGATAAAGGGTAAGCAAGTAATTGAAACTTTAAAAACTATCAATAAGGAGAACCCACAGTACCTTAATGCATTTAAAAAGGCATATGACTTAACTAATGGAGATGTGGATGAACTTTACAAACTACATAGGTGGGCTGAACATAACATAGGTCTTCTTAAAAAGGGATTCATTGATCTAAAACCTGAAATACCAAGTCTTGTTATGCAAGGTATTCATGGTATTCAGTTTAACGGACTTCTATTAGGCATGGCACCGTTCAGAGCTTTTAGAGGTAATGCTATACTACTTATGGGTAAGCCTGCTTCACAGTTTGCAGGAGCTACAGTACGTGGTAGATGGGGCAGCATGAAACGAGCTGTTTATACTTATGGTGGTGTCACTGAAAACATCCAACGTGCCGCACAGTATGCTGCCAAGGAGTGGGATTATGTAAGAAAGAATCCTGAAATGGCACAGCTACGTGGTAGGGCTGATATTAAGTTTGCTCAAAGCCATCAGTTTGAAGCTATGGAAGCTATGGCTGAAGGATGGAGAGCTGAAGGTCAGAATGGTAAGCTATTCATGCTTAACTGGGCTAGACTTATGGCATCCTACAACAACAATCAAGTTGTAAGAGCAGGTGTTAATGCACTACACACCATCGATGGGTTTACTAACTCAATGATGGCAAGTGCTATATCTCGTGGTAAAGCCTATACTGAACTTGCCGATCAAACAGCAGGACAGTGGAGTGATGAACTGTTTAAAGCTAGGTCAGATGAGCTTTATAGACAGGCGTTTGATGAAACTGGATTATTGACAGATGAAGCGGCTAGACATGCATCAAGAGAGATCGCTCTAAACTTAGATAATAAAATTGCTAGAGGAGTCGATACTTTAATTGACCATGTACCAGGACTAAAACCATTAGCTAGGTTCCCTAGAACAGGTGTTAATGGGGTAGAAGTTGCCTGGAGTTATAACCCATTAAGTGGTATTAATGCTTCAATTGGTAAGGCACGTAATGTATTTAAAGCTAGAACCAGAGGCGAAAAACTTAGAGCTATGATGGAACATGGCTTTAAAGAGTCAGAATTTAGCGATGAAGCCTTTGAAGTCTTAGTTAATGAATACCGTGGTAGGCAAACCATGGGTCAACTTGTAGTAGGTCTTGGAGGTCTTTGGGCTTCACAAGGTATGCTTAGAGGTAACGGACCTATTGGTGCTAAAGAAAGAAGGGATATGAGACAGCTTGGCTGGAAACCTCTGGAAATCATGAATCCATTCAATGGTAGCTGGGTACCTTTTAATGGTCTAGAACCATACGATAAGATCCTAGCTATGACTGCTGACATATTCTATGAATCCACTAGGGTAGATAGCACTGTTGCAGAGGATTGGTGGCTGAAAGCTGCATGGTCCTTAACTGCTGGTATTTCTAACTCTACATTCATGAGTGGATTACAACCTCTTGTGAGTCTATTAGGTAGAGATGAGTCAGCTTGGAATAGGTTTATGGCTGAAGGACACATCAATCCTACAGCACCATTTGCACCTGCTGGCCTTAGAAGCATGTTAAATAATGTAATTGGTCCTCAAATGAAGGACGTAGATAATGACATTAAGGGTTACTTAATGAATAGGAATAAATTCTTATTCTCAGGTAATGAGTTGCTGAAGGATCAACTAGATATATACACTGGTGACCGTATCAATTATACTGACCCTTTAACTTCTGCTATCAATATGACATTCCCCATGTTTAAGCAGAATGGAGGCATGGAACCATTCCGACAGTGGTTAGTCGGAACTGGGTGGGCCGGTCTACATAAAATGAGGATGGATCCTAATATACCTGGTAAGAAGTTAGATTCTGATGAACGTTGGTTCGTTAGTAACTGGATAGCACGTAATGCTGGACTTAAGGAACAGATCGAAGAATTAATGGCTATTGATCAAAATCCAGAAGATCCAAGATCATTAACAGCATACAGACAACATCTCAGGGATTATGGTCAGGAGAAGTTCCCGATTGGTAAAACCTTTATACATGATCAGTTAGATAAGATACACAACACAGCGTTCCGTTTAGCCTTTAAAGAGCTAGGATTGCAAAGGAAGGAAACCAGACCTCGTGCTTTACTAGAAGGACAGAAGATAGACATGATGGAACAAGGTATGTACCAAGAAGCTGGTACTGTACAAGAGGATATAGAAAACCTAATTAGATTACAAAAACCATTAAACTAATAGCATTATGGCGACAACTGAAAATTTACATACAGGAGATGCTAGTAAAACTAAATTCTCCTTCACATTCCCATATTTAAAGCAGACAGACGTCGAGGTATACTTATACACGACTGATGCCTGGGTCAAAAAGACCGTTACAACTGATTACACCTTTGATAATGCTACTACTATTAAATTTGGTTCCTCCCCTGCAGCTGCTACGTCAGATGAACAGACAAACTTAGGTAATGCAAAGAATATTAAGATCGTAAGAAAGACAGGATCCGATTCACTATCTGCAACCTTCTACCCAGGTTCAGCTATTAGGTCGTCGGATCTAAATGATAACTTCACACAAAACCTGTACGTAACACAGGAATCAGAAGGTGATGCTTCTATAAATAAAAAGACCCTTGAGTCTATTGTAGCCACTACTAACGATGGTGGCTCTACTTGGGTACTTGCTGGTAATAACACTAATGCTAGTACTGATCCTAAAGGTGTAGGTTACGCTATAACTACAGCTGACGCAGCTTTACCTAAAGCTGGCGGTGTTATGACTGGTAACATTGTCTTTGAAGGTGCTACAGATGATGCTTATGAAACAACAGTAACAGTTGTAGATCCTACAGCTGACCGTACAATCACATTACCTAACGTAACAGGTACAGTAGTTACTACAGGTGACTCAGGTACAGTTACAACACAAATGATAGCGAATGGTACTATCTTAGCTGCAGACATTGCTGCTGATCAGATAGACAGTCAGCACTATGCAGCAGCATCTATTGATAATGAGCACTTAGCTAATAATGCTGTTGATACTGAAGAAATAGCTAATGATGCTATCACTAATTCAAAAATCGCTGATGAGTCTATCGACTCTGAGCACTATGTAGATGAGTCTATCGATACTGCACACTATGCTAATCAGTCAGTTACTAAAGCGAAATTTAACGATGCCCTTATTGTAACTGCTTCTGAACAAGCGGCAGCGACTGCTGATGATGACACATTCTTCACTACCTCCGCTTCAGACGCTAGATATTTTAAACAAGATACTGGTGGTACTGGTGAAACATACGACTCTAGTGCTACTTGGAGTGGTAATGATACCCACATTGCTACTACAAAAGCTATTGATAATAGAGTAGTAGATCTGATTGATGAAGTAGGAGGCTTCATAGCTATAGCTAGTGAAGCGGCATTACCTGCTGAACATCCAGAGAAAGAAAATGTCACTGCAGATGATAGAGTAGGTACAATCCTATCTCTTGTAACTTTAACTGCAACTTATACTCCAAGTGGTGGTACATGTACAATACCTGCTAATACATTAACAAACCACTCCAATGATGCAACAATTACAGATTGTGGTAGTCAAGAGTTAACATCAGGATTCGGTCTACTAATTGAAACTACTGCTCAAACTGACGCACAGTATACAGCTGGACCTCAATATAAATTCCATAGATTAGTGCCTAAAGCTGCACAAGTAGATATAGTTGCGAGTAATATTAGTGATGTAAATGATGTTGCTGACATTAATACTGAGATTGGTGTAGTCGCAGGTAAGGCTACAGAGATAACTACTTGCCATAGTAAAGCTACAGAGATAACTACTTGTCATCAAAAAGCTACAGAAATCACTACCTGCCATACTAACATCAGTAGCATTAATGATTATGCAGAAACCTATCAGGTAGCTGCTTCCGCAAACTCACCAACCAGTGATCCTGATAAAAGAGGGGATGGTACAAGCACCCTACAAGAAGGTGATCTATGGTTCGATACTACAGCCAAGTTATTAAAGGTACGTAATACCACTAGTAACGAATGGGAAACAGCTGTAGCTAGTCCTAATGCTCTAATTGCTAAAGCTTTATTAAGTGGTAAAGGAGACTTAATAACAGCTACAGCTGATGATACACCTTCAATACTTGGAGCAGGTACCAATGGTGAAGTTCTTATAGCAAATAGTAGCGAAAGTTCTGGCTTAGAATGGGGGAAAATTAATTCTGATGGTATTACAAACGGATCTATTGATAGAGTACATTTAGCTGCTGATATTGTAGATGGCACTAAAATAGCAGATGACGTAATCGATTCTGAACACTATGCTGCAGGATCAATTGATAACGAACATCTAGCAGATGATGCAGTAGACAGTGATGAAATAGCAGCAGGTGCGATTGACCTTGATCATATGTCTGTAAACTCTGTAGACAGTGATCAGTATGTAGATGGTTCAATCGATCATGTACACTTAGCTAATGATTGCATTGATGGAGATAACATTCAAGATGATGTTATTAACTCAGAACACTATGCTGCAGGCTCTATTGATAACGAGCATTTAGCTGATGACGCAGTAGATAGTGATGAGATAGC
>Ga0098044_1000686_pt1 | contig 17711 bp, 8 predicted proteins | sample 10_taG_FD_75053 | JGI IMG/M metagenome (GOLD analysis project Ga0098044, IMG submission 75053) | Marine viral communities from the Subarctic Pacific Ocean - 10_ETSP_OMZ_AT15264 metaG | ecosystem: Environmental > Aquatic > Marine > Oceanic | place: Pacific Ocean | collected 2015-01-16 | reverse complement strand
GCAAGGACGTTCATGCACAGCATCACCGAGATGCTGACAAACCCCGAATTATATGGGGATGGGCCTAATCTTATTGATGATTGGGGTCCTTTTAAACCTGAGGGTCAGGCAACTTGGTCTTCTGAGCAGATTTACGTTTCTAATCGTACTGGTGCTGAGAAAGATCCGACTGTTGCTGTTTTGGGTGTTGGCCAGCAAATATATGGTCGTCGTGCCGATGTTATTAAATTTGACGACGTTGCCACGCTGGACAACATGAGAAACCCTGACAGGGTAGCTGGTATGCTTGAGTGGTTTGATAAAGAAGCTTTGTCTCGTATTGGGCGTTCTGGTAAAGCCATTTGGATTGGGACTCGTGTCCAACCCGGTGATATTTACTCTACTTTGGCCATGAGACAAAATTACAAGGTTTTGAAGTACCCATGTATTCATGATGAGACTACGGAGCGTACTTTGTGGCCTGAGCACTTCCCATATGAGCAGGCGCTTATTCATAAGACTGAGATGAGACCTGCCGACTTCCAGCTGATTTATCAGCAGGTTGACATTCCGGGTGCTGGCGCTTCGTTCACTGAGGAAATGATTGATGCCTCTAAGGACACTAGTCGTGTGGCTGGGCACTATGACACTGGTTGGCGTTTGATAGCTGGGCTTGACCCTGCTGGTGGCAATAAGGGTTCTGGGTTTACGGCGTTTACTTTGTTGGGCGTTGACCTTTCTACCCAGAAACGGTATTTGATTGATTCTGTTGCCGTTAAGTCAATGAAGGCCCCTCAAATGAAACAGCAGATTTTGGAATGGACTGACAGGTACCCTATTTATGAATGGCGTGTTGAGTCTAATGGTGTTCAATCTCAAATCATTCAATATGATGTTGAGCTTGTGCAGGAGCTGGCTAAGAGGGGTGTCCGTGTGGTTCCCCATCAGACACATGGTAATAAGTGGGATCCACAGTTTGGCGTAGAGTCTATGGCCCCGTTGATGGAAACTGGTTTGTTTTCTATGCCTTGGGGCAATCAGCCTACGACCACTACATTCCAGCCTATGATTGATGAGCTTATTGCTTTCCCTATGGGAACTGTATCTGACAGGGTAATGTCTTTGTGGTTTGCTGATCTTGGTGTTCGTGATTTGGTTAAAAGAGCTCATTTGCCTATGTTCCATGAGAGGATGCATGTCCCTAATCGCATTAAACGTAAGCGACGTGTGGTAGACTTTCATAATCGTGAGGTAAGGGGTATTAGATTGCAGGATCAACGACCGGGGCATATGTCTCGTGCAGCTAGTGGTTATAGGCGACAGACTGTTGGTAACGCTATGGATCATAGCGCTGTTGAAGAATACGAAATAGATGATGGCCCGCAGCCGATGAACATTGACCCACAGATATGGAGCGAAGAATGAAACACCAAGTACACATCCACCAGCAAAGGCTCAGAAAGGGCCTTCCTGCTATTATTCATAGAACCTATAAGGGTTCTGAGTACCATCAGGAGTTTGAGATCCCTGAGGGCGCTAAAGTTATCCAATCTGAGAAACCTCTTTCTTGTGGAGCTAGGGCTTGGATAGAATGGCAAGATTAGACAAAGGAGACACTTGTCGGGTTTTGTCTGAGGAGAAGTATGTTTAAAAAAGTCCTCAATAAGAGAGCATACCGTGATGCTTCAGAAAAACTTAAGGAAAACGAAATGCTTTGTGGCACTATGTCTGGCGACAGGCCTGTGTATTTTTCTATGGAGAAAGATTCAACCGATAGTGAAATTAGAGAGAAAGCGTTTGAGATCCGTGAAGGCCGTAAAATGACCAAAGTTGAAAAAACATTATTGAGTATTGCTGAAAGAGCTAAGCATGCCTCTTGATACCGACCGCCTTGCTAGCATGTACTCTGCGTGGCGAGCACGCTATGAAGAACGTGATGTCAGGATTGATACGATTGATCGTGTCATTAAAGGCGAGTTTGATGTCTTTGATCCAGACGAAGAGGGCATAGATTCTAAGTCGCCTAACCTTATTCAGGTTGCTTTAGAGGATACGGCAGAGGCAGCTAGCCTCGTGCCGACTATTCGTGTGCAACCGAGCACTAATTCTAAGGAAGCTCGTAAGGTAGCTAGAAAAATGGAGCGTGTAGCTGGAAGCTACATGGACGCTAATGGCGTTGATCTCCTTATCCCCCGTGCTGTTATGGATATGGCAGCGTATGGTTTCAGTGTCTGGACCTTAACTCCAGACTTTGAGCAGAAGATACCTTTGATTGAACGGCGTGATCCTAGGCATTGTTACCCTGAACCCGGATTCAAGCCGGGTGATGAGGTCAGGCGGTGCATGTTCGCTCGTGAAGTGTATTATACGCAGCTTCCAGAGGAATATCAGGTAGCTATTGCCGAATTTAGTGGTCAAAGGACCGATATACAAAATCCAGACGAAAATACTCGTGTGGTCATAGTTGAGTACTTCTCTGAAGAAGAATACGTTCTTTCTGCCCTATATCAGGGTTCAACAGAGGGTTTTAACCGCTATGGGTCCAATACAGACATACCTTACCCTGTCGTATTGGAAAGAATTGAGAACGAAACAGGGGTTTGCCCTGTAGTTATTGGGTCTCGTATCACCCTTGATGGGGAAACGAGGGGCCAATTTGACCAAGTAGTGGGGCTTTTGGAAGCCCATATACGACTTATGGGCCTTGTGCTGGACTTTGCTGACCAATCGGTCTATTCAGACATCTGGGTTCGTGACCTTATAGGCGAAATGCCTTATGGTGGTGGGTCATTCATTGAATTGGGCCCATCTGGTGCTATTGGTCGTGTGCCACCAGCTGTTAGCAGCTTTAACATCCAAGCTGATTTAACTAATCTTATGGAGGGAATCCATATAGGTGGCCGTTGGCCTAAAGCACGACCCGGTGAAGTTGATCAATCTATTGCATCTGCTAAGTTTATTGAAGCTTCAGCTGGCATGATGAATACGGCTATCAGAACGTATCATCAAATACTACAAAAGAAACTTGAACGTGTCCTTCGTATTGGTTTTGCTATTGACAAGCAATTCTTCAATACTCACAAGACTGTTTCCGGCATTTTGAGGAATCAGAACTATATAGAAGAATATCAACCTTCTAGGGACATTGATATGAACCATCGTTTGAGAGTGGAGTATGGTCTTGGTTTAGGCCGTGATCCAGCGCAAAGCGCTGTTTTGCACATCCAATACTCTCAAGCAGAGTTTGTATCTAAAGAATTTGTACAAGAAAACATAGATGGATTGACTGATGTCGGCCGTGAAAGGTCACGTTTGGACGTTGAAAAGTTCAGAGCTATGGCCCTTTCTAAGCTTTTGCAAGGCCTTGAGATGGGAGCTATACCAGAGGAAGCCCTTATTGATATGGCTCGTGCTCGTGAAAAGGGCGAAGAGTTATTTGATTTGTATGACAAGTACGTTGTTCAACCTAAGAAAGAGATGGAAGAACAGATGATGGACACTGGATTGGGTGGCCCCCCTATGATGCCGGGTCAGCCACCTATGGGTCCAGAAGGAGGTCCTATGGGACCTGAAGGAGCTGCCGGAGGCATGCCACCGCCCCCACCACCATCAGCCCCAGGAGGGGCAGATCTGCTGGCACGCCTTGGCATTCCAGCAGGTCCCGGTGGTGAACTTGGGACGCAGGTACAAGGATGACAGATTTTTGGGAAGAACCTGAAAAGTTGATTAATCTTTTGGGCGAACGTCCTTCGTTGAATCCTTTTGAGGATGATACACCTATTGAAGCTCAATGTGATTTAGAAAACCCAGAGGTGTGTGAGTCATGCCAGTAAGCGAAGAGATTGAAAAAACCCCTACAGGGGATACTGCCATTAACAAACCTGAATCAGGTACATATGGTGAGAAAGCTGAATTGAATCGGTTAAAGCAAAGTCTTCCTCCTATGGATGGTCAAGGGCAGCAACCTCAAGGTCCTGCACCTATGCCAGATAGGGGAGGGGCTACTCCTCCTAGGCCAACTGGCCGTCCTGTTAAAGGTCCTTCTGACCTTCCTTCAGGAATTATGCAACCTGCTGGTGGAGATCCTAGCAGACCTTTATCTGCTCCAGCCCAAATGCCTCAAAGACCAGCTGCTGCTGATCAACAAAGGTTAGCTATTTTAGACGCATTATCTACTCACCCTGATGTTTCGCAAGAAACTCGTGAGTGGGCAGAACTCGTAAAGGAATACTTAATAAGTGGTCGCAACAACTGACGCAGAACTACATCAAGAAGAACAGATTGCCTTACAGGACCAGACGAACTCTGCCCTTAATCAATCTTCCATGCCTGAGCAAAACGATGGTGGCATAAGCCTACTAGATTCTATTAAAGCGAATCCCGGTGCAGCTGCTTCAATGATGATTCCGGGTGTTGCAGCTGGTGCTGGTTTGCGTGAAGGCCATACCTCAACGGATGGGTTTTCTGTGGGAAACGTTTTTAAAGATTTAGGAAACTTTGCTCACGAAACAGCTTATTACACTCCTGTTTTAGGAGCTCCCTTGGGTGCAGGGGATTCTTTTAATTTGATTGCTAACGGAAGCGACATGGTTAGTAAAGTGTTTGGCGTGTTGGGCCTTTTGGGTATAGCTGAAACTGGGATGCTAGCTGGAGCTGTTGGAATTGCAGGAATTGGTAGATACGGAGCAAATCAATACAAGAGAATTGGTGCACGAGTAGATGATATTTCTGCTCATGGGCCTTTTAAGCAAGGATGGACTGAAGCTGAAACTCATCCAACGTACATTAGTGAGCTTTTAGATGGGATGCCTTTAGTTCTTAGTAGCGCTCGTAGAAACGCTTTAACTGACCTTGCTGGCTTCCCAGATACTGGAGCAAAGAACCGAACCATGTTTGCTTTGCTTGACGAAGACTCTCAAGCCCTTCAAGATATAGTGCGGTACTTGGCTGATGATGATGTTGGTGTTAGAAATATAGATGAGTTCGCTGGCTACGATCACCTTACAATGTTTTTTATAGGCGATGATTTGTATCCAAACGCTACGTTGAATAGCTTTTGGGCAGGTTTAGCTGAGTCTCTTTTTGAACGTGCTGGTTTAATTCACGATTTATCTACAATAGATCCTTTGCAGGCTAAAATGGTTTTGCTTACAAGAACTGTTTCTCAATGGCATTTTCTTCAAAGAAGAGGTCGTTTGGAATTAGGTGGTTCTTTTGCAAAGTCTCAAGATGTTTGGGAAAATTTACTAAACAAAGGCAAGTTTACTGACGCTGACGCAGAAACCTTAATGCCTGCAATGAAAGCCTTTGCCGAAATTACTCAAGATTTTGGACATCCTGAAATGGTTGTTTTAAATGACCCAAGGTTTCACGTTGAAAAACTGAAGCTAGATGAAGTAGACGGTATTCCTACTGCCGAGCTGCATTTAGCTGTTAATCAATTTGAGTCTATTGATCCTAATTCTTTAAGCCATTTTGAATACAATGAACGTGTAAGGTTAATGTTCAGAGGCAACCCTGAGGCAATGACTCATTTGGCAGCTCAAAACATTACCGATTTTTTCTTTGATGAGGTTTTGTCTAACTGGGAAAGTTTAACTACGCAAATGGGCCCTCAAGGAGGAAGGGGGCACGGTAAAGATTGGTACAATCTTGCTTTGCAAGACATCCAACAAATGGCTGTGAAAAACAACGTAAACGAAGATTTAGCTGTCGGGATAGCTTCCTTGCTTTCTGCTACAACTTCTTGGGAAGTTAATTTAGATAACGTAGCTAGCATATTGATCTGGCTTGATCAATATGATGGCAGGTCAACGATGCTTGCTAAGAACGCTGATGGTAATTATCAGTTTAAGACCAAAGTTAAAAAAGGCGAAACGCTACCTGACAGCGAGAATTTAGGAAAAGAAATTACTAGAAACTTGTTTGGTAATCGACAAGGATTGTACATTTCTCCCGATCAAATTGAATCCATAAGGTCCCTTATCCAATTCGTGGAAGACGGTGGAACAGTATCTGGCTGGTTTGAAGGCAAAATGACGAAAGGTGGGTCTTTAAAGGTCCCTAACTTTTGGGCAGCTATTGCCAGAAGCAACCCAGACGACATCCTTGACCGGCAAGCTATTTTGTATCAGATTCTTGCAGGTGAAGTTACTTTAAAAGATATGAACAGACCAATTTTTACTGATTCTAAAATGGGCCTTGAATTGTCTGAAGCGTTTAAAACGTTTCCTATGACTGTTGACAGGCATGCGTTCGCTATAGCACTAGGTTATTCAACTCAGCCTCACACCGATGCCACTATGATTGCAGCTTATGACCCAATCAAGTTGGCTTATCTTGCTGCTGCTGAACTTATTGGCGACGTAAAGATGAACAAAAGATTAGCTGGTGGTGGTATTGATCCGTCAGGAAAAGAATTTGGGTTAGACCCAAATGAATTACAAGCGCTTACTTGGTTGCGTTGGAGAGAGTTGCGAGATGTCACTAGAAGAGGTGAGCTAACTGTTCCTGCTCCCGGACTTTTTGCTGAAGGCGTTGGGCCTATAGAAGTATTTTCAGATAGGATTCTTCAATTTGTCAGAGGTCAACTTCCAGATGGTGTAGATCTTGGTGGTCCAAAGATAGCTCCTATGGGTCAGAAAGCTTCTTTTGATGATTTTGGTAAAACGAAAGGCACAGGGACTAGAACTGCGCAAGGTGATTTGAAGGCGACACAAACAGGTTACAACAGTGTAATCCTTGAGATAACTCCAAATGGTGCTAGGTGGGTTGCTAAGGATGGCAGTGGACCTAATCAGTTTACATTTCCTTCGCAAGCTACTAACGCCGAAGGTTTAGCTGTTCACATGCCACGTCAAGCTTTAGTTGTAGATGATGTTAATGCCCAGTTGCAGAGAACAGCCGACACAACGTATATTGTTCTTGATGGTGTTAGGACTCCAGCGAGTACAGGCGGTAGGTTTAAACCAGAGGGTTCTTATGTGGCTGGTTTGGATTTGGCTTCTCAAGGCGTTACAGGGCTTCACACTAAAGGTAACCACATAGTAATAAGTATTCCTAACATTGTTAGTCAAACTACTAACACTAACATAATGGCTACTGTGGCTGGCCTTCAACACCGTAAGGCTCTTAGTAACCATATGGGAAGCATCAAAGGGCATTTGAATGATGTTGTTGAGTATGAGTTTTTGGTTAATAAGCCTCATACTGGCAAAGCAACAGTTTGGAGGCATCCTGAGATAACTGACTATGATGGGGCCCCAATGGACTTTTATTCTCAACGTGCAGTTGAGGAACACATAATGACCAATAAGAGTGCTGAAGGTCTTGATCCACTAAAGGCAGAGCGTATGCCTGACCTTGTTGAAGAGCCAAGAATAGAGTTAATTATTTCTTTTGCGACAGGTGAAGACCTTCGTAAAGCTCATGCTATTTTGACAGCCCCTCAAGCTGGGGCCAAGTCAAATGCTTTTACTGGGGTTAACACTCCGTACATTTCTCAGATGATTGCAGGGTACACGGCTCATGGTGGAAGAAGAACTGTGAGTGGAAGAGCACTTGAGTTAGAACCTCCAAGATTGCTTAGATCGCAAAGAACTGCTTGGCATTACAAGACCGAAATTGAACTTGATCCAGTTATTTATGGTGAGATAGCTCAATGGTACGATAACTACGATAACCCTATGAATAACCCTCTTGGTATTACAAGTAGGGCAGAGTTGGAGCTGGCTGCTAGGCACGGCGATCCAGCAGTTAGTGGCGCATATAGGCCTGTGCTTAAAGCTTGGCAAGCTTTTGAAGACGAGATAAAAACCCAATTTGCTTACTTGCAAGAATTGGGTATCAAAGTTGAGGTAGTAGATGTTGATCCTTACGCATCTCCTCTGGAGATGATAAAAGATTTAACTGAAAACAATGCAATTAAAATCCTGTCTACTAAAAGTACAGGTGGGCATCCTTTCCTACCAGATCATGTTAATGACATGTGGAGAGCTGTCCATGACGTGTTCGGTCATGCTTCTGAAGGAACTAACTTTACTCGCCATGGAGAGTTCTATGCAGCAGCAAAACACCTGATGATGTTTTCTGAAGAAGCTCGTCCAGCTATGTTATTTGACTCGATGGGGCAGAACGCTTCTTTGATTAAAAATGGAAAACATCCACCTCAAATTATAGGGCTTTTGCCTGAAGAGTATTGGCCTAATTCTGAAATATGGGGCGATAACACTCCATATGCTAAAACTCCTACTAATCAGCGTGTGATAGATCATGGCCATCAAGAGCAAGTTTTGGATTACAGGGTTATTACAGACCCTGCCGAAATGCCTGCTGATGTCCTTAAAGTAAATGAACATTATTTCGTTGATGGAAGTGGCACTATCATGGTGCATAACTCTAAGCAGGGCACTCCTACTAATATGAATACAAGAACTGTAGGTATTCTTAGAGGCGAAAACAGCTTGGAAACTTACATGGATGGGGAAACTGGGTTATATACTGCTGGCGACCCTACCGATAGTAAGAGAGCTGTCGGTGATGCTGGCTCTACCCAATTCCAAAGAGGCGCTTCTCGTGGTGAACAAGGCGTTGAAGCCATGGTAATTGGCAATACAAGGTACTCTGGGGGCAAGTATCAGGAACACAATGGGAAAAGGATCCCTGTAAGGATGGTTCCTATTGAGGAACTGGCTGACATTCCTGACTGGTCGTGGAATGCAAGCAGAAGAGGCATTGAAGAAATGGAAAATTTAAAAGCTTCTATAACTGCAAACGGTTTTGCATCTCCTGTGCAAGTAATGATTAACCCTGTAGGGAGAGCTGAGATTGTGGGCTCTATGGCTCAAGGTAACCATAGGTTGACTGCTGCTAGAGAATTGGGATTAACTCACGTTCCTGTCATAGGAAGATGGGACATAGATTTTGACATGAAGGCAGGTGAATTACCCGGTTCTACTGCTAAAGGAACTGCTCAACTGACCAACGTTGATCCCAATAAGGCCAAACAAGCGAGGGCAAATTGGGATATGGATCGGGTTCAGAACGATCACTATTTTGATATTAATGATGTATTAACGGCAGAAAACCCTAACCTTAAAAAAACTGCAATAGATAAAAAACTTATTGCAGATGAGCCTGACGATTTTGGTCTTGAGCCTTCTGATCCTGCTTGGATTCAGTACAATAACCTTGAGGAAGGCCCTATGGGCCTTACTTGGGGAGGTAAGATTAGTATTCGTGGTGACATTCGTGTCGCACACAAGACTTCTACTATGGATTCTCTGCAACAACCGGGTCACATTTTTGGGGTAGAAGTTGCAACTGATGTATATAAATCAGGCCCTAATAAAGGGCAACCAAAGTATGAGAAGCCAACTAATATAGTGATGTACATTCCTGAAGATCCTAGAGCAATGCCAGTCATTGCGTATAATTCGGAATCTATTTCTGGACTTCCATTGCACCGGCAAGTTGTTTTGCAAACTGCTAAGAAAGATGGAACATTGCAGAAAGCTACTGCAAGCATACCTTTGCTTGTTGTCAAACCTTTATCTACTTTAAATCAAGATGGGCGAACAGCAGCTGGAAGAACAGCTGACATTGAACTTGTTACTAAAGTATCTGAAACTCTTAAAAATTCTGGCTTGGTGTTTGGTGGACTTAAGGTGATGAAAGCGTCGTAATGGATCCAGTAAGCATAGATAAGAACCTTAGAACTATTAAAGCTATTGAGAGAAGCTGGAACCAGCCTAAGTTACCTGACATGGTTTCTTTAGATCTTGCTGCTATGTCTGGACTTAACCAGAAACAAATTTCTAATTTTATGTGGGGAATTGATTCTGATGTTGGGAAGGTAATTAACAAGCCTTCCCCTACTCTTGATTTGAGAAACAACATTGAGTTAATGTCGTTTCAAACAGAACCAGATGTAGAGCCAGTAACTAATCAAGAGCATGGCAGTAACGGTCCTTCTAAATGGAACAGAATAATTTCTGACGTAGTTGGTCTGCAACCTGCTCAAGCTTACGATGAAGATGCTGTGATGAATTGGAAAATGCAAATGGTTGAATTAGGGAGGCTGCCGAGAAACACCCCTATTGATAATAGGTGGGGACCTGAATATGATGCTCTTTGGAGAGACCAAATGGATGACCATTGGGAAGCTCAATGGAGGGGCAACAAATACGGTGCTATGTCTGTTGAGAGTATCGCCGAATTGATGGGGGAATGGCTGTCGCCTACTGGTTTATTTAAGGCAGCTGTTCATCTTGACCTTATACCTGACTTTGCCGAAATAGGCAGAGAAACCACTTGGAATCCTTTGACATGGTGGAAAGCTATTGACGATGTTGCCCTTCCTGTCCTTAACTGGGGCCTTATGCTTACTGGTGTTGGGGAAGTGATGCTTGTGAGCAGGGCAGCTTACGCAGGTACCAAGGCAGCTGTAGCTATAGATAAGGCTTTAGATGCATATAAGACTTTTAATGGTGTGACTCAAGCCACTAGGCTTGGAAGAGTAGGGGCTAGCGTAGCTGGTTTCGGAACTAAAGTTGGCAAGTTGCGACATGGAGATGATATTGCTAAAGCAGGTCAAGCTGCATTGCAAGGTATTCGTGCTCCCGGTTTTATTGGTTCTAAAATGGCTAACTCTTCCAGAACAACGCTTCAAACTATGGGGAAATGGAGCAACCAGTGGAGGGGATATAATTCGGTTGCGGTAGGTAAAACCTTAACGCAACAAGGCATGAGGATAGGTCTTGCTGGTAGGCTTCAAGGGTCTTTAGGAATTGATGATCCTGGTGCGACAGGGTTAGATTTCATCCCCGGTGTAGATTCAGCTAGCCAATGGACTTACAATACTCTCCCTGCAGCTATCATATATGAATCAATGTTTACCCCTACCCACATGTTGGCTGTAGGGACTATGAAAAATCTAGCCCCCGGTGGTGTATTGCGAAGCTTTGCTAACGTTGGTAAGGAAGCTAACGTTTCTGAAGATCTGTTTAGCGGAGTTGAAACAGCGTTAGATTTTGAAATTGCACAAGCTATCACAAGGGGCGAAGATGTAACTGGTTTAGAACAAGCAAAAGCTGCTTTTGTTAAGAACTCTAAAGAGCATGGTAGAACTAAAGCTTTGATGTATCATATGTTTGATGATTGGACTGATATAACTACAGAAGCTCCTTTGGAGATTCAAGAGCGATTTGGTGCACATGTAACGTACATGGCTGTCATGGCAGCTATTGATCATGCTGCACTTAACCTTTCACCTGCTTTGGTCAGGACTTCTACAGCAAGAAAGAACGTTCAATACCATGCTGCAAGGAACCAAATTATTAATCAATTAAGGTATATAGATCCTGATGATTACGAACAACTTCTTGTAGCTAGAGCTTGGGAAAGAGCAGAATCGTATAAAGATTTTGAAAGAATCCTTGCTGCAAGCAGAGAAGCTCTTGCAAGCGATAACACGATGCTAACCGGATTGCGTGCTGCTTACATTGATGGCCTTAAAGAACTAATCAAAGTTCATAATGCTAAAAGGCAAGATACTTTCAAGATGTTGATGGAAGGCCATTTGAACGCTGGTGTTCTTAAGGAGTATATGGGAAGATTCCATAGTACGTTAGGGAAAACTTGGAGAGAGTTTTCTGATGGCATGGAAATAATTGACTTGAATGTCGCTGAGGGTGCGCTTGAGGGGGCTAGATTCAGTCCTGCTTTGACCGATGAAGGTCTTTCAATGCTAGATACTGGATTGGAATTTGCTGAAGGTTCTCAAATGGGCGACATTTTGAAAATCGTAGAAGACCCAGAGTTTTTGGATTTTGCTGTTCAAAGCAAAACATTCAATCCTTTAAATAAAGCTCCCAATACTCAGGGTAGGTTTACTGTCGCTAAGGTAGGTACAGTCACTAAGCAGGATAAATTGAAGCACGCAGCTTTTGTAGAGCAGTTGCTTCATTTGAGGACAACGGCTTTGAAGTTTTTCAAAGCGACTGACGATCCAGATTTTCTTATTGACCCTGCTGCAGGTGGTGCATTAAATGGTTTAATTGCTCAAGTCAGCGGTGATCTTGCTCAAATGGACATTAAAGCTCTTGATGCTGCTTTAAGACGATCAGGTATGAAGGGTACTGCTAAGACTCCTTTTGATGCTATGGAAACTATGGCAAAAAGAAGAGCGAGGCTTCTTCGGATTGTGAGGTACGCTCAACAGCAAGGAATGAAAGTTGATGGATATGAGGACCTGTTTATTCAGGTGAGGAAAAAGTTAGATGATCAAATATCTTACCTTAATAATGATCCTCGTTGGATGATAGATTGGGACGTGACTGACGTTGCTGAAGGCCTTGACCCTGTTGTATCTTTGAAAGCTAAGTCAAATTCTTTAAGGCGAGGTGCTACCTTTACAGCAGCTGAGATAGATCCTTCAACTGTTCCAGCTGGCATGGTAGAGGAGCTTAACAAGAAGGGTTACAAACTTGTTTATGGTGTGGAGTACGCTACTCCTGCCGACCTTAATGATTTCATGGTTGAAATGACTGACTTGAAAGATGCTATGAAGTACAGGGAAAGCCTTGGAATGGACACTCCTTTAAGTAGGCACATGAACTCTTCTTTGAACACAGCTAATTATTGGAGGGCTAGAGCTGCTAGGGCAGCTGCTAAACCTTTTACAAGGCATACGAGAACTGCCGAAAGGCACTTGTACACTGCTGCTGCTAAATCAGCCATAATGAATAACTTTAGGCACATTAACAATGGTAAAGGCATGACAGATGCTCAATACAATACTCTTAATCAGGTTTTGCTAGGGATAACTCATCAAGTCAAAAACGATTATGATCAGTTGCTTAAGCAAGTAAAGCTTGATGCTGTCGGTAGAACGTATCAGGGTGGTTTGATGAAGAAGGTTAGTAACTTGAGGGTTTCTTGGACTCCTCAAGTGCCAAATGATTTAGTTAGGACTAAGGCCTTGCAAGCGGTTTTGACTGATTTCTTAAGTACAGGAACTTACAAGCTTAAGGACATACAGGGGGAGCTAAGCAAGGGCGCTCTAATGGGGAAAGCTCCGGCTAGGGAAGCTAAGACAGTGAATTTGGATTTCCTTATTCCCGAAGAAGCTGCCCAGTATAGGCAAGCTTTGAAGGAAGCTGGTGAGATAAAGGATGCTAAGAAAGCAAAGGATGCTGTAGTAATAGCTGATTCCCACTATGAGAACGCTAGAAAACTTGCTGCAGCCAAAATCATAGATTCTCTTAAGAACTCTAGGGTTATTGGTAGAGAAATTAAGGGTAGTGCGACGAACTGGTTAGACAAGATTCAATCTACGCCTCAATTAACGAACACTATGAGATTGTTGGCTGGTAATAGAAAAGGCATTGAGTATGGAGGGTCTTGGCAAAGAATTATGGGCTTGTTCGCTCGCAGTGCCGGTGGCGGAATTGGTGCTGGTATAGCTTCAGCTAGTTCGTTTAGTTTAGAGGATGGTTGGGATTGGAAAGACGATTTTGCTATCCCTCTTGTTGGGATGGCTGCTGGTAGGGCTTTGACCACAAGAGTGATGGTTGGTTCTCAGAATGTTTTCAAGAAGACAAGGTTCAGAGACACTAAACTTGGAACGCCTATCAGGAACGCTTTTGGAGATGCTACCCTCCTTAAGGCTTCTCTCAAAAAAGTAGAAGACCTTGGTACATATCCAGATGTTAAGAAGAGCCTAAGTTATCTTTCTAGGCAAGCTGCTAGCATTGACCAAGGCGCAGGCCTTTACGGAAAAACAGGTGACGTGTTTGGTAAGGCGCTTAGGTCTCAGGATTTAAAGGCTTGGTCATACATAGGTGATAGTTTAGCGTTTTGGCGTGACTTTTTCAGGTTTAATCTGTCTCCTGTTTTTGATGCTTCTCGTTATTCTGAAGCAATAGTGCTTGGCCAAATAGCTTCACCTCTTGAAGCAGGGAAAAGTTTACGCTTTAATCTTTCTCCAAGTAAATGGAGAAAGACAAGGATGCAAGATCTAGCTGAAGCAGCTGGCCATGATCTTAAAGGAAACAAAAGTCTTAGAAATTACTACAAACAGCAAGCTTTGGAAGAATGGAACGAAGTTCAAACAAGGTACAGGAACGCTGCAGTAAGGTATCAAGATTTTGATTATGATGCTTTGGAAGCAGCTACTGCTAGGTTCTCTCAAGTAGGTATTTTAGGTTTTAATACTTATGATTGGGAAACTTCTATGTTCGCTGACCTTGTGTTGTTGCACGGCATGGATGATATAGAGGCGTACAAGGCAGCTAAACACATGTTTACTTATGGCATCAATCCTAGGTCCCCAGCTGAAGTTACGATGAACGCTATCTTTTTCCCATTCAGCTTCACAAAGAAAACCATGGGTCACGCCGTTAAATTCGCAGGTCAGGATTGGTCTAGGACAGCTATGATCCATAATTCTTTGCGTACATATTACGAACTTGACGATAAATACAACCTTGACGACATGTACGAAGCTTACCTTCCTGCTTTTGATAAGGTTTCAAGGCTTAACTTGTTAGCTGCTGGCGTTTCTTTGGGACAATTTGGTGGCGCTAACAGGCCTTTGATTGACACAATGTTAGACCTTCCTCTTTTACCTGAGGGAACTATTCAGCCGGTAATGAAATCGCCTTTGTTGAATGGTTTTATTCCTCAGGTGTTTGATATAACTGACAGTAACAGTATGAACGAAGCTTTTGATAGTTTCCAACGAACACTTCCAATTATTAACGACATAAATGACATGGTAGATCACCTAGGCCAGCAATGGTACATGGGTAAAAGCCTTGCATCAGGCGGTCATGGTGTTGCAAGAGCCACTGAAGAAACTATGGGATGGGAAGCAGCTGAGGGCATTAAGATTGCTTTGACTGCTATGATTGAGGAGATCCCTAACAAAGACTGGGGCAATAGGTATAGCGTAGGGATGCCTAAAGACCATCCGTTTTCACATTTGTCGGTTGGTGAGTATTACGATATGGAAATAGAGAACCTTTATGAAAAGTATCCTGCATATAAAGATTTAGTTGATTCTGGTGTTGGTGTTCAAAGAGGTGTCGCTCTAGCAGCTGAACAAGAAGATCTCAGGAATACATTTAAGGAACAAAGAATCCCAATCAATGAACCTGCTAAAACTTTTCAAGACCCTGAAAGCGATGCTTTTAAGGCTTTGGATTACGAAGGAAGAGTAGGGCTGATGCTTGAGTGGAGTCAATTTAAGATAGAAAAGGAAAGCTTCTCAAGGAATCCAAGTGATAGAGAGAAGGTGCCAGACATTAACAGGGAAAATCCAGCTACTAATATAGATGCTGCTACGGTAGATGCTATTAGAAGACAATACATATCTTGGGTTAATGCTGACGGTGCTTTACTTGCTGCATATAATAGGCATTTGTTGCCGATATGGGGCCCTATAACGACAAGACACATTTCGGGAATTGATTGACATGGATCAAATTTGGATTAAACTTTTTACATATGAATATCTGAACCTTAAGTCACGTTCTGGTTCAATTTTGTGGGACCCAGCCGTCCTTCCAAGGGTTGAAGGGTTTGTGGCAAAAGCGTTAGCCAACATGGAATGGGAAGGTAAGTCTCCAAAACAAATAGCTATCGCCCTTGCTCAAGACGTAAATTTGAATAACGACATTAGAAACGATATTGAAGGCGATTCAGTTGGCTATAATTTGGCCACAGGAGATCTGCTTGAGTTCGGCACTAGTGCATCAATAGAAGAAAAAGCAGGTAAGGTCTTTGAACTGAAAGGATTTGTTGGATCCTCTGCAACTCCTGACTACACAGTTGGCGACTCTAATATATCTGCATCGTTTTATGATTATGAGCTGGATGCTCGGCCTAGTGAAACTACTGTAGAAGGTGCATCAGATAAAAATACTACTTTCAATGTAGTGGAATCAAGTCTTGATGTTTTAGACACTCAAGAGACTTATCTTCGTGAGGTCGCTAGGATCAATAAATTAGTTGAGGTTCCTAGATTTTTTAGAGACAGGCAAACTCTTCAAAATTTAGAAGCAGATGGGTGGATTGAGAAAGTCAATCCAGTAGAGGCAGATGAGCAAGTTAGAATCTCTGAAAGTACTGTTGATTTTGATGAGGGGGATCCGAGAGATCCTAAAGAAGTAGAAAAAAGCTATATAAAAGGGGGACGAGAGTTAGCTGGCGATGCTAGAATAATGGAAACTGCGTTCTGGGTTTTTACAGAGAAAGGCATTGCTGAATTTGAAAAGGCAATGTTGAACAGTTTCTATCCAGCGGAGTTGGCTGCACGGGGTTTTGAGGAGGGATGGCTTACAAGGGGCGATGCAGGTGGCTTAACTGATGAGGCATATGCTTTAGCTAACCAAGCTGTGACTCTGCTAAACAGTAACAGGGACCTAGCGGACCTTCCTTCATTTATTTTTGAATGGACTGGAGATGACAAAATGTCTCCCACTCCAGAAGGTCAAGTAATTGAAGGAGCTAACTTTAAACAGTTTTTCTCAAACCATGACCAAAAGATGATAGCTGACATGACAGGTCTTTCTCCCTATCAAGTAACAGAACTTCAAAAAGCTGCATTAGACGTATTCGGGAGTAACCCACCATGGCAATTAATAGCTTTAGCTATTGACCAGAACAATGATTACGTTGATGCTTCTACTGGTTTATCTATTATTGATAACCGTGCTGTCCGTCAAGATAAGTTCGCTGAATATATCAGCCACTATGATGACGCATTGAACATTTATCAAAACAGTGAAAATGGTGATGTTTATTACGAGCTGGCTTATTTACATTTGATGGATCCTGCTCTTGCAACCAAAATTTTGAATGGTAAACATTCTGAATTGACGGTAGGTGAGACTAGGGTTTTAAGGGAAGCTTACAATACTCTTAACAGATACCATCAAACTGGGGATTTTTCTCCGGGTTGGTCTGCAGATATGCCTATCATGAACTGGCTTGAGAAACTTCCTGCTGCTAGCATGAGCACAGATTACTATAGGAATATACTGGGTGATGAGATCCTTGAGGACGCAAGATATGGCTCTTGGGCTAACCTTGTAAAGTATCAAGCACAACAAGAGCTTGAGGAAGCAGCCAAAGATGAAATAGATGACACTATGAAAGCTACGACAAGGGAAATGTATAAAAGCGTTTATCAGTCATGGTTTATGGACGAACCTACTGACGCTGAACTGGACAAGTTTGAGGGTTGGTTCGCTGGGAAGGAATCTAATTACAGAAGCGAAATTGCACTTTGGAGTCCTATTACTTCTAACTCTTTCCTTAACCCTGACCTTGATCCAAACGATCCAACGTTGTTTAAAGATAGGGCTAACATGGCTGTGACTAATAGGTTGAGATCTGGTAGTAAGTATCAAACGTTGTATGGTCGTAAGCCTGCTGGCATGACTGAGGAAGATTGGAAGAGTACGTTTGAGCAGCAAGCTCAGGCTGATTATGGTGCTTCTGCTGGAAGCCTTAACATTGGGTTAAGGAAGCAAGCTATGGAAGCAGGCGATCCGGGTGTGATTACTCGGCATGGTATTTTGAGCGGTGAGGGTTATGATAATTCTCAGTACATGAGAAAGATTATGTCTTTGAGGAATGCGTTTAGGAGAAATACATAATGGCTGATTTAAGTGCGTTGGCAGGAGCTGGAAACATAGAAGCTGTCAGTAGGGAAACGTTTGCTATTT
>Ga0098044_1000685_pt1 | contig 17756 bp, 21 predicted proteins | sample 10_taG_FD_75053 | JGI IMG/M metagenome (GOLD analysis project Ga0098044, IMG submission 75053) | Marine viral communities from the Subarctic Pacific Ocean - 10_ETSP_OMZ_AT15264 metaG | ecosystem: Environmental > Aquatic > Marine > Oceanic | place: Pacific Ocean | collected 2015-01-16 | reverse complement strand
GTTTAGTTTATCCGAGATGCAAACAGCAACTAAGATAAACAAGAACACATTATATAAAGCAATTAGAAACGTAAAAAATTATTTAATCAATGAAAGATAAAACAGAACAATTTGTAAGTAAATGTATGTTTGTAATAGGTATTATTATAGTATTAATTTTTATTTTAGCATTACGATGAAAAAGACAAGAATTATAAGAGCATTAAAAAAATGTAAAAGTACAGATTTTAAGAATGACCGAGTATTTTCCTTTGTAGATGAAAAGGGTAAACAGTTCTTTATAGCTGAACAACAACATTATATGAATATAATAACACAAGCGGTCAATACTATATTAGCAAAGGTGTTTGATATTGTGGACAATGTAGAGTTAAAAAAGAAAATTATAAAGGGTTTAAACGATGACAAAAAGTAAAGGTTTAGGTGATAGTATAGAGAAAGCATTAAAGGCTACAGGGATAGACAAGGTGGCTAAAAAAGTTCTTGGAGATGATTGTGGTTGTGAAGAACGAAAACAGAAATTGAACAAGTTATTTCCGTATGTAAGACAATTTACTGAAGATGAACAAAAGATATATGAAGAAGTTATTGACAGAACAAAGGGAACGATAAAAGGAAAAGACCAAGCTGTATTAGTAAAGTTATATAATAAAGTATTTAATGCAAATAAGAAGCCGTCAAGTTGTACACCTTGTGTTAGGGAAACATTAGCTAAACTTAAAAAGGTTTATATAAATAGTTGTAAAAATGCAGAAACACACTAAAGTATATATGAATTTCTTCGGTTATGCTGAAGGTGATAATATCGCTTGCGAGATGTGTAACTCACCGGCCGTAGATATTCACCACCTTGAAAGAAGAACAAGAAACAAAGTAACAAATGATTATATAGAAAACCTTGTTGCCGTTTGTAGAAGTTGTCACTTGGAGGCGGAAAGTGATAATTCTTTCAATATGTATGTTAGAATAAAACATCTGGAAAACGTATGCCATCAAGTATATGCAATAATTGACTTAAATAAAAAATTAAAAAATGATTATAAGTAAAAAATATCATTTCTATGCAGGACATAGAAACGAAACCCTTAAAGATAAGTGTTTCAATTTACACGGACACACATATTATATAACTATGGACTTTGATTTAGATTATAACAAAGATACTGGGATTACAATACTATTCAGTGATATTGATTTAATTGTAGAACCTATCATTAAACAATTAGACCATAGTTTACTTATCCATAAACAAGACCCCTTATTAAAATATTTAGATATGTTTTGCGAACAAGAAGGAGTTGGTTTAAAACTATACCTTATGGATAATTTAACAAGTGCAGAAAATTTATCTAGACACATATTTAAAAAAGTAGTAAAAAAATTACCGATAGTTAAAATATTATTAAAAGAAACAACAACAAGCACAGTAATTTATGAAAATAGCAATTAGCGAACACTTCTATTCAATTCAAGGAGAAGGAAAAACAATGGGAATACCAGCTGTATTCTTACGTTTAACAGCTTGTAATTTAATGTGCGGAGGTAGAGGTACAGAAAAGGATAAACAACTACATCACGGAGCAACCTGGAGATGTGATAGCATAGAGGTATGGAGAACCGGAACACAATATGAAATAGGAGAATTAGTTAATATATTAATTGATAAGTATTCTTTACAACTTATTCGTGGGGCACATTTAATAATAACAGGTGGTGAACCATTATTACAATCTAAAGCACTAGAACCTTTTATTGAATTATTAACTTTAGAATTAGGATTCAAACCATTTATAGAAATTGAAACAAATGGAACAATAAAACCAAAAGGAAAATTATTTAATTATATAAATATAATTAATTGCAGTCCTAAGTTATCAAATAGTGGAGAACCAGAAAAGAAAAGAATCAAAATAAATACATTACAATTCTACTCACTTACACCGAAAAGCATTTTTAAATTTGTTATTAGTAGATTAGAAGATTTAAAAGAAGTTTATGAAATAATAGAAAAGGCAAATATACCACGAAAGAAAATTTACTTAATGCCTTCAGCACAAGACCAGGAAGAACTAAATAAAAATACAAAATTAGTTACTGAAATATGTTTAGAAAATAGTTATAATTTTTCAACAAGATTACAAATAATAATATGGAACGAAACAACAGGAGTTTAAGTTGGGTAGAAATATATCTACAAATAGATAAAATTCTTAACCAATTAGAAAACAAAAAACACAGAGCTTATGGAATACCAAGAGGTGGACAAGTGGTGGTCGGAATGTTAGGATTTTGTAATGAAAAAATTGAAGTAGTAGAGAATCCAAAAGACGCGGATATAATTGTAGACGATTTATATGATAGTGGAACAACATATAATAAATGGAAAGCTAAATATCCTAACAAGGATTTTTATTTCTTATTTGATAAAAGAGAAAAAGAATACAAGGGCAAGTGGCTCGAGTTTCCGTGGGAAGAATCAGGAGAAAAAGAGGTAGAGGAAAATGTGATAAGGCTTTTAGAATACTTTGGACAAGATGCTAACAGAGAGGGGTTAAAAGATACTCCAAAAAGATATATTAAATTCTTCAAAGAGTTTTTAGGTCCTCCTGAATGGAAACCAACAACCTTTAGTGCGGAGGGGTATGACCAAATGATAGTACAAACTAATATACCTTTCTATTCATTATGCGAACATCATATTGCACCGTTCTTTGGTGTAGGACATATTGCATACATACCTAATAAAAAGATTATAGGATTAAGTAAATTAGCGAGAACACTTGAAACATTTAGTAGGCGATTACAAAACCAAGAAAGAATCACAAATCAAGTAGTAGATTTTCTTATGAAAGAATTAGAACCTTTGGGTGTTGGTTGTGTTATTAAAGCAAAACATTTATGTATGGAAATGAGGGGGGTTAAGAAACATAATACATATACAACAACATCATCATTACGAGGGGTGTTTGAAAATAAAGAAGTTAAAGATGAATTTTTTAAATTAATAGAATTATGAAAGCATTAGTATTATTATCAGGCGGGCAAGATTCAACCACTTGTTTGTATTGGGCATTAAAAAACTTTAAAGAAGTATTAGCGGTTGGCTTTGATTATGGACAGAAACATCAATACGAATTAGAGTGCGCGAAAGAAATTTGTAATAAAGTAAATGTTAAATATGAAGTACTACCTTTATACCATTTACTTGGTAACTCTGCATTAACTAATCACGAGTTAGATATTAATGCAAGTCATAAAGATTTAGAACATTTACCAGCTAGTTTTGTTCCTGCAAGGAATGCTTTATTCTTAACCGTTGCTACTACATTTGCTTTTAATAAAGGTATCACAGATATTGTTACAGGAACTTGTGAAACTGATTATAGTGGCTACCCTGACTGTAGACAAACATTTATTAATAGTTTAGCGGTATCATTAACATTAGCATTAGATACTGATATCAGGATACACACCCCCCTGATGTATTTAGACAAGGCACAAACTTGGGGTTTAGCAAAAGAATTAGATTGTTTGGATGTTATTATTAATGATACAATGACAGATTATAATGGTTCTCAAACAATGAATGAATGGGGTAGGGGTGAATTAGATAATCCCGCAAGTGAATTAAGGGCAAAGGGATATTACCAAGCTAAAGAAAAAGGTTTGATATGAAAATATACTTTGCAGGATATCATACATCAAAAGAAGTATTAGAGATAACAGGGGATTATGGAGTATTAACTTCTTATGTTGAAGCAAAAAAAAAGGGAATAGATAATTTAAAACAACCTATAATTTTAGATAGTGGAGCTTTTTCAATAGCATCAGGGAAATCAAAACACACTCTAGATGATTATATAAAATTCTTACACAAGAATAAAAATAAAGTTGAATGGTATGCTAATTTAGATATCATAGGAAATCCTAAAGCTACTTATGATAATCAAAAGGAAATGGAAAAACAAGGACTAAAACCTATACCCACTTTTCATTACGGAAGTGATTTCAAATGGTTAAAAAAATATAAAGAGGAATATGATTTTGTAGGACTAGGTGGACTAGTACCATATGCAAAACAAAAAAATAAATTATTTAAACACTTATCTAAATGCTTTAACATAGTACGGTCAGATATTAAAACACACGGGTGGGGAATGTTTGGTAGAGAAACTTTAGAAACATATCCTTTTTATTCTGTGGACAGTACGAGTTGGTTGTATGGTGGAAAGATGAGAAAAAAAGTAGATTTTTTAAAAAAGAATAAAGACGGAGACTGGAGAAAGGGGGAGCCTTCGTTTGCGAGGGTGATGGAGTATCACGAATTAAATATACATAATGCAAAAGAGTATTTAAAACTAAATAATTATATAACAAAATTATGGGAAAAAAAGGGAATAAAATGGGATTCATAGAAATTCCAACAGATAAATTAGTTAAAGCGGATTGGAATTACAAAACAGAAGACCCAAACAAGCAGGAGAAACTAAAAGAGAATATAAAAAGAAACGGACAAATTGAGAATATAATTGTTAGAGAATTAGAAACTGGCTTTTATGAAGTGGTAAACGGTAATCACAGATTAAGTGTTTTAAAGGCTTTAAATATTGAAAAGGCCTATTCGTATAACTTGGGTAAAATAAGCCAGGCACAGGCAATAAGAATAGCAATAGAGACTAATGAAACTAAATTCGATACTGATAGCATAGCACTAGCGGAAAGAGTTAAAGAATTAACAGAAGAATTTGACTTAAAAGATTTAATAAATACATTACCATATAGCGAAACAGAAATTAATAACTTTTCTAAATTAACAGACTTTGATTGGGAACAGTACAATGATGAAAATTCAAGTGATACATTTGATGACACAGAATTTAATAAAACTATTAATGTAAAAGTAACTGGAGAAACATACAAAAGATGGTTAGAATTAAAAGATAGATTAAATGGGATAATTGGATATGATAATGAAAGTAAAGTAATGGAGTTTGCTATTATAGAAGCAATTAACATACCATTAAAATCATTAAAATAATTACACAATAATACACACTATAAAAAAGAGAATAAAAAATGGCTAATAAAAATAAATTTACTGAAGAACAAATTAAGGACGCAATTAATAAAGCAGGTGGATTCATTACAATAGCTTGTAAGAGTTTAGGTTGTACTAGAAAAACAATTTATAATTATATGGAAAAGTATCCGACACTAAAAGAAGTTGTGATTGATATTAGAGAACATTATTTAGATATTGCTGAAGCAAGTTTAATTCAAAAAGTTAAAGATGGACACACTCCGGAATTATTATTCTATTTAAAGACACAGGGAAAGAATAGAGGATATATTGAAAAGCAACAACTAGACTTATCAAGTGGAGATAATAAAATAAATAAAATAGAAATTGAAATCATTAAAACTAAAGGGGACTAATGTATTTGAAAGGAACTACCAGGCCACCACAAAAATTGTAGTTAATCAAGGTGGGACAAGAAGCGGTAAAACCTACGCGTTACTTCAACTATTACTTACTCAAGCTTTAAATGGTGGTAATAAACTAATTACTATTGTTAGAAAATCTTTCCCAAGTTTAAGAATATCTGTTTTGAGAGATTTCATTAATTTATTATCTGAACATAATTTGTATAATGAAACTATGCACAATAAGTCTGAGCAGATATTTACATTTGGAACTAATAAGATAGAATTTATATCATTAGACCAACCACAAAAAAAGAGAGGTGCAAAAAGACACACCTTATTTATTAACGAAGCTAATGAATTATCATACGAAGATTATTTTCAACTATTAATAAGAACCACTGAACGAGTGTATATGGACTTTAATCCTTCTGATGAGTTTCATTGGATATATGATAAAGTATTAAACAGAGATGATTGTACATTTATCCAATCTACATATAAAGATAATACATTTTTAGAACAAACATTAATAACAGAAATTGAAAGACTAAAAGGCACAGATGTTAATTATTGGAATATTTATGGATTAGGACAAAGGGGAGTTGGTCAAAGTATTGTTTTTCCTAATATACAAATAGTAGAACATATTGAAGGAGAACATTTAGGTTATGGTTTAGATTTTGGTTATGCAATAGACCCTTCTACATTAATCCAAGTATTTAAAAAAGATGATAAATTATATTTAAAAGAATTGTTTTATGAAAGACAATTAACTAATGATATGATAGCTAATAAATTTAAAGAATTAGGTGTAGACCCTAGAGTTTCAATATATGCAGATAGTAGTGAACCAAAGTCAATAGCTGAAATACATAGATTCGGTTGGAACATTAAGAAAGCAACAAAGGGTAGAGATAGTATTAATATTGGTATTGATATATTAAGAAGATATAAAATACACATACACAGGAATAGTACAAATTTAATAAAAGAATTTAGGAGTTATAAATATGAAGTTACTAGAGATAATATTGTAACCACAAAACCAGTAGACAAAGATAATCACGGAATTGATGCTTGTAGATATGCTTGTATAATGACATTAAGCAAACCTAATTTTGGAAAGTATTATCTTGCCTAAAAAACAAATAATAACAATTTATATTTATAAGTAATGAAAGAGGTTAAATTAAGAATACCTAACGAATGGTCTGATATAACAATAGGAATATATCAAGAATACGTTAAAATACAAGAGAGTAAGTCTAGCGAGAAAAACAAGGTCATAAGGAGTTTGGCCCTATTATGTGGAACAAGTCCATTAGTCGTTAAGAAAATGGCGTACACGGATTTGTTAGACATAATGAACATAATTAAAGGTATGATTGACACCGAACCGAAAGAAGATGATTTTGTAAAGTTATTTACATTTTCAGAAACTGAATTTGGATTTGTTCCGAATTTAAACAAATTGACAACAGGGGAGTATATAGATTTGGAAAGCTATTGTAAAAACCCAATTAAAAACCTACATATTATAATGAGTATATTATATAGAAAGGTTACAAATAAGGTTAACGATAGATATGCAATTGAACCATACAACCCTGACGAATTTAAAGAAGAGTTGTTTAAGGATTGTCCAATGAATATAGCACTAAGTTCGTTAGGTTTTTTTTTGACTTTAGGCGAAAGATTGGCGATGACTTCGCTGCGTTATTTGGAAAAACAGGAAGTGAAACAACAAAGGGTGTAAGCCTACAAAGTAAGTGGGGTTGGTATAATGTACTTTACTCAATGAGCAATAGTATATTAGATATTGGTAAGATTACAGAATTACCGATATTAGAAGTTCTAACTTATTTGGCTTATACACAAGATTATAATAATACACAAAAAAGTAACTATGATAAGTTTTAGAAATGTAGTTGGATATTTAGAAACAATAGCGGACAAACACTATGAAATAAACAGTTTTCACAGTGGTATGATGGATGAAGTAGACATTAATAAATTAGGTGCTACAGATTACACTATACTCTATACGGAGCCTGGTAATGTAGTAATTAATCAAGGTGTATTAACTTATAACTTCACAATCTTTGTAATGGATATGATAAATGATGAAGTTGGTGATGAACCAAACAAACAAAGATTAGGAAGGGTAGACGGATATAGTGAAACACTAAATATATTACAAGATGTTGTAGCGGAATTTAAACACAGTTTGACGACACAATCCTGGGTAGATGGTGAAGTAGTTTTAGAATTACCAATAACAGCCGAACCATTTACGGCACGTTTCAATAATCTTTTGACTGGATGGAGTGCCACAATAAGTGTAGATGTAAACAATAAAAATAATCTTTGTATTGCACCAATAGAAGCTAACACGTAATGGAGTTTAATAACACAATACAAGCGTTACAAACATTTGGTAGAAATGTAGTTAAAGAAGGTCGTGGTATTCTTAAACGTAAAAAGAAAAACGCCAGCGGTACGTTGTCAAACGATTTTGATTATTTAGTTACATCAACAAAAGATGCGGTTACTTTAGAATTTGAGTTTGGCCGTGCTGAAGATTATTGGATGTTTGTAGATGAAGGTGTAAAAGGTGCCGGTGGATTTAAAGGTTCAGGTAGAATGCGAGGGGGAAAAACACCCTTTAGATTTGGTAGTGGTAAATTCGGTGGAACTTGGAACGAGTTTAAAAACTCAATAAAAAATTGGATTAAAAGAAAAGGTATAAAAGGAAGAGATGAGAAAGGTAGATTTATCAAATTAGAAAGTTTAACCTACTTAATTCAAAGGTCTATATTTCAAAGGGGTTTAGAAAGAACACAATTCTTTAGTAAACCATTTACAGAACAATTAAACAAACAAACAGAAAACATAACTCAAGCGTTTGCAGACGATTTAGAGTTATTATTAAAAGGATAAAATATGGCATTAGGAAATATAACATTTGCACAAGAACCAGTTAATACAACTTCAAAAGTTCCTGTTATTACAAATTGGACACCTATGATTGGTTATATGGTTTATCAAGATGATATAAGTGGTTTGTTTTATTTTAAACTAATTTTAGAAGTTAGATTAGATGATGCCTCTGGAACTTTATTAGCTAAGTTAAAACAAAGAAGAAACGGTTATAGTTCTGATGTAAGTGGTAACAGGGCGAGAGCGTTTTTTGATTTAAGAGAAATTGTTAATTCTCAATTAGTAGATACAGTATTTGACCAAAACGATACCGGCGTACCATTTAGAACAATTCATAAAGTAGGTGCTAATAATGTAGTAAAATCATTTAGTGTAAATGGTGATAATACAACAGATGGAACACAGATACAAACAATATATGTAAAGGCTTATCAAGAATACAGTTCATCAGCAACTACAGTTCCAACAGAAGACACTACTCCAAGTGTAGCCGATACATTATATTATTTACAGGCTTCACTCCCTTTAATGACAGCAAGAAGTACAGATAGTGACTATATACAAGGAACGGATTTTAATGTGTTTAATGGTAATAGTGCAACCGATAGATTTTTAAGTGATGTAGTAGTAGGTGTTGGAGATTATAATATAAAAGGTAGGGTCAATTATGTATACTGGAATGATGTAACTAATGAAGGTGATTATCATACTGTCGCGTTTTTAAATGATTATACTAATTTTGATAGTGATATTGATTATATTGAAATAGCATATTATGATTCAAGTAATTCAATAATTAATTCAGCACAATATATAGCTAATATCTCTGCTAATGGTGGTGAAGCGCCTACAGATGGTTCTTTAACTGACGCTGAAAGATTACTTTATTTTGGTTGTGGCTCCAGTAATTTACAATTACAAAGTGATACTACTGCTGCTAGGCCTTCTAATAATTCAGGATGGGCTTATTATACAATAAGAGGGACTGGAAACAACACTGGAACTATTGCATATAAAACAACTACTTATTATTTTATAAAACAAGATGGAAGTTGTAAGGGTTTTAAAGTTAGAAGATTAGCGTGGCGTAATTCTGTAGGCGGTTATGATTATTTCAATTTTAAAAATAAATCTACACAAACAACAGAAGTACAAAGAAATAATTATAGTTCAATGTTAGGAACTTTCAATAAAAGTAAATGGCGTTACAATAATACACAAAGAGGAAAAACTACAAGACAAACAACAGCAGTATTAAAGGAAACAATTAATACAGATTGGATAACAGAAGCTGATAGTGTTTTAATTGAAAAACTAATAATGAGTACGGATGTTTATATAGTGGAAAATTCAGACACAGATTTTACAGAAGGGGTTTTGGTTACAGATAGTTCTTTTATTAAAAAAACAAGTGCAAACGATAAGATGATACAATACACTATTAATATAGAATACGCTAATCCAGTTAATACAAACTCGTAATGAATGTACGTTTAGTTGCATATAGAAAAGCTACATCAGGAGCCACCTCAACAACGGCTTATAATCTTGATTTACAGGAGGCGCCAAATATCTCTTTAAACTTTCAGTTTTCAGAAGTCAAAGAACCTGAAACTAGAAAGGGTAGTTATTCACAAACATTTAAACTACCATTTACAGACAATAATAATCAATTCTTTCAAGACTGGTATAATGTAAATTTAGATACTTTAGTATTTAATACACGAACTACATTTGACGCGGTTTTATATGTCGGTACAGTTCCACAATTTGAAGGGGCTTTACAATTAAAATCTGTATATCAAAAGGCACAGGTTTATGAAGTCGTGTTAATGTCAAATACTGCGTCCTTATTTAGTACGATTGGTGAACAAAGATTAAAGGACGTTTTTAAAAATGATAATGGTAGTTATAGTTCGGACTTTAACCATTTTTATAGTTATACAAACGCAACAAATAATACATTATATAATTCGTGGGGCAATTCATTAACAAATACGGCGGGTGCTTCATTATACGATTCAGACGCGGGGGTTAGTAAAATAGTTTATCCTTTGTCTGTAACTCGTGAGGGTTTTTATTTTAGTGGATTGGGTGCTTACTTAAATATGACTTCTAGTGATGTAACCAGTTTAGGTTTTGAAGCCGCTTCACAATTAACTGTATTATTCACACAATTTAGACCGGCAATACAATTAAAAGCATTATTTAATTTAATACTTGCAAAGGCTGGATATTCCTATACGTCAGATTTTATAGATGGTACAGGCATTCACACAGATAAGTTTTTTAGTAAGTTATTTATGACCACAGGAACGGCGTTAGAGGCTTCTGCAATACCGACAACTAATTCAAATAATAATCCATCAGGATTAATGTATGCAGCTACAGAAACAGAATTTGGTATATTTACAGCAACGACTGATGATTGTCAGGACGGTATTGAAACCGTAATCCCTTGTGATATTACTACACCTTCTGCTGGCTTAGGTCTTCCAACAGACCCTGAAGGTATGTGGAACTCTACTAATTACTACTTTACAAAAGAAGGTTATGAGATGCAAAGTGTCGATATAAAACACGCGTTTAACTGGGACAATGTTGAGGCGTGTAATCAGGCGGGTGTTATGCTTGTTTATAGAGTGAGAAAATGGGACACCGATGCTAGTTCACCGACATATAATTCTATGACAGATTTTATCTCTGGGTTTGCTTATGAGGCTAATATAATCAATTCAGGCTGGACTGATGGATATGCAGATTTAGAACAAAGTTTAGATATTTCAAATATGCCGACAGGTTCTTCGGCTTGTGTTACTATTGAAGTAGTGAATTGGCAGAGAGCTAATTCAGGTTCTAATGGTGTAATAAAGCTAGGGGGTTCATCTTTTTGGACGTTCACCGCTTCGGTAGCTATAAACTGGGTGGCGTATAGTACAAATATATATGGTGCAACAGTAGATGTTCCGGCGTGTATTGACCCTGAAATAACTCAAAGGGCATTTTTAAAAGACATAATACAACGATTTAATTTAGTAGTATTAACAAATCCTGACGATGAAACAAATTTAATTATAGAACCATATGACGATTTTATTGCTAGTGGTGAATTAAAATACTGGACAGATAAAGTTGATACTGATAAGGAAATTATTGTAAGGGACACAACAGAAATACAGAAAAAAACAATAAATCTAAGTGACAAGGAAGATAACGATTTATGGAATAAAGCTATTAAGGAACGACTACCTGAGGTTAATGTTTTTGGGCACTTAAAAATAGAGAATTTTAATAATGACTTTGCTACAGGTGAATTTAAAAATGAACCCCTATTTTCACCTTATATAAATGATAGGGTTTACGCTTCACCAAATTCAACGTTAGGGACTTTTTTACCTAATATGACGGTTCAATATGAATATACTTTTGAGGAATCAGGGGGCGAAGCCACTAATCCTATTAAAAAAACTAATCCAAAATTATTCTATTATTGTGGAACAGCTACAACGGTGTTAGATTCAAATAATGATACTGCAACCTACAATTTACATTCACCACTTCCAACTTCTGAAACAATAAATACTTATACATTTACGACATATCCAGTGTGTACTCCTTTTGACATCGTACCATCTTCAAACGTGTACTCCTTAACATCCGCTAATAAATCTTTATACTGGAACTCAACAACTCCAATATGTAGTGATTTAAATATATTTAATAATACAGGCAATTCAGGAAACTGGTTTAATAATACTTTATATGGTGCATACTGGAAACCATATTTAGATAATATATATAGTTCAGAGGCAAGAATAATGGAATGTTATTTAAACCTAAATGAAGTAGATATTTTTAATTTTAGTTTTGCAGATGAGATATTTATAAAAGATAGTTACTGGCGAATACTTAATATCTCTAATTATCAAGTAGGTACTAAAGCAAGTACAAAAGTAACACTAATAAAATCATTAGACACCAAGGCTAATTGTAATGGTTGTACTGATGTTATTGGTTCTACTTCGGCAGGTACTAATATGATTGCGACAGGTATTGCTGATACAGGGGCTTACGTTTGGTGTTCTGAAGATGACCCATCTTGTTCGCCTGATATAACTACACCTAATTATGCAGGTTTATATACAAGTCCTGAATGTTGTGTTTGTAATGGTGGTGTCGTACAGTGGCAATATACAAGTCAAGCGTCTAATGGTCTGTACCCTTGCTTTGCTTATTCAGGAAGTACACCATCTGTATTAGTTAATAAACAAGGTGTTAGAAGTCTTTTCACAAATACACAGATGAAGAGCCTTGTATTTAATTTGATTAGTGCGGACAAACCATTTGTTATAGGTAGCGGTGACACAAAATACTCGACACCAATAGTACCCTATTCTAAAGATGATTCAGTAATAAAATATGAAAGCACAAAAACTACTATTCCAGCAATAGATGGTGAAGCACATAGAATTGTCTTAATAGGTTATACCATAGCAAACACAAGGGCTTACGCTTACCCACAGGGTAATGATAATAATATAAGTATAAAGATGCCTAGCAATAGTAACACCATTATAAGAGTTAAAGGAATTGCTACAGTAGTCGGTGGAACTAACTCAACATATAGTTTAGGTTATACCGAGGGTTTTGCGTATTATACAGCCTTTAAAAACGTTGCTGGAACAACGACACAATTAAGTACAGCGGGTGGACAACAAGAATTTAGTATTAGAGAGGGGGCAAATCCTACAACGTGTACATTATACATTGATGTTCACGATGGCGTTTTAAGATTTGGGCTAGATGATAACCAAACAGACACTAAAAGAATATGGACTTTGACAGTAGATATGGATGTAAATAGGGTGGATAATATGACTAGCTCATACGATGAGAACTGGGCTTTATATCAAAACGGAAATAGAATACAATTACAAAATGGTAATTATTTAATATGGAATTAAAAAAATATATAGAATCAACAACAAAATTAATCATACCTACAATTGACCACATTCAGTTAGTTGAGTATAAAGACAAAGAATTAGATTTTGTTTATGGATTACAAGAATACCACACCAGTTTTAGAAGAATGTTTAAACAAATAATTAGAATAATATGGCGGTAGAGAAAAATATAAAAATAAATGTAGATACTAAAGAGGCGTTACAAAGATTAGACGCTATTGAAAAGGAATTAGGGGACATAAAAAAAACCTCTAAAGAAACGTCAAAAGGTACAAGCATGTTAGCCAAAGGTTTTAAAGGAATTGGTTTAGCATGGAAAGCTATCGGTATTGGGGCGGTTATAGGTGCTTTACAATTTTTAGCTGAGAAATTTAGCGCAAATCAAAAAATCTTAGATAGTTTTAATATCGGAATGGCAGTTTTTGGTGACGTATTAAACCAAATAGGAACAGTTATAGCTTCAGTTGTCAAAGGATTGGGTTTATTGGGCAAGGCTGTAGGAAAAGTATTGAAAGGTGAATTTAGAGAGGCCGGCGACTTAGCAAAACAGTCATTTGATGGTGTTAAAGATTCTATTGTAGGTAATAATAAAAGTTTTAAAGATTTTATTACTAACGCAAAAGAAGCCGCAAAAGAAACGGTACAATTTGCAAAGGATTTAGTTGGATTACAAAATGAAGTAAAATTAGCAGAGGCTAATCAAAGACAATTACAATTAACATATCAAAAAGACGCGGAATTACAAAGACAGTTACGTGACGATATTAGTTTAACTTTTGAAGAACGTATAGCGGCAAATACAAAATTAGCACAGATATTAAACGAACAATTTGCTGAAGAAAAGGCTTTAGCCGATAAGAAAGTAGAATTAGCTGAATTAGAATTATCACGAAATAAAACTAATATAGATTTACAAGTTGCTTTAATAAATGCAAAAACAGAACTAGCGGACTTAGACGAAAGAATTACAGGGCAAAGGTCTGAACAATTAACAAACTTAAAAGCTTTAGAAAAAGAGAAAGCGGACGCTGACCAGGCAATTATAGACCAACGAATAGCAGACCAAAAGAAATTAACAGACGCGGAAAAAGTAGAATCAGAGAAAAGAAAACAAATTGCTGAAGCTGAAAGAGCGCTGAAAATAGGATTGGCTAAAAGTATTATCGGTTCATTAAGTCAATTGGCTGGGGAAGGAACTAAAGCTGCAAAGGCTGCGGCAATGGCTCAGGTACTGATTGATACGGCCAGTGGAATAACAAGCGCAATAGCTGGAGCAACAGCAGCTGCAGCAGCGGCAGGGCCTGCAGCTCCAATTGTAACACCTATATTAATAGGTCAATTAGTAGGACAGGTTTTAGCCGGTGTTGCAACAGCTAAAGGTATATTAAAAAAAGTTCCTGGTCCTGATGAAAGCGGTACTGATAACGTAAACATTCCAGCGGGTTCTACTGGTGGATTTAGTGGGTTTGGTGGTCTTACTCCTAATATAGATGCAATAACACCGCCAGGAACAACAACACCACCAGTACAAGCGTTTGTAGTTGAAAACGATATTAGTGACGCGCAAGCACTACAAGAAGAGTTAGATATACAGGCTACATTATAAACAAAATAAACAACTTTATATTTATATATGTTATGGCAGAGAAAAAGAAAAAACTAATAGAATTAATTATAGACGAAACCGCAGACTTTTTTGGAGTTGATGCAATCAGTGTAGTTAAGTTTCCAGCGATTGAAGAAAACTTTGTATTCTTTAATAATGACTTTTTAAGTCTTGCAAAAGTAGATGAAGAGAAAAAACAATTGATAGGAGCAATTTTAATTCCTGATAAGAAAATACCACGGCTTGACAAGGACACAAACGAAGAGTACGATGTATTCTTTACTAAAGAAACGATAAAGCGAGCACAGAAGTTATTTATGTCGAGTTTAAACAACAATAATCATACACTTGAACACAAGGTACCAGTTGAAGGTTTAACGGTCGTAGAATCGTGGATTAAAGAAGACAAGAAATACGATAAATCAAATATGTATGGTTTTAGTAATTTACCGATTGGGACTTGGTTTGTACAAGTGAGTGCAGAAAACAATCCTGAAATATGGGAAGCTATAAAGAATAAAGAAGTGAGGGGTTTTAGTATTGAAGGTTACTTTACTGACAAAATAATTGAGGCTTCTAAACAAGTAGATATATTAGACGAGGTTTGTGAAGATTGCCCTGACGAGGTAATGATGGGTAAAATAAAAGAAATCATTTTACAAAATGAATTAACACCTGTTGGCAGTTTGGACGGCGAACCATTATTCAGAACAAAAGAAGAAGCAGAATTATATGCTGAGATGTTTAAAGGGTGTTCAGGTAGTCATCCGCATAGTGTTGATGGTGTAAAGTTATTTATGCCTTGTGAAGACCATAGTGCAGCAACACAACGTGAAGAGTATGCTGAAACAGGTAGAAAAAAAAGAAAGAAAAAATATAAAATGTTAGAACATATTGCTTTTGGTAAACGTAAAGCAATGTTTAAATATTCTTGGGATGAATGTATGAAAGACCAAATGAAAGAATACGGCAATAAAGAAACGGCTGCTAAAGTCTGTGCAGCTATCAAATTCAAGACAGCAAAGTAAAGCAAAGAAATAAACACTTTATAAACTTTTATATATATATATGTTATGGGAACTATAGAAAAAATTTTAAATATCTTAAAAATGAAAAATGAACCAAAATCTTACAGTGTCAAAATGTACGCTGAATTAAAATTAGAAGACGGTCGTATTATTGCTACGGAAGACGAGCAATTTATGATTGGTTCTAAAGTCTTTGCTGTTTCTGACGATGGCGAAGCTTCTGCATTATCTGCAGGAAGTTACACGTTAGAAAATGGTAATAAAATGACTATTGGCGATTCATCTGAAATACTTGACCTAGGTGAAGAAAAAGAAGCTGAAGACGTAGAAGCGTCTGAAGAGTTAGCTGAAGAAGAGCTTGCAGAAGAAGCAGATGTTGCTGACTGGAAAGGCATGGAAATCCGTATTAAAAATCTTGAGGACGCTGTTGCAGATTTAAAAGCCGATAAGGTAGAAGCTTCTGCAGAAGGAGTTGAGGAATCCGAAGAAGATAAAACAGAGATGTCAAAAGAAAATGATTTTCTTGGTGAACTCATGACTGAAATGGAAGATTTAAAAAACAAAGTTGTTGAGTTAAGTGGACAGCCTGCAGGGGAAGGGTTAAAATACAATCCAGAAGGCGAGAACGTAAATTCAACTATTGACTTAGGAAAACTGTCACCAATGGAGAGGACAGCATATTACATTAACAATAAATAAATTATATAAAATGGCAAATAAAATTACATTATCAAAACACCGAGAATTTGATATTACCGTAACTGGTGATACTTACGCAGGTGTTCATGCGCTGCCTTATGTAACTGCGGCTCTTCGAAGTCCTGACACGGTAGCAAAAGGTTACGTTCGAATACTGGACGGATTAACAAAAAGTGCGGTTATTAATAACATCGCTTCTAGTAATCCTATTGTAGCGAAACATTGCGACTTTCAAGATGGCGCAAATACATCTACTACTGAACAAGTATTAACTCTTACCGATTTAAAAGTAAACGAAGAAATTTGTAGAGGTACAATCTTCCCAACTTGGATGGGTCAAGGAATGGATAGAAATGGTGACTTACCACAATCTTTTTCTGATTTCTTATTACAAGTTATCGCTGGAAAAGCGGCGGCTCAATTAGAAATAGGAATTTGGCAAGGTGCGGCTCCTTTTGGAACTGGGTTCTTATCTGATGACGGAACACAAGACGAAACAGGTGCTGACGCTTCTGCGTGTAAAGACTTTTCAGAGTATGACTTTGATGCCGCTTTACAATCATCTGATTCTACTGCTGCAGGTTATATTTTAGATATGATTAAAGGCGTTTATGATACTGCGGCATCTGACATTTCAGGTATACTTACTAAGCCTGGTGTTGGTTTCTATATGAATAATAAAACTTATGGTTTTTACATTCAAGCATTAGCTGCTGCAGGTTCTAACCAAGGACAGATTTCAGGGTTAGGATTTGATTCAAACGCTGATAGTGCTACCTACTTCGGTTATCCAATTTACAGATGTCCTGGTATGTTTAACGATACTATTCTTTTCACTTATCCTGAAAACTTAGTATTCGGAACAAACTTAGCAACTGACTGGACAGAAGCAAGATTAATACCTACATACGAATACGATGGTTCTGACAATGTTAGAGTTGTTATGCAATTCGCGATAGGTGTTCAAACTGGTGTAGCAACAGATGGTGTTTACGGTTCAACTGTTTGGACTTAATAGATACTTTAAATGGGGCTTGAAATATAGCCCCCTTTATTAACTTTTAAAACTAAAATAATATGGCTTGTGAT
>Ga0098044_1000684_pt1 | contig 17764 bp, 18 predicted proteins | sample 10_taG_FD_75053 | JGI IMG/M metagenome (GOLD analysis project Ga0098044, IMG submission 75053) | Marine viral communities from the Subarctic Pacific Ocean - 10_ETSP_OMZ_AT15264 metaG | ecosystem: Environmental > Aquatic > Marine > Oceanic | place: Pacific Ocean | collected 2015-01-16 | reverse complement strand
AATCGTCTTACCCGCACTATCTGAACCGGAATATATTGAGGGAGAGGGTTATTTTTTGGAGGCGTTCAATACTGACGGTTTGCGTTCTCTGTTGAAGACCATGAGTCATATTCCTAATATGAATGAGAAAACGTTGCGGTATCCTGGGCACCGTAACCATATGGAATTTTTACGGGATGCAGGGTTTTTTGACAATGAAAATTTTGAATTTACGTCTAAAGTTCTCTTTAATGACTGGAAGCTCTCTCGGGAGGATGACGAGTTTACATATATGAAAGTTACAATAAAAGGAGAATCCCAATCACATGTTTGGGAATTGTACGATGAAACGGACCCTAATACCAGGATTTCATCTATGGCGCGTACAACGGGATATACTTGCTGTGCTATGGTGGAAGCTGTTCTTTCTGGACTGTGGGACAAGAGTGGCGTCTACCCAGGAGAGCTAGTAGGGCATGATGATGGTGTGTTTAGTCACGTACTTTCTTTTTTACAAGATAGAGGGGTTGACGTTGTAAAATGCTAACCGTAACCAATGCAGAAACGCATGACTGGGGAAATATGCCCCTGTCTGACATGGCTTTTGGAAACGCCATGGATTGTGATTTTACGCTGAGAAGCTGGGAAATTTTATCCAAGGATATAAAAAGACTAAGTCTCAGTCATGTATATTATAATCTTTTGAAGGATATAGCTGTAATCCTTGGAGACGTTGAGAATCGCGGGATTACTATTGACAAGGATTATTTGGTCGTTCTAGAGAAAGAGCTTTCTAAGCAGTTGGGGAGTCTAAGGGAAAAGTTGGAGTCCATCTCCCCAGTTTCTGGGATAAACCCTAATTCCACTGCACACCTTGGGAAAGTTTTGTTTTCCGATGAAGGGTTTGATATTACCCCCCTAGAGTTTTCAGCTAAGACAAAAAAGCCCTCTATCACGGAGGAGCATCTACAGGCCGTAAAGCGAAAAAGTAATAACAAAGACGTCGTCTCATTCGTGGACCTTTTACTTGAGTACAAAACTAAAACTAAGCAGTATAATACGTATGTAAAGGGAGTAGAATCCGCTATTGAGTGGAATGAGGACGGAAGGATTTACTCTAATTATAATTTTGCGTCTACTGTAACTGGGCGACTTAGTTGTTCCCTTTATAACGCTGGAGGAGGTATGAGGAAGGGTGTTTCTTTTCACACTCTCCCCCGCCCGAGTGATGACGATGTAAACATTAGAAAGTTGATGATTTCGGATAAAGATAAAGTGTTTATAGCGGCAGACTTTTCAACTGCGGAATTACGAGTTTTGGCTCAATGCTGCAGGGACGAAAGCCTAATCCACGCTTTTAAATCTGGGCAGGATTTGCACAAGTACACAGCCTCTCTAATTTACGATAAGCCTGTGTCCAGTATCACCAAGGAGCAGAGGCAGATCGCCAAAAGTGTATCCTTTCTTATTGTGTATGGAGGGGGTCCTGCTAAACTAGCACAGCAAATAGGAAAAAGTGTTGGGTATGCGAAAGGTATTTTTTCTGCCTACCAGGAATCCTTTCCAAAAGTTTTTGAATGGATAAAGTTCGTTCACAAATATATCGCAAAAAATAAATGCGCTGTAAGTCTCTTTGGTCGCAGAAGGAATTTGTCCAATGTCGATAGCCCAGTGTCTAAGTACAAGTTTAGGGCACTTCGACAAGGGATGAATTTCGTAATTCAAAGCTCTGCATCAGATCTGATGTTACATGCACTAAAAAGACTCCAAGACAGGTTTGACGAAGAAGGGCTAGATGCACAAATCTTAGCTACTGTTCATGACAGTGTAGAGGTACAGTGTGATAAAAGTATCACTAAAGAAGTTGTTGAGATTCTAAAGTTTGAGTTGACCCAAACCAAAGACTTAGAACAGTATTACAATTTAAAATTTTTAGTCCCTTTTGAAGTGGATATTGAAGTTGGGAGGTCTTTTGGTGACGCAACTGAAGCTGTTTTTAATAAGGATGGGACATTGACTAACTATAGTGAAATTTTAAATTATGTCGAAAACTCATAGAGCTCTTGTAATTAGTGATACTCATTTTAGAAGTGACTATATTCCTGGATTCTTGGACACCCAAGTAAAAACTCTTATAAAGTTGGTAAATGCAAAACCTCCGGACACTTTAATTATAGGAGGAGACGTTTTTCATAAGAGGAATCCGAAGGGAGACGAGTTGCTTGCATTTAGAAAATTTTTGGATTCCGTCAAGTGCGACAATATTGTTATCCTAAGAGGTAATCACGATACTGTACATAAGGACGGTTCGTCTGATACTACGTTGTCACTGTTTGCAGATAAAGCTACTATTGTAACGAAACCTAAGACTATTGCTATTGGTGGAGTCTTTTTTGATTTCATACCCCATCACGAGAGTGAATCAAAAATAATTTCACAGGTTAAAAAAGCAAAGAACCATGTTTTTGGTCATTTTGGGTTTGATGGATGTGTTTCCAATGGTTCCTACATGTACGAGTCCCGTCTTAAGAGATGGCATTTTCCTAAAAATAAATACACTTTTTTAGGGCATATACACAAAGCAAAAAAGTATGATAATGTGTTTGTTATAGGGACGCAGTATTCTAATTCTTTTGGAGAAGCTAACGAGCAGAAGTACTACATGGAACTCTTAATCAAGGATGGAGAAATAAAACCGATTAGAAAGCCAGTAAACTTTGGAATCAGACACGTTACGTGTAGTATAGACGAATTACCTTCAAAAGGAAAATCCCTGATAAATTCTAATTTTTTTACTATGCTTCGTATAAAACTGGATAGGTTAGATGAGTACGTGGAGCGGCAAATACATGACAAAGTGTTGAACAAGTACAAAGTAGATTATTTGGAATTTTCTTTTGAAGACCTTCTCCCAAAATTCACTTCTGATTACTCACCGGATAGAAAATTATTAACGCTAAATGAGGAGGTCATAGGGGATTACATTGATTCTCGAAACTCTATCTTCAGCAAAGAGGACTTGATGGGTGCTTTAAGGCAAATACGAGATGAAGATTAATAAAGTAATCATTGAAAATTTTCTTTCTGTAGAGAAAACCGAATTGGACTTTGACAAGTACGAGGGGCTCGTTCACGTTATTGGACAGAACCGAGATACTTCTCCACATTCCTCTAATGGCGCAGGAAAAAGTTCTTTAATTGAAGCTGTAGTTTTTGCGCTGTTCGGGAAAACCATACGAAAAACGTCTGAAAAAAGTTTGGTGAATGCATTTACGAAAGGGAGGTGCAAAGTTGTTCTACACGTTAATGATAATGTAGTAATAACCAGAACTAAAAAGCCACCGTCTCTAATTGTAGAAGTGGAAGGAAAAAGCGTCACAAAGGAAGGCGTTTCCCAAACACAGGATTACTTAGAGGAGATACTAAATATAAACTATCACGTATTCCTTGCATCTATAGTGTTTGGACAACAAAACAACATAAACTTTCTTTCATGTACGGCTGAGGAGAAGAGGTCTATAATTCAAAACTTTTTAAACTTGACAGATTTGTTTAAGCACAGGTCTAAAATCAGGTCTCTCAAATCCCAGTTTAATTCCTCTAAGAAAATAGCTGCCACTCTACAAAGTGAGTCCCTACAAAAAACAAACAAGTTAAAAAAGCAATTAGAAAACTGCAAAAAAGAAGAGGCGTCTGCGAAAGACCTTCTCACCGAGGAAAAGCATGAGTTTATCACAAAATACTCTTTGTCGGAAATACAAGAATTAGAAGCGCAGAAAACACAAAAAGAGTTGGACTTAAGAGACTTGGAAAATGAACTTAATTTTACTCTTAGAGAAACAGAGAAAAGCAAGAGCAACATAGAGTTTTTTAGTACAAATTCCATATGTGAACACTGTCAGAAGCAGCCCGATGCAATTCAAGTAAAACTAAAAGAAAACAAAAAAAGACTTGAAGGTCTTTATGAGAAAATTTCCGGTCTTAGAAAAGAAGTTAAACATAGTTCAACGGAGTTTGATGGAATGTTTATTCCCATATCCTCTTCAGATTATGAGCTAGTTGAGACGTTGAACCTGCTTGGAGTTAAGATGGAACTACTTAGAAAGTCCATACGAGAGCAGCAAGCCCTCTCTAGAAAGTACTCCAAGCAGATGGAAGAAGCGCAGAAAAAGTACGATATTATGAAGTTTTGGGAATCTGCATTTTCGGAGCATGGGCTTGTTAAATATATCATTAGAAATGTGCTGGAGTATTTTAACGAAAGGGCTAATCACTACCTTAGCACCCTCTCAAATAATTCGTTTACTATTACGTTTGATGACTCTCTCTCTGAGGAAATAAAATCTGCAGGAAATATCATACATTTTGAATCCCTGTCGGGAGGGGAAAAGAAAAAGTTTTCTATCTCTGTCATGATGGCTTTAAATGACTTGCTCCTTTTGTCTGGTAAGGATGAGTCCAATGTGATATTCTTTGATGAAGTTGGAGATTCTTTGGACCGGGAAGGAGTTAAAGGTTTATACGAGCTAATCTCTAACATATCCACCAATAAAAAGCTGTTTTTAATAACACATAATTCGTATCTCAATTCTTTAATAGAAGACGATGCCAAACGATTGTTTGTGCATAAAAAAAATAACATAACTGTCTGCAAATAGAATGAACATTATACCATATAACGATAGAATTTTAGTAGAAATACAAATGGACAAACTTGAGTCCACTGCCGGGATTATCATCCCTGATTCCTCAAAAGAGACTAAGACTAACCAAGGAGTTATTTTACGCGTAGGCGAGAATACTAGTGGGAAGTTGAAAGAAGGGCAAACTATTTTGTTCGAAGAGTTTAGTGGAAGAGAGTATGAGTACGAAGGAAAATTTTATTTAGTCCTCCCTGAGGAATCTGTATACGCTGTACTGGAGAACTAGAAATGGGGTACGAAATCCCAAACGGTACGATATCTGAGTCTATCTTCTTGGAAAAGTACGCTTACCCGGGAGAGACTGTTTGGAAGGAATGCGCAAAGAGAGTCGCTAGAGCCGCCGCAGACCCAGAGTTCCCTGAACAGCGAGAGAAGATAGAGCAGAAGTTTTATGAGGCTATAAACTCCGGAGATTTTTGTCCCGGAGGAAGAATTCTATTCGGGGCTGGACGAAGTAAGCAAAACCTACTAAACTGTTATGTTTTAGACCCTGAAGATTCCGTAGACAGCATTGGAAAAACTATATCCGATATGTACAAGATTTCTTGCGGGGGAGGAGGTATTGGCTTTAATTTTTCAAAGATTCGTCCTCTCGGTGACGACATACAAAATATTAGAAACTCCGCTCCGGGTTCCCTGTCCGTCATGAGAATGGTGAACGAAATAGGGAATCATGTAAGGGCGGGAAAAAATCGAAGAACAGCCTTGATGGCTATTCTAAGTATTACCCATCCGGATTTTCTTGAATTCCTCCGGGTTAAACTAGACCGTAAGGAGTTGACAAACTTTAATATCTCTGTTGCAATTACGAAGCCTTTTTTAGAGGCTGTAGAAAATAACGATGAATGGTATTTCACGTTCGGAGGAAGACAGAACAAGTATTTTGTGTATGAGATTAAACGTATTTCAGAGGAAGGAAACGATGTAGTTGAAGTTGTTGCTAAGGACGAAGAGGATGCACTCGGGCGTGCACAGCTACATAAGCTAAAGCATTATTCTGATACATTTGAGGCGCCCAAGAAGAAAAAAATATTCGCGAGAGACTTGTGGACTAGGATCGTAGATAATGCGATTGAGTCAGGAGAGCCGGGTATTTTTAATATAGATTTTGCGAATGAATATACTAACGTATCTTATTTTGAGCATATGCCTTCTACTAACCCGTGTGGGGAGGAGGTTTTACCAGCATACGGCAATTGCTGTCTCGGTCATGTTAATCTCGCTAATATGGTGGATGTCGATGGTGTTATCGACTGGCGTAAGCTTGCTCGCACAGTTCGTACGGGGGTACGGTTTCTTGATAACGTACTTACGGCGAATCATTTCCCGATTGCGGAATGCGAGGAGGGAGGAATGCGATCTCGTCGGGTTGGATTGGGAATCACAGGACTTCACTACTTCCTCATTAAGGCAGGATTTCGATATGGATCAGAGTCGTGCCTGGAATTCTTGGAACGGCTCTTCACAACGATAAGAAATGAGGCGTATAAAGCTTCTATGTACTTGGCTAGGGAGAAAGGAAGTTTCCCAGCGTATGACTGGAGTCAATTGAAGGATGAAAAGTTCTTTAAAACTTTACCTTCTAGGATTCGTTCGGATGTTAAAAAAAATGGCTTGCGTAATGCCGTTCTACTTACAGTTGCACCTACTGGAACTATTAGTATGATTTTAGGGGTATCTACGGGTCTTGAGCCTATATTTGCTCCTGTGTATAAACGACGATGGCGTACAAGTACTGATGGTGTTTGGAATGAGACTGTCGTTATTGACCCACTCTTTAAAGATTTATACCTTAGAGGTCGTAGTGTCAACCATTGTGTTGGGGCTTATGATGTTACCCCAGAAGAACATATTAAAGTTCAGGCAGTCGTACAGACGTACATTGACTCAGCTGTGTCAAAAACGTGTAATCTTCCTTCTGAATTTGAACCTTCCAGTCTATATGACGATCTTTTGACGTATGCTAGTGATATGAAAGGTTTTACTTTTTATCGTGCTGGTTCTCGGGGAAATGAACCGTTAGAAGCACTAGATATTTCTACGATAGACTTGGACCTTTTAATCAAAAAAGGTACGCTTGAAGAAAGTGCTGCCTCAGTTAACGCGTGCAAGTCAGGAATGTGTGAAATTTAATGCCATTGTATTCTTATAAATGTAAAGCGTGTGAAAACGTCGAAACTGTTAATTGTCTTATGAAGGACATGAAAAAATGGGTTAAATGCCCGGAGTGCGGGAAAAGAGCAAACAGAATATTTGAAATTACAGGGACTCAAATCAACGTACAAGGAGGAACTCCTATTTACGACAAAAGAAGGGACCATAAAAAAGACTGTGGTGTAGCAACCAGATGGCACGATGATGAAGTCCGAAAAACCGAAAAAGCTCTTGACTTCAAGACTGGAATTTCTCCATACTCCAAAATGATACCGAATTATTCGGAGTTGGAAAAGCAAGGAGTTGTAAAAAAAGCCTCAAAAGAACAGCAGAAGGACCATAAGGAGAAGGCTACAAAGATTACAAAGGATGCGGTATCGAAACTTTCAGGGGCAGAAAAAGACCATGCGGTCAGGGGTTCCGGAAATTCAATGGGTCCCGGTCAATGAGCGCTTCGAATTCCGAAAGGTGCGGATGTTTCGGATCTACTGGTCAATTTTAGTGATAACTTGCCTTTAATAAGGTAACATGGCATATGAATTAGCTGACAGTATTCAGAGGGGGATTATTTACCTAGCAAAGTCTGACCCCACTTTTCTCATTCAATCTATGCCAATGGTGAAGTCAGAGTATTTTGAATACCCCTCACACCAAAAGTTTTTTCAGGTTGTTGTTGACCACTATCAAAAGTATAAAAAACTTCCAACTGACGATTTCATTCTAGAAGAAGTTAAATCTCTAATGTCTTCGACTGAGCTTCTCTCTGATTACAAAGATGAATTGGAGCAGATTAATAATCTTGATGAAAAGTCCTTGGATAATGAGGACTACCTCCTAGATTTAGTTGAGAATTTTGCCAAAGAGCAAGCTATAACGGACGCTGTCCTCTCATCTATAAGTCTAATAGAACAGAAAAAATACGACGACATCGAAGATTTAGTTCGGGGGGCTCTTACCGTCACTAGAAATCTTGATTTAGGGGTCAACTATTTCAGCTCCTTTGAAGATAGATTTTCCAAGGAAGAAAATGAGCAGGACTACAAGTTCCGAACTCTTTTTGATTCTATGAATGAGTCGCTTGAAGGGGGGTTAGCTGCAAAAGAGCTTGCTATGGTTGTTGCACCTCCTGGGGTTGGAAAATCTTTATATTTAGCCAATCAAGCTGCTCGGTCTGTAATAGACGGTCACAATGTCCTTTACGTCTCCTTAGAAATGTCTGAAGACAGAGTGGCTCAAAGAATGGATAGTATTTTTACGCAGGTAAAACAATCTGACCTCAAACACAGAAGGTCAACTATTATCGAAAGGTTTGACAAAATTAAGAAAGCGAAGCCTAATATGGGCTCCCTCAGGATAAAGGAATTCCCAACGAAAAGAGCTACGGTGAGTACTTTAAGGTCTTTTTTATCTCAGTTACGAAACGCTGAGGACTTCGAACCTGATGTGATTATTGTAGATTATCTTGAACTTCTTTCGACAGACGCCACTCTTAAGGAGTATCAAGCACAGGAGAGACTAGCGCAGGAGCTTCGTGGTTTAGCTATCGAACATAAGTGTTTGCTTTGGACTGCCACTCAAACCAACCGGGAAGGAAAACGAGTTAGTCTTATCACAGATACAGAATTAGCCGATTCTTATGGAAAAACTCGCGTGTGTGATTTGGTTTTTTCGGTTAATCAGAACGAATTAGAGTTTGACAAAGGAGAAGCTCGGATATACGTTATTAAATCTAGAAATGGGAGGTCTAGATATGTAATACCTTCCATTATAGACTATTCCAAGCTTACAATCCACCAAAAAACGACATGAACCGGCTAAAAAAACCAATTCACCCAATGCGTCTCCATACAGGAATTAAAACATTTACGATTGAACAAAAGTCTCTCTCCAAGGACAGTTTATATGGCTGTGTTGAGTTTCCAAAAGCTCTTATAACCGTAGACCCAAATCAAAGTGAGCAGGACTACAAAGGAACTCTCCTTCATGAGATTTGCCATGTAGGGTGGGAGCTTTTTGGGTTGGGAGACGACGATGAGATGCCTACTGTAGGCAACGAATACCTAACTACTGTAACCTCCAACATGATACAGTTATTAGCAACCCTAAACACCGAATTATTCGAGTACTTACTTACCAATGAATAGCGCAATTGAAACTTACAACAGTCTAGAAAATAAGTATCTTACAATATCCAAGGAGTATTTGGAGATAACTGAAGATAACATGGATGAGGCCTTACAAAACCACACTGCCTTGTATGCGTTTTTTGGGGCTGTATTAGCGTATGCGAAGAAAGTTTATAATTCTGCTGAAATTGCTTTTGAGTATGCCGAGGCGGAAGTTAAGGAGTCTCGCAGGGAATTTTTACTCTCCCAAGATAAGAAAGTTACAGAGGCAGCTCTAAGTGCACATGTTCTAACTTTGGATTCAATCAAGGACCTTAAATCACAGGTTCTAGAATCTCAGCACAAGTACAACTTGGCTAAGAACATAGTCACTTCTCTTGACCACCAAAAAGATATGTTAGTACAGATGTCCGCAAATAAAAGAGCAGAGATAAAACTAGTATCTGACCTTGGATAATCACTATATAATAGTGATATGTGGAAAAACATAATATCACAATTAAATAAATCAATTCTCAGTAACTGGAAGTGGTTATTAGCAGGGTTTGCTGGTGGCATTTTCGGAAAGCTTTTCCTATAAGAAAAGTTTAGGTTTCAAAAAAAATATATCTAAATAATGGTCCAACCCGCAATTCCCACAACCGACGCTCCCACCAACATCACAGGTGGAGGAAACTCTGGCTACTTTATCAGCGGCATTTCGCCGGTATCAGGCGTATCTGGTACAATACCGAGCGGGGTTGAAACCTCAGGCCCCTGGTACATTGAACGCCAGGAGATGAGTATTTTTTACACTCGAGTGCCTACAGCAGCTAGGGATGCTCTCCCGCACAGAGACTGCTCCTTGAGTGGGGTTAATACTTCTGCCTTAGGTAAAAACAACAACATATCTCAGACATTTCTCGTCGTTGATGTGCAAGGCCGCTGTCACGCTACAAGTTCTACCAATGTACATGCTGGACCTTGGCAACAGCCTCAAAAATTCACGCTACTTGCCTTCGACGCAGATTACAGAGGTCGTACTTATGGCTCTGTTAGCGCAGGATGCCTAGGACCTGCTGGTAATATAAACACCAGACAAAACTTCTACGCTAGGAGACTCTTGAAGCCCAATGATGTACTTTATGATGAAGCTTGTTGGCAAGGATTTAGTTTTCAAACAATGGCAGGTTTCGGCCCTAACAGTCAAACTGAATTCATGAACCGATTCCATAAATGGTTAGGATGGGGGTACGAGACCAGCCAGTGGGGATTCCTCGCTGAATGTGTGGGACTCCAGTTCCACGAGGCCATCGCCCCGCGTTCGGGAGGGTACTCCACAGCCCAAGACCAGTTGACCGACTCTAGAAATCTTATAAATGAATGTGGTCAAAGGTTGCACGATGCAAACTTGTGGGACTGGAAATTAAAAGGTATAACAGATGCAGATGGGTCAATTTACCCCTTACCTCACTATTCAATAGACCGACACGATTTTAGTTAGTAAAAACTAATTAAATCTTCGTAAAAACGAACTATAATAAAGGGAACCTAAACAGTTCCCTTTATTTTTTTATAACAATATTAACATGGTAAACTTAGACGAACTACGAAAAAAGTACAATCAAATTAACAGAGTAAAGTCTGATAGTGACAATAGTGATTTCCTGAAGAGGTTTCTGATGATGGAAGAAGGAACCACTGTAGTGAGAATTCTCCCCGCCAAGGAGGAAGGGGAGGATTTTTATGCGGAAACAGCTATCCATCGAATTGATGGAAGAAATCATCACTGCCCAAGGGTCAAAGGAGGTGACTGTCCTCTTTGTGACCTTAGCTTCAGGCTATGGAATACCAAGGTAGAGGAGAACCAAAGTATTGCTCGACAGATTAAAGCTACTAAAAGATTTTATTTGAATGCAGTTGAGCGTGATTCCGGAGAAGTAAAAATTCTTTCCATGGGAGTTAAGCTTTTTAGCAAGATTTTGGATTGTTTTTTTGACGAAGATTTTGGGGATATCACTAGCACTGAGTCAGGGCACGACTTTAAGATTGTCAAGGATAATCAAGGACAATGGCCCAACTATGATAAGTCCTCACCAAAACCTAAAAAGACCAGTGCGGGCTCTGACCAAGAGATTGCGCAATGGCTGGATGAGCTTCACGATATTAAAGGCCTTGTAAGAGTTGCTTCTTACGAAGATTTGAAAAAAATGGCTCTTAGCATCGCAGGTGGAGAGGATACCCCAACGCCAAACACTTCTACAGATGAAGAAGATGGAGATTACCTATCCCATCTTAAAGGCTTGGGTAATGACTGAAGAACCTAAGAAAAAGGAAGAGAAACGCAAGCTTAGAATCCTTGCGTTTCCTGCTAATACTGGAGGGTGTAGCTACTATAGGATCATTATGCCTATGGACAAGCTCGCTGAGAAATACCCAGATGATGTTGAAGTGAGGTTTAACTTTAACCCCCTAAAATGGGATGAGGACAAGCGTCAACCGGCAGAAAAAGGAACAGAGTTTGAGGATTTAGACTGGGCTGATATCGTGTTCACTCAGAATATTGCTAATCTGGGACCTCCTTACATGATTGAATTATTTAAGAGGTGTAAGGAAAAGGGTAAGTTTATACATTATGACACTGATGATTTGCTGACCAATTTATACGCTGGGCACAGATTGGAGGGGGTGTACAGGGACCAACAGCTAGATGAACTAACTAAGGTTTTGTATCACAATGCTGATTTAGTTTCAGTTACGCAGTCTAAGTTCGCTCAGAGAGTTGCTCCGTATGTTAGAGGTACTTTGTGTGTTATTAAGAATGCTATAGACTATGACCTCCCCTGTTGGAATTTTCCAAAAATAAAGACCCCCAATAAAAAACTGTGTCGTATTGGGTGGGTAGGGGGTATTCACCATGAACAGGATGTGAGACAAGTTCCCAGTATTGTTATGGGGGTAAACTCCAAAGTAGGTGCTGAAAATGTACACTGGGGCTTCTACGGTAGACCAGTTTTGGGTCCTGATGAGAAGCCAGACTGGCAGCAAGATGTTTGGGATACTTACGAAAAATCATTTGGCATGGGAGTAAAGCACAAAAATATAGTTGTGTATCCTGCCTCCCCTTCCCACATGTATGGAGTTATGTACAGAACCATTGACATTTCTATTGCCCCTTTGGAGTTTAATGAATTTAACGATTCTAAATCGGAGATTAAGGCGATGGAAGCTGGTAGGTATGGAATTCCTTTGGTAGCCACTAATTGTGGGTGCTATGATGAGATTATAAAAAATGGGGAAACAGGTTACCTAATAAACAAAAACAACCCAAAGTCTGAGTGGGTCAGAGTTTTATCTCACATAGCTAAAAACAGAAAACATCGAATCGAGATGGGGAATAACTTGAAGCAACTTACAGATGAGCGCTTTAATATAAATAATCATATCGGTGCTCGTTATGACTTATACAAGAACTTGATAAAGACCGAAAAGATAAAACTTCTATGAAAACACCAAAAATCAAAATAATTTCAGGATTTACTCAGGCCGGGGGTTCCACGGTGGCTAATATAAACTTATGTAACCTTTTCAACGAGAAAGGTTTGGACTGTACTTTCTATGGACCACAAGAGTGGCATCTAGACAAGTGTAACGGAGCCCTTCTTAACCCGGATGACGCGGCTGTAAATGAAGACGGAGAAATCCTTCTGCTGCATTATTTGAAATTTCCTTCTAGGCCTCCTGAGTCTAAGAAAGTTATCCTAACATGCCATGAAAAAGCTCTGTTTCCTATAACCTCTATGAAAAAGTTTTGGGATGAGGTTCATTTCGTGTCGGAACATCAAAAGAATTGGCACAACGAACCAGGATTTGTTATTCCTAATGTTGTCACCCCCCTAGAAAAAAACAAAAAGGAATCAAAGGGTGTGGCTGCAGTAATTGGAAGCATCGATAAAAACAAAAGAACTCATGTTGCTATTAGGCAGGCACTAGAAGAAGGGTATAAAGAAATACGGTTGTACGGTTTTATAACTGACGAGCCATATTTTAACTCTCGGGTAAAACCTTACGCAGATGAAGGCATTATCACTATGATGGGACATGAGGACGATAAACAGAAAATGTATGACTCCACTAATAAAGTCTTTCATGCTTCCAGAAGTGAGACATTTAACTTTATTATTCCAGAATGTGAGAGAACTGGAACTGAATACTGGGGAGAAGAGTCTGCTAACCCTTTTGTCGATAAGCAAAATCTTCTCGGCCCCCCGTACGAAATGACTAACGACGAGATATTTGAAGCGTGGGAGAAATGTCTGGAAATTTAGTAACCGTACTGTGCTCCAACTATAATTCAATGAGGTGGGTTGAGGGCTATTGTGACTCTCTAAATGCACAGCTTTTGTCTTCGTTCAATATTATAGTGTGTGATGCAAATTCGGATGACGGTTCTAGGGAATTTATCAGAAACTACAAATTCCGAGAGGGGATTGATGTGGTGTTTAGGGATTATAGCACTCGAATTAGTGTTTACGAAGCTTGGAATGGTGCGTTAGAAGAAGCTAATACCCCCTACGTTATAAATGTTAATACCGACGACCAATTATTTCCATGTGCTCTAACTACCATGCTTGGGTATGCTGTTACACGCCCAGAGATTGATGTGTTTTATTCCCGTTGTCTGGTTACAGACAGGGAGGACCATTCTTCTATTACGCAGTTATATGACTGGCCCGAGTATTCCCACGACAACATGCTACAACAGTGTTTGTGTGGACCCTTCCCCTTAGCAAAAAGAGAATCACTAATTGCCGCAGGAAAGTTCAGTACTGAATACTCCATTTCTGGAGATTACGAGATGTGGCTGCGAATGTCTAAAAAAGGTTTTTCCTTTCTCAAAGTGAAAGAGCCTATAGGAAGTTATTTCTTCAACCCAAAGGGTGTAAGTACGGACATGTCTAAATTTGATGAACACTTAAAACAGGATACTAAACTAAGGAGTATTTATAAATGATACCTGTAATAATGACGGAAGCCACTATTTATGCACCCAATCCTTATTTGAAAATTGCGGTAGAAAGAGCCAACATAAAAAATAAAACTATTGTTCTTGGGGATGAGTACAATAAAGATTGTGGTGCACGACATTATCACCTTTCTGACTACTCCAAGAAAGCTGATGAGTTCACCTTACTGTATAAGCATCTAAATTTTAATCCTGAGGCAATTGAAATACTATGCTATCGAAGATGGTTTATAATTCATGAGTTTATGGAGGCGAATGATATTGAGGTGTGTTTTCACTGTGACACCGATGTTTTAGTTTTCGTGGACGTGAATGACGAATATTACAGATTCAAGGATTTTGAAATATCTCTCAATGGACGTACGAGTGGTCATACTGGGTACTTCACACGTAAAGGGTTGAAGAACCTGTGCGACTTTATTTTTGAAGTCTACAAGGAGAGAGGATTTTGGTTTGAACTTCTGGAGACTAGATTCGAATTAAGTAAAAAATATGGAGTTCAGAAGGGGGTCTGTGATATGACGTTGTTGGGGATTTACGCAGACCACAACCACCCCAAAGTGGGGGAGATGTTACAGGTTGGAGATTATGATTATCCTTTTTTCGATCACCATTTAAGATGTGAGGGAGAACATTTTCAAATGGCGAAGGGGGTCAAAGACATACGTTACAGTACTGAGGAAGGAATGCCGTGGTGTGCGAGGCATGATGGGAGGGATACCCCTTTCGCATCAATACACTTTCAAGGCACTTTAATGAAGCCTTATATGAAAGAAGTGCATGAGGGGGTTTCTAAAACATGATTCATATTTCCTCTGTTTTCGATAAGAATTATTTGGCGCTTGCTATAGCATTAGTCGATTCAATCAAGCGCACCTATGGAGAGGATTTTGAATTTCACTGTCTTTGCTTAGATGACGAATCTTTAAAAGTAATAGGTGAAAATTTCCCCCAAGCTATAACGTACAAATGTTCTGAGTTAGAGGATGAGGAGCTTAGAAGCGCCAAGAAGGACCGACCTTATAATGAATACTGCTGGACTTTAGCCTCGTGGTTTTCTAACTATCTTCTTACACGACTAGAGATGCCTCATATAATTTATATTGACGCAGACATTTGGTTTGTGGATGACAGCAAGGACTTTTTCAAAGAGTGTTTAGACAAATCCGTAGGGATTATGAGACACCGTCACATTCCCCCAGGTCATCCAGATGGGGGGTATAATGTAGGTGTTGTATCTTTCCGTAATGATAAAGTCGGAATACGCACATTGTCGTGGTGGAAGGACGCAGTTTTGAAAAAGGAACCCAGGGACTTGGCTACCTGTGGTGACCAAAAATTTCTTGAAGCTTTTCCTAATATTGCGAAGACCGAAAACATAAAAATTCTAGATGAAAATTTTTCTTACGGAGCTCCCTGGACTTATCGGTTGTACGGATGGTCTAATTTTTTCAATACTGGCAAAGTGCTGTGGGGCGATAAGGAACAACCGCTTGTTTTTGTGCATTTTTCACGAATAGGCATAAATACTGAAACTAAAGAGGTAACAAACGTCACAGACCCTCAGTTTTCAGTTCATACGTTAAATGATGGAGTATTTTCTATTCCTGAAGTGTCGTGGCTGTACTATCAGTACAGGGATACAGTACTTAAAATTATACAAGATTACAAATTATATGCAAAGTAAAAACAAAGATATGATGAAAATTGCATTTGGAATGATTGTGTTTGAAGGGGATTACGTGTTAAAGGAGTCTTTGGAGTCTGTCTACCCGTACGCCTCTCAAATATTAATTGCTGAAGGTCCAGTAACATACTGGCAACAGCGAGGGAGAACTACCTCTACAGACAACACTAATAAGATATTAAAAGAGTTTCCCGATCCAGAAAATAAAATTAAAATTGTACACGGACAATTTCAAGGGAAAGACGATCAATGCCGTGCCTACATGAAATTTCTGAACAAGGATACTGATTATATTTGGAATTTAGATTCCGATGAAGTTTACAGAGCAGAAGATATTGAAAAAATAATAAGCTTATTAGAGAAAGAGAACTATACTTCTGTAGGTGTTAGGAGTTGTTCTTTCTATGGAGGATTTGGTAGTTATATTGGAGGGTTTGAGGAGCAAGTAGACAACTTTTTAAGGATATTTAAAGTATATCCTGGGTGTACGTGGAAAACTCATCGACCTCCTACGATAGAAGCACCTCCCGGTGTAGAGACCTTACCGGAGAAGCATTTAAATAGTGACGACTTATGGAATAAGCATGGGGTGCGTATGTACCATTATTCTTATGTTTTCCCTACCCAGGTTAGAAACAAGCTTGAGTATTATAAAAATAAAGTTAATAGGTATAACTGCCATCCAAATTACTTCAATGAAATATATCTTCCTTGGGTGACTGGAGATTCTGTTACAAAAATGAACATCGAAAAATCTTGGAGGGGTGTTCACGAATTCATACAAAGGGACGATGCGTATACCAAATGTTTTGTCGGGGCGCATCCAACACCCATTCAAAATTCTCTACCCCAATTAAAAAAAAGAATAAAAAATGAACTTGAACCTTACTTATCAAAGCAATCCTGAGCTGTATAAAGACTACAAAAAATGCATTGAGTTTTTGTCTTCAATTAAGGATGAGGACTACTCCTACCCGGAGGAAGTAACGTATTTTCACGTATACACTGAAGTCAGAACTCCTAAGGAGTTAATGGCTATAAAATCGTACGTAGCAACGCAAAATTTGGAAAAAACTAAACTTATCGTTTGGTCTGATTATGATATCACTGAGCAGGAAAACATACAGCCCTATAAAGACTTAGTTGAGTTCAGAGTTTATAGCCCGGAAGAACTAGCGAAAGGAACTCCGTTGGAAGGTAATTCTACTTATCTAAATGCTACGGATGATGGAAATCACTGGATGAGTAGTGGAGTTATGAGGTTTTTAGTTCTGTATAAGTTTGGAGGCATTTACTACGACATGGATACTGTTTTGATTAGAGATTTTAAACCTCTTCTAGGCAGAAATTTTGCGGTACAGTGGGGGGGTTCCACTGATTTTGGAAAGGTTGATCCTTTTTGTGGAGATTCTCACGGTCCTTGTGCTGCGTTGTTGGGGGCAAACAAGGGGGGGCAGTACATAGAAGACTGTATGGAGGCAGTTTTAACTACTCCTATTCGTCATTATACTACATGTTTTGATGAGGATATGATGGCTAGAGTTTATAGAAAAAACCCAAATTCGTTTACTATATTCCCGTCTCCGTTTTTTGACACTGAGTGGCAAGTAAGCAAGACTGATAGAGATTTAGCAGAAGAACTCGATAAAAGTTTATTTGATGCCCCCTTACAAAGTGAAGAGCATTTGTTTTTAGATTCCTTTGCGTGGCACTGGCATAATTCCTCCAATAAGAATAAAGATATTGTGGAAGGATCCAAGTTTGATTTGCTAAGGAAACTTACGGATAAGAGATTGGAAGATAGGAGGTTTTCCTTATGATGATAGATTTTGAGGTATTACAGTTTTTAAATACAGCAGGAAGTACACCCTGCGGACGGCCCCTTAATATTTTAGAATTTGGGAGTGGGTATGGGACTCATATCTTAATTGACATGGGGTTTAGAGTTGTATCTATAGAGGAGGACCCAGAATGGGCGTTTAAGTACCATGATGACTATATCCTTTGCCCTTTAGATGAGAAGACAGGGTGGTATGATACAAAGGTGTTGACTAGAGAGGTTTTAGACTCGTTCCTGCCGGACGATGCAATTTGTTGGGATGTTGTTATT
>Ga0098044_1000681_pt1 | contig 17788 bp, 30 predicted proteins | sample 10_taG_FD_75053 | JGI IMG/M metagenome (GOLD analysis project Ga0098044, IMG submission 75053) | Marine viral communities from the Subarctic Pacific Ocean - 10_ETSP_OMZ_AT15264 metaG | ecosystem: Environmental > Aquatic > Marine > Oceanic | place: Pacific Ocean | collected 2015-01-16 | reverse complement strand
GCCATGTTTTCATTTTATACCTTAATAATAATTTGCAATTCGGTTATGTTCCAAAGGCTCATCTTCTTCGTCAGAATGCAATGAAATAAAACCACCTTGTCTGAATCTTAACAGAGCTTGCGTGGTGCTATCAACTAAATCGTCATGTTCCATATTTGGAAATCCAGCAAACTCTTCTATTGTTTCTTCTGCCCAGCGTGTTTCTGGAGCCCAAACTACACCTGAAGCAAATAAATCAGATACAGCGTTTACCCTTGATATCTTATCATTTCCTCTGCTAGGAGTGTATTCTTGTACTGGTATTCCTATTGCCCTTAATTCAAAGATTAAAGGCATACCTGCTGCTTTTGCTTCCACAATGAACGCATCAGGCTTATAAGCATTGTACTTCTCAAAAGCCATTTTCTTTAGCTCAGGAAACTCTAAACGCTCTTTATAGGCATCTAACAGTATAAGGTTAGGTGCTAGCATTCCTTCATCATCTTCTCTATAGAAGACACCCCAGGTAGTGCAAGCAGAATAGTCAGCTCTTTGATTCTTCATAAAAGCCGTATCCCAAGATTGGATAACAAACTCGCATTGTGGTGGATTTCTTTCTTCCCAAACTTTCCACCAATCTCTTTTTACCAACGCTCCTTCTTCTGAAGTAGGGTCTTGCTGGTATTGAGCCATCCACTTACTATTGGGTAGCTCGGCTTTCAAAGCCTGTAATTCTTCCATTTTCCAAAATTCTGCCCACAAAGGATTACCTGAAGGCATAATGGCAGGAAGTTCTATTACTTCCCATTGGTCAGCACCACCACGTTTTATGCTAGCATCTACTACCTGACCAGTTAAATCTTTATTGTGCCACCTTGTCATTACCACAACGATAGAACCATTTGGTTGCAAACGCTGTCTTGGACCTGATGTGTACCACTCGTATGTTCTATTGAATACGTTTATGTCGGCACTTGCACCTTCTTGTTCTGAATGTGGGTCATCAATGATTAGGAGGTCAGCACCTTTACCAGTTACTGCACCACCCACACCTATCGCAAAGTATTCGCCACCTTTGTTTGTATTCCACCTACCTGCTGCTTTGCTATCAGATTGCAAGCTAACATCTGGAAAGACTTCTTTATAATCTTTGCTATTTACTAGGTTTCTAACCTTCCTACCAAAGCCTACAGCTAATTCAGCCGTGTGAGCAGTCTGAATTATCTTCTTATCTGGGTATTTACCTAGAAACCACGCAGGGAGCAAATAAGAAGCGAACTCACTCTTTGTATGTCTAGGGGGCATATTGATGATTAAACGCTTTAAATCGCCTTTAGCGACCCTCTCAAACGCTTCAGACATTATCTCGTGGTGTTTACCATGAATAAAAGCTGACCACATCTCCCCAACAAAGGTCATAAAATCATCGTGGCATTTCTCTCTATTCTTGGCTTGTTCTAATTCTTCAAGTAAAGACAATAACTCTTGTTTCTGAACAGGAGATAAATTCTTTACCTTACTAAGTACTTTTTTATTCATACATATAGATAGTATATACTTATTTAATAAATACTTCTTAAATAAAATCTTTAATAAGTACCTAATATATTAGGTATTTACTTATTAAGTAATAATTACTAGGTATAGGAACTACAAGATTTTAACATATTGCACCCTCTTCACAGAAAAAGCAATAGTTTTTTAAAAAAAATAATATGGGGGTCCAGGAATCCTGGGTCTTTATATATAAAAGGGGGGGTTACTTAATAAAAACTTGCTAGCAAAATGCAATATAATAGGGGGGTATATGAAAGTTAGTGATATCTTGTGTAAATTACTATGTATTATAGTCAGTCAAGTAACGTCATTATATACATGGGGGTGGGGGGTCGGTTATCAGCTCACTTCTCCCAGGAAAAAGGTAGGGTCAAGGAAAAGTAAAGAAAACGATTGCATTACGCTAGCGTATATGTAGGATGCTAAACCCTTTTCTTCTCTCTCATATCTTATTTAATTTTAAATACCTTATAACTACGCACATATCCGTATTAATTCACCTGGAACATTGCATAGTCTGGTCGAATGCCTGGATGATTTATTACCTCCAGGAAACAACCAGGAACGAATTAATTTAGTCTTAGATTAAGGTAGTCTTATAATTGATTAAGATAGTCTTATGCCTGGTTAATCTTCCTGGCTTTCTAATAGGGTCTTAATCTTCTCTTCTATATCTGCTTCTATGTCGGTGCTTTGTCGTGCTTCTTTTGTTTCTACTACATCGCTAAACAATGCCACACTTTTGCCTAACAGCTCTAATGCTCTAATCTTGCTTGCTGAAGTATCTGCTTCAGTAGATTCTTTGTATAGTCTCTCAAGAACGTAACTCCTTGTCCGTATGCTTGAGGCTACTGCATGGTCCTCCTTCCTTTCTAATGCCTTCCTGATACTTTGGGTTATCTTAGGGTTTGAACTTAATAGTCTACTGGCTTCTACTTCTACCCATTTAGGTATGCTTCCATTCTTGTTAGGCTTAACGTCATAGCTATTAAAGTAAGCTTCTTTATATGTGGGATAAGTTCCTTTAACAATTGCATCAACAAATTTTCTTTGTTTAATTGTAAGGTCGTCATCCTTCCCAACAATTTTGAGACTGGTTTTTTTATTTTCCTTCATGCTTGCATTATGTAACTTTTTCCCTGGTTATGTAATGCTCACATTATGCTAGCTATTATGATGTGTTCCTGTATTATTAAATATTCAATTAAACCAATGGAGGTTTTATAGAGTAGAACAAGATAGTGTACTGGGTCGTGCAAGGGCTTAACCAGTAATGAAGGTCTCAAGAATTGCCTTCGGAGATAGAAGTAAAGCTTCAAAACAAAATATGCGTACCCAAAGACCCAATGAAAGACCTACGAAAAAAGGTTGAAACACAATTGGCGAGGCGTTAACGATAATCGGACAGGTGCGACATCCTCCAATGTCCTAAGAGGTGGCTTCTCTTAGCTGAATGAGTGAGGTAATAAATTTATGTAGCCAATGCCTACGAATATAAAACGTGCATTGTTAAAAGAAATCTAAGTTTATTGCCTCTAGCCAATTTTAAAAACGAAACAGACTGGAGGGTCTAACTATGAAAATAGAACAAGTAAAAGAGACTTGGGCAGAAAACCAAGCAGAATCTTCTTTTGACGATTGGAAGTATGTAACAGAAATTTTAAAAAACCATTTTTTTTCTCTAGTAGAAGATATGAATATAGAAGAATTTATAGAGTATCTTGAAGAACTTGGTTATGACGAAGATTATATAAATGATATGTTAGAGGAGGTTGCACAATGAAAACAGAAAACAAACCTAGAGAATTTTGGGAACTGCGTATGGAAATGGCTCGTGAATATGCTGAAGACGATTTATACGAGGTCATTTGTGGTGGATGCCAGGAGAATATCATAGAGTTGTTAGTGGAAGATGAGTTAGCAAACTACATACCTGAAACACTTGATGACATGATTGGGTATTGGGATGAAAGAGAATACGACCCTGATGAAATTTTTGACAGGATAAGTGGTTTCTCGGAAAGTTTCCTAGACGAGAAAGGTAAGACTGTTAATCTGAAAGAACGCATACAGAAATACTTTAAAGAAATAGATGAGGATGTGTAATGGATGCAGATAAATTATTTAATGAGTATCGTACTTGTGAAAAATGTAGCAATAAATTTTTATTCGCTAACTTATCTCATTCTCATATTGAAGGATTACTTAATCCAACATTAGAGAATGAAAAGGAAGTCAAGGGATATTATTGTTGGGATTGTACTGAAACTTTAGAAGAGGCTACACAATGAGAAATATATCTAGAGTTATTGCTACTGCGTTTAGAGATAGGAGAACTAAATCTATTTCTAATTCTCGCACGGATGAGTTCGGTTATTATTTGCATGGTCATAAAATCGCTAATTGGGATAAAGACCATAACGGAGATATATTATCTTTTTCTTTGTGTGGGTGGGGAACTGTTACAACCAGGGAAAGATTAAATTCCCTGTTTGAAATTCTTTCTTATCCTATTTCAATTCAGCAAAAGAACTATAACCAGGTTTTAAATTTTAAAGATAAAAGCCTGGTCATAGATTCTGATACTGCAATTAATTATCACGTTGACTTGGATTGTATAACTTTTGGATGTGGGGATATTTCACTTGCTAAATACGAAGCTATCCAGGAAGGGTGGTTAGATAAATAGAGGAGGAAAATTAATGCTACTCTTAACGGAGTAGCATTTTTTTTGTTTCTTTTTTTTTGTATTTTTTTTTATTATTTTTTTTATTTTTAAAATTGATTGAGATAGTCGTTGAATAAGATAGTCCACGAATTAACGTGCTGAAGAGAATCCTAATTATAGGGTTCAAGAAACTAACTAATGGAGGTTAGAAATATGGAAGATAAATTAAACATCCCTTTATATATTGAGGAAGCCTGTAAACAAAGATTTGTAAATTATAAATCTAAACAAGAAATTGTCGTTGAAGAGGTAGGAGAAGATTTAGATATTCTTTTTGAAATTGTTAAACAAGACCCTGAATGGTTTCAGCCTCAAATTAATGGTATCAAGCAATCTATAGTAAATCAGATTATGAAAAATCTAGGTATTACTTTGTTTTAAATTAGATAAACCAACTGAAGAGTATTTGAAACAATACGAAAGAAATTAAATAGAGGTATCTCTAGCCTGTAAAAAGGTTTTCTATTGGTGTTAGCATTTCTGCTAACTTAACTATAATTATTTCATGGAGGTAAAATGAAATATAAACCTAGTGAAGCGTTGTATATGATGCAATGCGAAATTAAGGCTAACAATACTCCGTTCCTAATTGGTGGAACTGGTATTGGAAAGTCTGCAATAGTCGAAGAGGTGCGAGATATCTTGGCTGACGGAAGAAAGGTGGTTACAGATAAAGTTAATCCAACTGCAAAAGAATATGGTTGGATAGATTTTAGAAGTAGCTTGTATGAATCTTATGACCTATCAGGCATTCCTTATATTGAGGAAGGCAAACAGAAGAGAGCCTTTTTAGGTAATCTCCCTGTTAGTGGGGAAGGTATGCTTTTCCTGGATGAGTTCGGACAATCTCATCATTCAATGCAAACTGTTCTATCTCAACTTATGTATGAGAAAAGAATAGGAGATTATGAATTGCCAACTCGTGAAAATGGAAAAGGTAATTGGGTAATTGTTTGTGCTTCCAATAAAGCTAGCGATAGGGCTGGGTCTAATAAGATTCCTTCCCATTGCTATTCCAGGTGTGCAATGATTGAGTTCGTTCACGATTCTAATGACTGGTTCAATTGGGCAGTCAAGAACGATGTTCATGCTGACATTTTAGGATTCTTAAATTATCAGCCTAACTGGTTGAATGTTTTTGACCCTAAAGTCATTGCTCCTCAACCTTGCCCTCGTTCCTGGACAAGATTGTCTAGCACTTTAAAGACTAATCCTGAAAATTCTTTTATACAGAAATTTGCTGACATTAATGTTGGCGAAACTGCATCAATTGAATTTGCATCTTTCTTACAACTCAAAGAAGATGTTCCTGACTTGCAAAAAATTTGTGAGGGGAAAATTGATACTCCTGAAAAGGCTAAGGATAAGAAAAAACAGAACGGAATATATTTTGCTACAGTCGTTGCGTTGATAACTGTAATTAAAGAAGTTAGCGATTCTTTGGTTGAAAGTTATTTTGAAAATGCTCTGAAATACATAGAGCAATTCCCAACTCCTGAATACGAAGTATTTTTTGTTCGTTCTCTAGTCAATGCAAGAACTGAACTTGTTGAAACAACAACTTTCAATGAGTTCAAAGTTAAGCATCAAGACTTAGAGGTATAATATTATGGAGGGTAGAAATGCCCTCCGTTTTTTTCTGTATATGGAATTAACCATACTGAAGAGCGACCTGTTCATTTATGGGTCATGCGAAACAGATTATTAATAATATAGACTGGAGGGTTTATGAATAAAAATAATAAAAACCTTTTATCTAAACAAGCACTACTGGTTAGTTTAACTGTTAAACATCCTAGTGGTATTAAGGTAGATAAAAGTTTACGAGAAGGGTTAGAAAGTAACGTAGGTGCAGATGAAAGAACATTGCACGTTTCTAAGCATATGTACGGAGAGAATATTAATAAGATATTCAGACGTATAACGAATAGGATTCGTAGAGAATACTATTATGCTTTAACTGTTCCCTGGAGCGATAGTGAATCGGATTCTGATTCAACTAGCACTAGTGGGGGGAGATTGTGTCCAAGTACACAATTAGATTTGCTAGACGAGAAAATGCAAGAAGCTAAAGATGATTTTTTTGAGGAAGCAGAAAGTTTTCTTGAAAATTATGATTCTTTTGTTTCTGTAGCTGAAAGAAAATTAGGCTCTGCATTTAATGAAGAAGATTATCCTGACGTTGAAAAACTTAGAAGCAAATTTGTTTTTGATTTTAAGAAAGAACTAATTCAGGACATAACTAAATCTTCTGATATTCGTTTAAATGTCTCTGACAAAATGAAAGCTAGCATTCAACAAGAGACTGAAAACAGACTTGCAAACAATGTAAGAAATGTTTTTAAGGTTACTGTTGAGGCTTTACTTGAACAAGTAAATCATATTGTCGATAAGTTAAAGAATGGTGAAACATTTCATAAGACCAGTTTTGAGAAATTAAAACAGTCTATTGATATGCTTCCCTCAATTAACTCTGACATTTTAGGGAATGATGCAGACATATCTAATGCTCATCAAAGTCTTGTTTCTGTTTTTGCCTCAATCAATTCTTATGATTCTCTTAGAGATGAAACTGAATTGGGAGAAGCTAAACGAAAGAAGGTTGCAGATGATTTAGAAAGTTCTGTAGGAGACCTTAAAGGAAGTTTCTTTGATAAGGCTTTTGGAGGTAAGGATGACTGAACAAAAACTTATAAAAGCTAGAGCAAAACTAATGAAGGGTAATATTGGTATGGCTTCAATGTTGCTCAACTTAGAACTGGTTGAAGATGCTTCTTTTGATACGTTAGCTACTGACGGACAAAGAATTTTTTGGAATAAAGATTTTGTCAAAAGTATTTCTGTTAAGGAATTACAAGCAGTCTTAGTTCACGAAGCTAGCCACGTTATATGGGAACATTCCTTGCGAAAATTAAATAGGCATCACGTTCTATGGAATTACGCAACTGACTATGTAATTAATAGTTATCTATGTTGGGATTTAGGAATGAGATTACCTGAAGGTGCTTTACTTGATAATAAATATAGAGGTATGACTGCTGAAAAGGTGTATCAAATTTTGGCAGAAGATGACGATTCATTACAAGATACTGTAAACGATATTACAGGATATGAAGGTGAGGAAGTAGACGTTTCCTCTACTGAATGGGATGAACTTCCTATGCCAGTAGGTGAAGTCATACAGGCTCAAGACGAAGAAGGAAAACCTTTAGGTGATTCTGAATTGTCTGACCTTCAAACAGAAATCAGGAATGCAGTATCTAAAGCTGACAAACTGGAGAAATCTATAGGAAGTGATTCAGGCTCTGCGATAGGTCGCAGAATGCAAGAATTACAGGAAATCAATTTTAACTGGCATGAACTGTTAAGTGATTTTCTTTCAAGTTCTATGGCTGACGATAGAACGTGGGCAAGACCTAATAAACGTCATACCTGGAGAGGTTTATATTTACCTAGTAAAGTTAAATCTTCCCAGGGGGGTGAGTTAGCTATAGCCATAGATACATCTTGTTCAATTGACCAAGACGAACTAAACATATTCACTACTGAAATTATTTCAATGGCTGAATCATGTGGTTTAGAAAAAATTAGAGTTTGTTATTGCGATACAGTCGTAAGAAAAAATTCTAATGGTGAATGGTGGGATGTATATGAACTTGACCAGGGTGAAGAAGTAAAACTTGAAGCTAGAGGAGGAGGAGGAACAGAATTTAATCCTCCTTTTAATCTCTTCAATGATTATTCGGATGAAGTCCAGGATGTAAAAGCATTCGTTTATTTTACAGACGGATTCGGAGTGGTTGATGCTGACGTTCAGCCTGAAGTTCCTGTTATATGGTGCGTTACGGAGGAAAGTTCTTATTCTAATAATTTACCTTTTGGTGAGGTTGTTTATGTGGATAAGAATAGCCTCGTAGCATAGAAACGATTCTAAGGGTAGGTTGATTTGGGAGATATCCTAGGTCAACTTGCCTTCAGTATCGCTCTAAGAAACGAAGTGTGGAGGTTCAATTTACAAAAACTAATCGGAAAATGTGTATTTTCCCTGATGATGACCCAAAAGGGTCGAAATTAGTTTTACTAACTATTACTTAAAATGGAGGAAAAATTATGAGTAATAAAACAGAATGGTTGGTTATAAAAACCAACAAAGATAATGCTATCTTCACACAAGTCGTTGAGGCAAGTGAACTTAATGAGGCTTTAAACCTGGCAGAAGAAAATTTTGACTGGGAAAGACAAGCTGATATTGGTGCAACTTGTCGAGACGGATTTTACGAACTTTGTGATGAATTTGGTTTAGAAGATGTTGATATTCTACCTGACGATATACAAGCGTTTCCAAGGAGTGATGATGATGAGTGATGAAATTAAATACCTTTTCTTAGTCGAAGGCGAGATATTTAATGGTAGAGATTTACTATCTACTTGGTATCAAGCTGAAGTTTCTGCTAGAAATATAGACCATGCTGAAACTTTGGCAAGGGATGAATTTCGGAAACAAGGTGCTTTTCAAGAGGTCGATATAAGACACATTGTATGTATAGATGAAATTGTTGATATAGATTCCTTTTATGAACAACAAGAACATGAAAGACACATTAGTCAAATTGACGCAGAACTTGAGAGGGGGAAGCGTGAGGTTGAGGAATGGAGAGAGAATCGACAACTGTTAGGACATGATATGGCTGAAGCTATAGCAATCCAACGAGAGTTAGAGGAGGGTTATTAACAATTAACTTTAAAATAAATAAGGCAGTAACTACTTTAATTAGTGGTTACTGCCTTTTTTTTTGGTCTGAAAAAAGCAAATACTACAGGTAGATATAATTACCTGTAGGAAATCTGAAACCTAACCTACTGCTGTGTTTTGATGATCTGTTGTAGCTCCCAGGGAAATATTTTCCCAGTCGCAGGAAGTCCTCCGTCTATATCTAGTGGTGTTCTCAACTAATCAACACAAGATATAGTGGGCGTGCAAAAAACTAGGAATATTTATTTTTATAGATGAGTCTGGAAAACCTGGGGATAACTCTGTGGATAACTTGTGGATAACACTTGCATTCTGCAATCGAAAGTATTACAGTATTTATATCTTGTTAAGACTTAGAACAAGATAACCTCCATGTCTAGTTAGTAGATGTTAAAAGGGGTGGGTTTTCCTAGAACTCATCCCTTTTTTTTATCCATTTTTTTATCGTATAAGATAGTCGTTTAAGATAGTCTATGTTTCACATGAAACGTTGGGTCAATGCAATAGCTCAAAATACCAGTCGCATAAATATTTGCTTTTTGTACGGATGTGAGCTTCCCCTCTTTGGGTCAATGCAATAATAAATATTTTTTACAAAGCCCGAATAAGCTACTGAGAATTTCGTATGTGGCTTTCAATTTGATAGCATTTTGCCTATAATGTAATGATGTTTGCAGTAGTAAGACACACATACCAATTAAATATTCCAGACCCTAAGAATGTTTTTTCACAAGAGAGTAGTGCTAAGTGGGTTCATTTAGTTTGGGTTTTTGATACGGAAATGGATGCGTTAAGTTTTGCTATTTCATTATTAGATGACCCTTTGATAACCTCAAATGAGTGGCTATTAGAATCAGCCATACACCAATTGGAAGAGAATAGGTTTTATCAAGTGGGTCGAGAAAGTGTAGCTATTGCCGAGGTGCAAGAATCACCTGTGATAGTTTACGAAGATGAATTAAACGAGGATATAAAAGATGAGCAAAAGTCTATTCATTAGATGTTCGCAAGAAACCTATGAACTTGCACACGAACTGGCAAAAAAAGAAAGTCGTTCTTTAAACAAGCAGATTATTCATATGATACATACCCTGGCTGAAGAGAAAGGCTTGTCGCTTCAACAAATTTCTGAAGTGAACAGGCTTATGAAAGAGTCAAAAGAAGCAGTAGGATTAGAAGAAGATATGTCTGAACAGATAGGTAAGGAGATTTATTCAGGCAGTCTAACTTCTGAATCTCTTAGTGGCTTGACAAGGCTTGCTGAAACAAAGAAACAGGACTTTCCTGACTGACGTACCAATAAGTTTGTAGTGCATCAGCACATTCTTTAATTACACTTAACTCTAAGTGATTGATTCTATTTGGGTTTTCAGTCATCAACTTCCAAAAGATACCTTCTTTTTTATTTCCACATATATTTTTTATGCTCCTTTGCACACCAAGAAGAATACAGGCTTGGGGTATAGTGCCTGTTTTCCTGCTACCAGTCGTAAATATTTTTTCTGCTACTGAACCACTAGATTCTGCAAAACATCCTGATTTAGAAATTATTCCTAAATACTTATCGCAGACATAATGTTGCTTTGTATCTAGTAAATCTTCGTGAAACAAAACATCTATTAGATGTTGGTCAAGCACTATGGCTCTGCCAACTTTAGTGTTGTTAAAGACTCTAATAACAACTTCGTGATGTTTATGTAGATATGGACTGCCTACATCATTAACGTGGATTTCTTCTTTAGAACTCCCAATCGTAGTCGTCTTTGATTTGTTGTGCTTCTGCATATCTGTTATTAACAGGGTTAAAAGTTAAGCTAGCAACTCCTAAAGAAGATTGCCATTGCCACCTTGCTTTCCAACAATGTATGTCTACTGTGCCTTCTCCTCTGTAAACTGTCAACCCTGTGTCACATTTAGAGAAGAATGCCATAGACTTTGCAACATCAACTCCTGTGACAATATTCTTTTTTCCGTCACGCATCTGTGGTTTCGTGGGGTGTGCGACAAAGAAACAAAGACAATCATATTGCTTACAATGAAGCTGAACTTTCGTAAGCATATCACTAACCATATCTGTTTCTAAAGCATACTTATCGTTTGTTTGAACAAAGTTAAAGGGGTCTATGACAAGTATTCTACTACCTGTCCTCATAATACTCTGTGCATTCTTTTCTAAGATAGATTCTATCGTAGGCATACCTCCGTCTTGATAGTCTTGAAAAAGTATATGGTCGTTTATAAATTTCTGTGCATAGTCTTTCTCTTCCTGTGTCATTCTTTGGTTCTGCCCTTCAAAAAATGGCTTAGAAGTTAAAATTTGAGCCAATTGAACGGCATGAAGCGTAGGAGGTTTTTCAAAACTGCAATAGGTAGCCTTCCAACCATAATTTTTACAGGCATTTATAATAATATTGTCTAAAAATATACTCTTTCCGTCACCAGGATAGCCTGTAACTACAGTTAAGTAGCCTGTTTGCAAAGAAAATAGCTTATCAACTGAATCAAACCCTGTTGATATGCCTTTGGGGTGTCCTTGGTCATACAAACTTTGAAATTCATCTGCATAAAAGTCTATGTTGTTTAATCCGTGAAGAGGAACAGGCTCTGCATTTAAAACCTGATGTCTGACTGTTTCTGCATCTGACTCAACTAATAACTCATTCGCATCCTTATGCCCTTTATAATCAACAATATAACATCTAGCTTTATTGAGTCTCCTGGACAACTCTGAAGCCAATATCTCTCCGTTCTTATCGTCATCTGTGGCTAAAACTACCCTATCTACTCCTTCAAAAAGGTGTCTATCTTCCCATATATACTTAAATCTTCCTTCTTCAGAAATATCTATCTTATTTTCTGAAATTTTGTTTGGTGCTCCATTCGGTACGCTATATACGTCTATGTTGGCATGGTCTTTAAACGCTTCTTTGATTGCTAGCATATCTAACTCGCCTTCTGTAATCACTATTGTTGATTCAACTGTAGGTAAACTGTCATTGTGAACCTGACGACCCCATAGCTTAGTAGCATTGTTATCCCACCAATAACTTTTTTCTCCGTTACAAGTTCTCCACTTAACTGCTATCGCTTTGCTATCTTCTTCAAATGTAAATCCTATGACTGGTTTTTTATTTTTCTCTGTTAGAGTGCAACCTGACATTTCAGCTACTTCTACACTAATTCCTCTATCTTTTAACCATTGAGAAGCCTTTCCTTTCTTGTCTATTGGAGGAACTGATATTTCTTTTACTGGTTTAGGTTCTGTTTTAACTACTTTCATTGTTGCTCCCTGGGATTTAGACATTGCTCCTTCAATGCCACAATGATGACAATGATAAACAATAGTCTCTGAATTTATATTAACTGATAAAGGTGTATCACCTTTGTTCTTCGTTCTTTCTCTCTGACAATTAGGACAAGTTATTTTGTATTGTCCGTGTGCGTAATTATTTGTTTTTGGGTTCGATTGAATGTGTTTTCTCACATCCGTTTTTTCTTGTTGCTCTTGACTTAGCATACCTTCCTCCATTATAGTTATTTATACTTACTATATTTAGTAAATACTTATTATTAAATCTTAGTAAGTATTTCTACTTACTAAATACCTCTTCCACAAAACATTTATCTATAACTTTCGATATGTCATTAGACAATTTCTTTCTTGATAGTAGAGGATATTCATTCAATGCCTTTATGCTCAAAAGAATTTTATCTACGTCAATTTTATTTCTTTGGCATAGATTTTTAAAGTCTTTTGAGGTAAAGTAGAAGAGTGCTTTTTTAGATGTATTAACGTCTTTACTAGCGACATCTCTAACAGCTTGTTTGACTATTAAAGAATCTAAAATCACTAAGTTTCTCTCCATGCAGAAACTATAAATCATTACTTGCACATTAGCAAGACCTCATGTTATCATCACTAATACATCATAAATAGTTGGAGCTATCAGGAGTAAAAAATGAAGTTTGAAATTAAAGAAGGCATTCCCTTACCTGTAGGTAGAGGCAAGCCTAGAAAGTATGACTTACCTTTGGAGAAGATGAAGAAGGGAGACCATATAATGATTGAACTACCCAAGAGCAAGATACGTCAAGAGATTAAGATAATTAGAAACTATTGTCTTAGATACACACACAAAAATCCTAACTTTAGATTCCGTGTCCTAACCCAAGATGAAGGTGTAGGAGTGTGGAGGATATGAGTAAACACGAAATAAAACTATTGGAAAACGACATAAATGACTTGAGGAATCAAGTGTTCTATCTCAATGATATATTAGACAAAATAACTGAATGGCTAGAAGAAGAAATAGAAACGAATCAAGACGTAGCTGATGCCAAAGATAACGAAGAAGATTATGTAACTTCAGACGGAACTGATGACATTATCTATGGCAGACATGAATGTGCTACTGGTTTACTTAACCAAATTAAAAATTGGGAGAGTGAAGATGAGTAGAGATATAACAGAAGTTATTGATGATGATTGCAGAGAACAATTAGGACACTCTAATTGGGTAATTATTAGCACGTTGTCTGACCAAGAAAAAGTAGGAATAGAAACACAAGGTATTTTGAAAACCTATCAAGGTGTTGATGTTCTGTTTTATTGGGAGAGTGAAGATGCTAACTAAAAAAGAACTAGAAAAAGGGGGGTGGACAGTAGCACCTAAAGGTGTGTGGTTTGGTGTTGATTACGCTGAATCCCATAAGGTAAATGTCCTTGATATTCTTACTGATCTATTAGATTTAGATACAGATGCAGAAGGTTATAACTTTGTTGTGTGTGCGTATAAAAAAGAGGAGAACGAAGATGACGGATAAACACACTTCAGAATCAGGACATTGGTATACACAAGAAGGTGAACCTATGTATACCATTGTTGGTGCAAATGGTAAGGAAAGAAATACAACACTAGCTGATGCTAGAAAATTAAGTCTTGTTCCTTCAGTTACAGGCATTATTGGTGTGTCTGCAAAACCAGGATTGGAAGAATGGAAAATAAAAGAAGGAATTAAATCAGCAATGGTTTTGAATATAGAGTCTGATGAAACCATAGATGAATATGTAAGAAGATGCAGAGAGCATTCAAAATTAATAGGGCAAAAATCAGCAGAGAGAGGTAGTGAAATACACTACGAGATTGAAGAAGGTTTTGTATCAGGCAAAGAATCAGAATCATATCTAGCTATATTCGATTGGTTAGATACGCATTACCCTTTAGAAACCTGGATAGCAGAGGATTCCTTTTGTGCTAAAGAAGGTTACGGAGGGAAGATAGACCTATATTCCGAGACTGGAATATTTATAGATTTTAAAACCAAAGATGACCTTAGTGGCAAAGACCCTAAGAGATTGGTATATGACGAACATGGTATGCAGTTATCAGCTTACGTTCAAGGATGTGGGTTTGATAAGGCAGAAAGAATTTCTATCTTTGTTGATAGGGAGGACACAAGTTTAATAGCTTGTCATGTATGGGATGAAGAGACTCATTCCAAACACAAGGATATGTTTAATGCTTTATTAACATATTGGAAACTAACTAAAAACTACGATCCTAGTGAGGTGGGTGAATTATGAGACTGAATGCACAGGAAAGAGATTTTATATTGAAAGATGTAAGGTCTATGATTGATAAACATAACTCTAAAAAATTAGAGTACATAAAACAAACAAAACCTTTTAAAGACTTTCAAAAAAGAATTAGAGAGTTAGGCAGAATAAACGACAAGATAGAAAAGCTAAAAAAAGAAAGGTCAAAATTTGATTTATGGGATGATGCAAAAAATTGCAACAAAAAACTTAAATTAAATTGGCATTATTCTACAGGAGTAAAAGCACCTTATGAAATAACAGGTAAATCAAAACCTTTAATCAAATGGGATTCTTGGGGTTTATACGAATACTCTATCAAGAGAGATATTATGATGAATACTTTTAAGACAGACATAGATGTTAATAAGTTTGTTGATGCTATCTTTGACTTTTATAAAGACTTAACTCCTGATGAATTGGTAGATAGACGAGATTCAGACAGGACAAGAGAGAGGATTACCTATAAAAAGAAGGTAAAAGAAACACGAAATAAATATATTAAGGAGGTAGCGTAATGGCTGAAGACAATAGTAAATTCAAATTAATAAATCAATTAATCAAGGCATATAGTGAGATAACTTCTGCTGAGTTTGATAAGGTAAATCCACATTTCAAAAGCAAGTATGCTTCTTTGGAATCAGTTATCAAAGCAGTAAAACCTTCTCTTCTTAAACATGGCATCTTGTATAGACAAGTATCTAAATATACAGAGAATGGTATATGTATAGAAACTATCTTTCATGGTCATGGAGAAGAGTTGGGAACAGGAGAAATATTTTTGCCTGTAGATAAGAGAACGAGCCAGGGCTTTGGGTCTGCGTTGACATACGCTCGTCGCTATTCCTTATCTCTTGCTTGTGGCATTGGGTCTGAAGAGGATGATGACGGCAACCAGGCAGAAAAGGAAGTAGGCAAGAAACCTGTTCCTAAAAAGACTCCTGTAAAGAAAGAACCTAAGAAGGAAGAACCAGGCGAAGAAGATAAAGTAGCAGATTTTGATGAAGCATGGGCGAATATTTTTGTTGAAGGTTTTATCAAAATGGTTTCAGGATTAGCCGAGACTCCTGATGATGTTAAGAAACAATATAAGCAATCCTCTGAATCTATAAGTGTTCTGAAAGAAAGGTTTCCTGAACAGAAAGAAAGACTAGACAAACTAGCTACACAGTTAGTTGAAAATTTAAAAGCTAAAGAAACATCTGAGGAGGTGAAATAAAATGGCATACAACGAAGATAAACCACAATCAAGTGGAGCAATATATCCAAATAACTATAAAGAATCAGGAACTAAACAACCTGACTTTACAGGAAGCATTGAAATCACTAAACCTTTATTGAAAGAAATAGTAGATAAGATGAAAAATGGAGAGGTAGAAGAAGAGGGGGGAGTTAAAGTAAGAGTTGCCTTATGGGATAACCTTTCTAAGAAAGGTAATAAATATTTTTATACAAGAATGGATATACCTGAACAAAAAAGGGAGAAGCCTATAACTCCTGTTGTTAAAGAAACACCTGAATTATCAGATGACGATATCCCATTTTAGCGACAAATATATCATTATGGATGAGGACACAACGATTGGGTGTCCTCAACATGGTGATTTTTTATGCACACCTGAAGAACATTTAAAAGGGTATGGGTGTCCTGAGTGTAGGCTAATAGACATCAAGGATAAAATAAAAGATGTAGTAAACAGGTTAGATTACTGTATTGAACATGAAGCAAATGCTTCAGATAATGGGTATTCTGTTAATTCTGATAGCTATTCTAATGAATTGCACAGTACGTTTGGCAAACTCAAAAGAATAGTTGATGAAATTGTAGAAATAAGGGGGAAGAATGGATAAAGAAACTATACAAAAATTTGCAGAACAAGTAGCTGAAGAAGTATCACTATTAGAAAAAGCTAAAAAAGAAATTACTAAAATACGAGATGATCTTATGGGTGCTAGCTATTCAGAACCACAAGCTTGTAAAAAAATAGCGGAAGCTTTTGATATTGATTACAGAACTTTACAAAAATGGCTTTCCAACAAGAGAAGTGCAAAATTGAATAGTAAAAACCGCTTACAAGTTGTACTTTTTATAGATTCTTATAAAGAATTTCAAAAAGAAATTCAAAAAGGAGAAAGCTAATGAGTGAAGATTTTAAAATTGAAAAAGGTATACCTATACCTATTAAGAGAGCAAACTCAAAAAACAATTTTGTTAATATATTAAGATCAATGGGAGTAGGCGATTCTATTCTTTTTGATAGAACAGAAATCAGACCTTCTTCATTTTATGTTTGTGCAAGAAGATTGGGTATTGTAGTTACTGTGAGAGAAATAGACGAAAAACAATCTAGACTTTGGAGGACAGAATGAGTGAAATATTTGAATATAACGATAAGGCTTCTTACGAAGATAATTTTAACAGGTGGTATCGAATGAACGAAAAAGAGAAAAGAGAAAACAATGAAGAACCACATTCTATAACTATAGGAAGAAGAATCTTTAGTGAACAATACGGAAATAAACCTTTGTTGGAAAAATTAGGTGATATATTTTGAGTAAAGGAAGTAAAGATAGAACAAAAGATAGGGATAAGTTTGAAGAAAACTTTGACCGAATTTTCCAAAGGAAAAAAAAATATCCCAGGAGGAAAAGGTATCCTGGGAAAAATATTCCTAGTCGTGAGAAATTACGGGAGTAGAAATTATGGAACAACAAGAAACTTGGATGCACCAAATCAGGAGTCTTGCTCCGACAATGGAAAAGACTGAGTATGAGGTTTACAAATGCGAAGCAGAAGTAAAGAAACTACAAGCACAGTTAAAGCTAAAGGCTTTAGGTGAGGGCATCAAAACAACATCAGCACAGGAAACCTACGCAGAAGCCTCTGAGGAGTTATATCAAGCTAGATTGAGGGTAGGTGTGGCTAAAGGAACTTTATCTGCTCTAAAGGTGAATCTGAAAGGATTAGAGGTAGGTTTTGAGGAGTGGAGAACTAAACAAGTATCTGCCAGGAAAGAACAAGCAAGGTATGGTGCTTGATGAACTGGATAGATAAATTCATAGAGAAAAGAGCAGATAACGACACAGAGAAAGAAATATATCAAGCTAGGTGGGTTTGGTATCATACAATTCTTTCAATACTTATGCTCATTGTGTGCCTAATCTTATTAGGCAT
>Ga0098044_1000678_pt1 | contig 17819 bp, 22 predicted proteins | sample 10_taG_FD_75053 | JGI IMG/M metagenome (GOLD analysis project Ga0098044, IMG submission 75053) | Marine viral communities from the Subarctic Pacific Ocean - 10_ETSP_OMZ_AT15264 metaG | ecosystem: Environmental > Aquatic > Marine > Oceanic | place: Pacific Ocean | collected 2015-01-16 | reverse complement strand
TGGGTAATTAACTTACAGGGTGCAGGTCGTCCAGAGCTTCAGTCATACCCCTTAGTAAAAAATAAATGAATTTTCTTCTTGACTTATCTCCCATCTGGTCTTATATACATTCAGGATCGCACTGCATCCGCTGGCATTGTATAGTCAAGCCGGGTTTGACTGGTGTGGTCCGTTAACAACAAACAAAGGATAACAATGAACAAGACAATAAAGATTGAAGTGAATGCAGGATGTGTAACTGACGTGACTGGTTTACCGGAAGGATACGATTACGAAATAGTGGATCATGACGTTAAAGAACCAGTAGATGAATTACATTTACAAGGAAGCACGATGGCCAAGACACATGTGATAAAGGATGACGGTACGGTGACCGTTCTAGAAGGAAAGATAGAAGAACTTAAGGAAATGCAGGGGCTCGTTAAGGGACCAATTGAAATCGTTAACGCAGCAATGCCTGCAGCATCTCCTGAGCTGCCTGGTTCTGAAGCACTCAAAGAAATGGTAGTGAATGAGGAAGGTCTCTTCAACACTTCGTTTCAAACTAATGAAAAGGCCAGGAAGATAATAGCGGATGGCCTGCGGGTGCCGCTGGACAACATTCAGGATATACGTGGGGACGTGTTTGTTACTGATGGTTGGAGGATCGCGTGATATCGTTTTTGTTATTGCTGCTCGTTTTGTATCCCAACTTCATGCTGCCAGTGCTGGGACTAGTTGTTCTCACGGGAGCTGGACTCTGGTGAAGCTCTCGCTCGTCTCGTTTAGTAAAAGAGTTAGGTTAGAACAGTTTTAAGATAGTAGGGTGGCACGGCAGTGCTTCCAACCTAGACAGCTTAGCTAAAATTCCCTATGTTCATTTCGGGTTTTTCTTGTTGACTTTGGTATGGGATATGATAAGACAATGATGTGGTAGGTAGCGAGAAAACTGGGCAGATCAGACTATTTGTGTACGATACAGTTTGCAGACTGGTAGTGGGGGGTCGTAATCCTGTATTCCTATTTACCACATGCGGGGTTCAATACTAACGAGACCGCCAATTAGCTATTGTGCTTAGACCCGTAGAACTTGAGGTTCGGGGACGTGTTGAACCAAGCGCGCAAAGATAACAAAGGAGAAAGATATGGGACTAGACCAAATTGCTCATTTACGAAACAGGAAAGTAAATTGGGAAAAATACTATGATGATGATAAGGACGAACAAAGTGGCGTCTTCGTTTGGAGAAAACACGCTCGACTTCAAACCTTTATGAGTAATAAGTTTGCCGAGCAGAACGCAGAGGCAATAAAAAAACAAGAGGAACTCAATAAGAAGAAAAAGGACTCGTTCTTTGATTTAGGACATCTCGGTATGAACGGAGATGATGAGTTATATATTACTGAAGAGATAGTTAGGGAACTGGAAGCCGAGTGGAAAGATAATTATCATCACTCGTTTTGTTCAGACGGTTTCTTTTGGGGACAACAGTTTCAAGAAGAGGCAGTCAAAGAGTATAAAGCACAGGATAAAAAATTTATTGAGTGGTGTAAGGAAGCGATTAAGAATAAGCAAGTGGTCGTTTATACATGCTCGTGGTAAATGTCGCGTTGTTAATAATGTCGTTATTTAAAAAGAACAGGGGGAGAAGCTGATGGGTATAATAATCTGGACAAGTCCGTTGTGGGTTATCTACATTTTATTATTATTTGATATTGTAAGTTTATCAAATGTATTTAATTTGTTCTAATTTTGTTTGTGGAAAAACCCATTTTGGACAAACCCAAAATGAACACAAAGCGCTTGTTATTAGTATGAGACCTGATAAGACAAGATATTAATAACAACTAACAAAAGGAAAACAATGAGTAATGCTGTTAAAAAGCTGAAAGCTGACGAAAAGAAAATCGTTATGGCTTATGCTATTAACAAGCTACAACTTAATCGTTTATCTAAAGAGTTAGATAAGATGAAACAAAACTTAGTTGATGTGTTTGAAAGAACAAATCAAAACTTGGTTATTGTTCAAGATGAGAACGGTTGTAGCTTTGGAGTTCAAAAGATCAAACGAAAAAGAAAAAAGTTTGAGACAGCGAACTTCAAGATCAAGCACAATGATTTATTCAATCAGTTCTGTACTGATATTGAATATAATGAGTTCAAGGCAATAGGAGACAATAGTTAATGCCTGACAATGTGCCAATGAATATATCAAAAGTATTAGCCGAGCAATCGGCTAATGCTCAACTTACACCTAATCAGAAGTTAGACCCTGATGCGATCAGTAAGTTAAATTATGAAGTCATGTATAAAATGCTAGAGGGCGAAGTAGAAAAGCTAATCATTGAAAATGTTGGCAACCCTTTAATAGACGACTTCAAACAAAGGATTGTAAATAAATTTAGCTACTTAATTGAGAAGTTAAGTAAGTAAATACAACCGACAACTCGTAGCGCTAACGCGCTACGGGTGTATCTATATGAAGGCTCATAAAACCCAGCAAACTTGATCCAGCTTTTCGAAAAATTTCAGCGCGTTGCAGTAGAAGGTACTTCTACTGACGGAGAGTTTATAGCAAGTCGAATAGAAGTAGAGTATGCTTAAACGATATGGTATAAAAAGGGGACCCAAAAGATGAAAAATTTAAGATGAAAACAATAGATCTTTTAACAGATGATGAATTAAGAACCTTAATTCTTAAGAAGCAGATCGAATTTATAAAATTATGTCAGGATAACTTTTTATTGTTTGCTAAAGCAATGTGGCCTGATTTTATTTATAGACAAACAGAGGACCCACAAAAGTATGGGCACCATCAAATAATAGCAAATGAGTTTCAAGATATAGCTTCAAAAGAATCTAAACGTCTTATTGTGAATATGCCACCAAGACATACCAAATCAGAGTTTGCGTCTTTCTTGTTCCCTGCGTGGATGATCGGTAAGAATCCTAAAATGAAACTTATGCAAGTCTCACACAATGCTGAACTTGCTTCGCGGTTCGGTAGCAAAGTTAGAAACTTAATGGAAACTGAAGACTACAAAAGTATCTTCGGAGATGTTAGTCTTAGAGAAGATAGTAAGGCAAAAGGACGATGGGAGACCAATCATGGTGGAGAATATTTTGCAGCGGGGGTAGGCGGTTCAATTACAGGACGAGGGGCGGACTTACTTATTATCGATGACCCACATACTGAACAAGACTCAATGTCAGATTCTGCAATGGAAAGAGCTTATGAATGGTATTCATCAGGACCCAGACAACGTTTACAACCTGGTGGTTCGATAGTCGTTGTTATGACAAGATGGGCAACGGATGATTTAACAGGAAGGCTCATCAAATCACAATCAGAACCAAAAGCAGATACATGGAGAGTTGTAAGCTTTCCAGCAATACTGGAAAACGAACAACCTGTATGGCCTGAATACTGGCCACTAGAAGAATTAGAAAAAGTTAAAGCATCAGTTACAACTAAAAACTGGAATGCGCAATACATGCAGGACCCTACGTCAGAGGAAGGTGCAATCATTAAAAGAGATTGGTGGCAACCGTGGAACGAAGAACGGATACCGGTACTTAAACATGTTATCCAAAGTTATGATACTGCATATTCTAAAAAAGAAACTGCAGACTATTCTGCAATTACAACATGGGGAATATTTCAACCTGCAGAAGGTTATGAAGATTGTATTATTTTGTTAGATGCTATTAGAGGAAGGTTCGACTTTCCAGATTTAAAAAATTTAGCTTTAGAGCAATATCAATACTGGCAACCGGAAACAACAATCATTGAAGCTAAAGCTTCAGGACAACCTTTAATACACGAGTTAAGAAGAGCAGGTATTCCTGTTATAGATTATGTACCTGCTAAAGGCAGAGATAAGTATACTAGAATTAACTCCGTTGCCCCTATATTTGAATCAGGTATGGTTTATGCCCCAACAGAGGAGAAATTTGCACAAGATGTTATTGAAGAAACAGCTGCTTTTCCTCATGGACAATACGATGACTATGTTGACTCAATGACCCAAGCGGTGATAAGATTCAGAGAAGGTGGATTTGTAACAACATATAATGATGCTTTAGATGCACCAAATTTTAAGATAGAAAAAGATTATAAATATTATGGATAGGATTTAAATTATGCCAATAACAGTTTCAGCAGCAACTGGATGGAAAAAAAAAATAAACGAATTATTAAAAAAACGACCTAAAGATAGAGTTACTCAAAGAGACATAGCGGGAGCTAAACAAAAAGCAACTGGAGGACGTAGAGGTTTAGGAGGAGTTGGAAGCGCATTGGCACCAACAGGTCTATCTATCACAGGGTCTAAAAAAAGCGCACAGGATCTTAAAGAGGATGTATCAAAGTGGAAAAAATGGAAAGAAAATCGAAAAAAGAATAAGAAACCAGCTACACCACTTGGCGGTAATATTAAACCTGGATCATGGGCATCACAGCAACAATATCTTTTAAAACCTGGTTATAAAGTGGCACCTATGGCTACAGGTGGAGATACATTTGGAAAAATGTTAGATAAAAAATTTATTAAATATGCTGGATCAAAAGAAGCTCAACTTCACGCAAAAGACTTTGATGAAGGATTAGACAGAGCGGAAAGAAGAGCAGCTCTTGAAACTAAACAAGCTTATAAAAAAAATAAAAAAACAGCGAAAAAACTCTCTCATGGAGGAGAAGCTAGAGTCAGAGGTATGGGCGCAGCTATTAAAGGTGGAAAATTCGAAGGCGTATTTTAATATGACTGATAAAGTAAAACAAAGAAAAGTAGGTGAGCCACCTAAAGGGTTTATGAAAGTTTTTGGACCAAAGAGAAAACCAATGTTCATTCCAAAGGGAGAGGCTCATAGGAATCCAGCAGATACTGTAGAACAAGAAATCATTAGAAAGATTAGGGAAAGAGGAAATAAAAAAAGCACAAAAGGATATGGTGCAGCCAGAACTAAAGGCATGGGTTTACAAGACGAAAAATTAAAACCAGGCAAAGTTACTAAAGCATTTGCTGGTGCGTTAGCTTTAGGTCTAAGTGCAAAAGACAGAATAGAAGGTAAGAAAAAAACGGCACCTGTTGCAATGGGCGGTATAGGAGCTGCTATGGTAAAAGAAAAAGCTATTAGAAAAATTTTAGGAAGAGATAAAGGATCACCTAAATCTGGAGAAAAAGGATTTAAACATAAAGGAACTTTACAAGAAATTGAGAAAAAAACTTTTGGAAAAAAGAAAAAAAGATATGATGAACGAGACGCAATAACTGATGCACATCATCCTGCTGTTGCTAAAGAACTTAAGAAAAAAGGTTTAAATTCTAAAAAAGTACAAGAAGACATTTTAAAAGAAAAAATGAAATCATATAATACTGGTGGTATGAACGAAGCCACAGATTACAAAAAATATTTAAAAGGATTAAAGAAAGCTGAAGGAGCAGTATTTAGAGCTAAATATAAAGCAAAACAATTGGCTACAGCAGGGGGTCAAGCAGCATTAAGAGCAGCTAAAGCTTCTAAATACGGTAAGATTGCTTTAGGTGTTGCAGCAGCAGGATTAACAGCAAAAGAATATTTAAAAAGAAAAATGAAAAAGAATGAGAAAAAGCCACAGAAAAAAATGGGAGGTGGCGCTGTAAAGAAATATTCTCAAGGAATGTCTTATCAAGACATGATTCCTTATGGTGGTAAGTTTGTAAAAATAAAAAAAGAAATGAGAGATAAAGCAACTAAAAATGTAAAACAATTAACCACATCTGACGCTGCTTATTCTCCTGAAAGAAGATATGCTGCTTTAACCCAAAAGACACCATCGGGCGGAAAAAGATATGTTAAGCCAATAACGGATTGGGATAATAAACAAGACGTTATTGCAGGAATGAAAGATCGTCTAGCAGGAACACAATATGGTCAAGGTAATTGGAGAGCCCAGGTTTTAACACCTTCGGAAGCAGAAGAACAAAGAATTATACCTAGACAAAAAAGAATTTCAGGAAGAAGACCTGCACAAGTAGCAGGAAAAAATTACCCTCAAAGACTTAAAAAAAAACAACCACCTCGTTCAAGACGAGAATTAGTCAGACCAAAGAATGTTTTAGGTAGAATGGGTGGTGGCATGATGCAAAGACCAAACCCAGTTGGTTATTCAAAAGGTACAATGGTCAAAGCAAAGGGCTGTAAATTAGGTAGAACTAAACCTACTAAACTGTACTAGGAGGGTCAATGGCCCTTAAAGAATTCTTTAAACGGGGAATCTCAGCACTTCTCAAAAAGAAAAAAACTGACCCTGTGTCAGGAACATCACAAAAATTAATTACTTATCAGCCTGAAGCAAAAAAACAAACAGCTAAACAATTAGCTAAACAAGATGCACAACTTCCGGTTAAAGTAGAGCGTAAGATTACAGACGATCTATTGATGGGCGAGACTAAACCACCTGCGTTTGGTTCTGCTACTTATGATTGGGCTATGAAAAAAGGTCCAGGCAAGTACAGTGCTGACGAATGGATTGATCACTTAACCTCTACAAGAAAAGTTACTTACAAAATATTTGGAAAACCCGCATCAAGAATTGAAAGAGGACCCAAAAAATTTACTTATGACAAAGGGTCTAAGTTTGCTGGTAAAGAAGCTACTATTAATAAGGAAGAACTTTTTGATACTAACCTTGCAACCTTTGATGAACTTGGAAACATAACAGGCGGTCTCCTTGGTGCCGCTAGAAGATTTAATTTAAAATTATCAGCACAAGATATTGGTAACATGATTAAGATGAATCCTGTCAATAGATTAAAACCTATAGAGTATGGAGGAACATTTAATACACCTAAAATTGAAAAGCTGTTGGCAGGAACAAGTTCAATGGTAGAGGATTTAGTGAAGACTGCTGGAGCCACTACAAATCCATCCACTACAATGGTAGACTCTGTTCTCACTTTAAGAAATGCTGTTGGAGGCTTATCTAGAGCTATTAAAGAAGGAAGACCAAATAGTATTCAACGAAATTATGAGTCATTAATAGAAAATTTAAACAACATTGGAGGCTTATCTAGAGCTACTCAGCCACAAAATATAAGAGTTTTAATAAATCAGATTAAAGGAAATGTTGATGAAGCTATGAGAATATCAAAGGGCGGAGGAAAAACAAAACCAACAAAATACGGAAACGAATCTAGCTATACATTTCCAGGCGGCCAAAACTACAGAGAAACGGTGTTCGTTCTTGACGAACCTATATTGGGTAACAGAGAAGCCATGAGAAATCTAGGACACTACGATGAATTAAAAAATAATTTGTTTCATATTAGGTACGATACAAGGATGACACCTAATGGTAAAAAAGCTTTAGTCATTCACGAAATACAATCGGATGCTAATCAAAGTATTGCAAAACAACTGTCAGCAAAAGAAGCTTTTAAAGGAGAAAAAAGAATCAATCCTTTCCAAAGAGATATTGAACTAGATCTACTTGTTAATTCTAGAACAAAACTTTTAAAAGAGATGGACGATGCTATTGCTAAAAATCAATTTAATAAATCAAGAGCTATCTCCGATGATTTAAAAAATATAAATAACCAGATAAACAACACCTTTGCAAAAGCCCAAGAGTATGGAGAGATTACAAAACATGATTACTTTCCTTTACTTGATGCTGACGCTTATGGCGATTATGCCTTGAAGTTTTTGATGAATAAAGCAGCAAAAGAAAACATAGATTATGTTGCTATTATGCCATTTAATAAATTACATTTTAGGCAAGGATATAAAGCAGGTAACGAAAGATTTTACGGTTATTCTTCTGGTAAAGGTATTGGTAAAAAAGGACAAGCTGTAATGCCTCAACTTATGAAAAAAACTGCTAGGTTCCAAGATTCAAAAGCAGGACCTGTTAAATTATCATTATCAGATCCAAAGTTGCCTTATAAAGAAGTTAAAAGAGATACGTTCAAATATCCTGCTTCGCTTACAGATAAACCTGGAAAATTAGGATTAAAAAATATAAATAGCACTTATCACGAAACAGCATCAAACGCTCCTATGAAGGGATACAAACTTATCCCTGAAAATGATCCAAGGTTGTATTTTGATGCTTTTGCCATTGAAGTTAAACCTGGGATGGCGTATACACAGAAACTATATAAGTCTAAAGGTGGCTTAGTGGTGGATATATTTAAAACCTTATGATAAATTAAATTATGGCTGTAGAAAAGGAAATTACCGAAAACATCGAAGAAGAAACTAAAGTAGAAGAAATTAAGGAACAACCTGAAGGACTTCCACTTGGTATTGAAGTTGAAGGAGAAGAGACTGTTGAAGAAACAGCATCTGATGATTTTAATGCTAATCTTGCTGAAGATATGGACGAAAGAACTCTAAAGCGTTTGGGCATGGAGTTAATTACAGAATATAAAAAAGACAAAGAATCTAGAAAAGAATGGGAAGAAGGATACACTAAAGGTTTAGATCTTCTTGGTGTCAAATATAACGAGCAGACAAGACCATTTAAAGGAGCTTCCGGTGTCACCCATCCGTTGTTAAGTGAAAGTGCTACGACTTTCCAAGCTTCTGCATACAAAGAATTATTACCAAGTGATGGTCCAGTTAGAACACAGGTTCTAGGTATACGTACACCGAACACCGAACAACAAGCTGATCGTGTAAAAGAATATATGAACTATCTTCTTATGGAGAAGATGGAAGACTACACTACGGACATGGATCAAATGCTTTACTATCTTCCTCTATCAGGTTCTACATTTAAAAAAGTTTATTATGATGAATTTCTACAAAGACCTGTTTCTAAGTTTGTACCTGCTGAAGATTTAGTAGTACCTTACTATGCCTCAGATTTAAAAGACGCAGGAAGAATCACTCACGTTTTAAAAATGGGTGAAAACGATTTAAACAAAAGAATGGCTGCAGGTTTCTATAGAGATATAGAGTTACCTAAACCAAATGTAGATGAATCAGATTTACAACAAAAAATTGATAGTCTTGATGGAGTTAAACCAGGGTTCACAGACTACATCCATACTGTTCTTGAGATGCATGTTGAATTAAATTTAGATGACTATGAGAACTTTGATAATAGAACCAAAAAAGCAATCAAGATTCCGTACATCGTAACTATAGATGAAAGTTCAAGCGAAGTTTTATCTATATACAGGAACTATAGAGTAGATGATCCTAATTATACAAGAATAGAATATTTTGTTCACTTTAAATTTTTACCTGGTCTTGGATTTTATGGCTTTGGTTTAATTCATACGATTGGTGGTTTATCTAGAGCTGCAACTGTAGCTTTAAGACAATTGATTGATGCAGGAACTTTAAAAAATTTACCAGCAGGATTTAAAGCAAGAGGTATTAGAGTAAGAGATGACGACCAACCAATACAACCTGGAGAGTTTAGAGACGTAGATGCTCCTGGTGGAAACATAAGAGATCAGTTTTTTAATTTACCTTTCTCTGAACCAAGTACAACTTTATTTAATTTACTTGGTTTTGTAGTGCAAGCGGGTCAAAAGTTTGCTGCGATAACCGATACCGCAGTAGGGAACGACACGCAGAACAGGGCTGTGGGCACAACTATTGCTCTTTTAGAACGTGGTTCTAGAGTAATGAGTGGTGTTCATAAGCGTTGTTACTACGCTATGAGACTTGAATTTAAAATTTTAGCAAGAATTTGTTCAGAATACTTACCACCTGAGTATCCTTATGATGTGTTTGGTGGGCCAAGACAAATTAAATCTGCAGATTTTGATGAAAGAATAGATGTTTTACCTGTTGCTGATCCAAATATTATGTCTATGGCACAAAGAGTAACTTTAGCACAAACACAATTACAAATTGCTACTTCAAATCCACAATTACACAACATACATGAAGCTTATAGAAGAGTTTACGAAGCACTTGGTACCAAACAAATAGAAACTTTACTAAAACCTGCACCAAAACAACCTACACCAATGGATCCTGCTAAAGAAAATGCAAGAGCATTGCAAATGAAATTATTAACTGCCTTTGAATTCCAAGACCATGACGCACATATAGCTGCACACTCAGCTTTCATGTCATCTAGAATGGTTCAAATTAATCCTCAAGTCTATGCTTTGTTACAATCCCATATTTCAGATCACATTTCTTTTAAAGCAAGAAAAGAAGTTTCAGAACAATTAGCACAAGATCCAAATATAATGGCTTCAAAACAAGAAGATCCTCAATCTTATCAAATAGCTTTTGATAATGCTGTAGCTACAAGAATTGCAGAAATAACTACTGAGTTGGTTAGAAGTGAGAATCAGGCTAACATGGCTAAACAAGATCCACTTGTAAGAATTAAACAACAAGAAGTTGATTTAAAAGCAATGGATATGCAAAGAAAAGCAGAAGAAACTAGATTTAAACAAGAACAAGAAAATCAAAGAGAAGCAGATAAGCTAGGTTTTCAATATGATAGACTTCAACAACAAGATGAAGCATCTGATAAGAGATTAGACATAGCAGAAAGGAAATTAAAACAATAATGGTTATAAGATTTTTAGGAGTTGCATTTAGATTAGGTGATCCAATAGTAAAGGGAGCTACAAAAAAATTTAATAAACTACTCAAAAAAGAGTATGATGAAAATAGAGCTGCAGGTTTAAGTTCATCATCTGCTCATAAAAACGCTGCGAAAACGGTAAACAAACAATTAAACGAGTTTCCGCATTTAAAGGATTAAATGTGTCCAGAAGAAAACAAAAAGGGCTTAGTGGTGGAAAAAAATTTGGACCACCCCCTAAACGAGGACCAAACCCACAAGGTATTAAAGTTCCCCTTAAGAAAAGAACAACAAACAAGTAACCAAGAAGCTTATTTTGCTGGAATCATAGATGGAGAAGGCTGCATAGCTTACGAAAAAACTAAAAAAGATTATTCTACGCCCTCTATATCAGTAGAAATGACAGACAAAGACGTAATTGATAAAATGCATCGATTTTTTGGTAAAGGAACTGTTGTTTTTATTAAACCAAGAAAAAAACACCATAAAGATTGCTGGAGATGGCGAATAAGAGGCAGGGGTGCAGTTGATATTTACTTCAAAATATATAATTATCTATGTGACAGGAGAAAAAACAAAATTACAGAAGTTTTAAAAGCTTATTGTGATGATGCTAACGCAAGAGAGAAGTATAAAAAGTTAAATGGAGTTTTAAAATGGCATGGTTTAGTTTAGCAAAGATAGCATTACAAGCTGGTAGTAAGATATATGCTAACCGTCAGAAGACAAAAATGGCTATGTCTGATGCACAACTAATGCACGCAGAAAAAATGGCCCGAGGTGAAGAATCTTACCAGGGCAAACTTTTAGAAGCCCGTCAAAACGACTATAAGGACGAATTCGTTCTTGTCATTATTTCGGCCCCCATCATTGTGTTAATTTGGGCGGTGATGTCAGACGATCCTACAGCGATGGACAAGGTAAAACTCTTTTTTGAGTATTTTCAGTCCCTTCCGAAATGGTTCACAAATTTATGGATTTTAGTCTGCGCGAGTATTTTTGGTATTAAGGGAACTCAGATATTTAGAGGCGGACAAGGTAAAAAATAAACTTGCTTTGAGTCTATAAAATGCTAAACACTTCTTATGATAGAAGGTGATTCAGAAGAATACGATTTATTCAGAAAATGGACTAAAGATTTTGATTGCCAAGGATTTTATTCTTGTGAGATAGGAATAAGACAAGGCATGGGTTCTAAAATAATTATGGACAATGTAAAAAATAATTTTTTACATATAGGAGTAGATCCATATGGGGATAGAGAATATGAACACTTTGATAAAAACAGTGGTATAAAACATAAAAGTGGGATGTCTCCAACATATCCCGACAGTATGAGAGATGCCATGTTACAAGATTTTAAATGGTATTTAAATTCAGGGAAATTTCGTTTTCACAACATGACAGATACAGAGTTCATGAAACATCCTCATTATAATGAATCTAAATTTGCTTTTGTTATGCTAGATGGACCACATACAACAAGAGATGTACTAACAGAAGCTGTTTGGTTTGCAAACAAAGCTGCACCAAGATGCAGAATTGTTTTTGATGATTGGATTACGTACAAAATGCCAGTTATACAAGAGGCTATGAAAGAGTTTGGGTTTGAAGTTATAGAAACAGGAAGACTTAAATTACTTATGGAAAAAAATGGCGATTGATACAGCATCTAACGATGTAATAAAAAATTTAATTCATAGACGAAGAGAAAGACTAAAAGAAACTTTAGTGCGTGAGGTTGACAATGTTAACCAGCTTCACTATATTAGAGGACAAATCAAGTCACTTGATGACTTGCAACAAGACATAATAGACTTGTTAAAAAAACAGGAGCAATAAAAAATGAAAGAGTCCACGGAGCAACCGAAACGGACTGAGACATTGAAAAAAGCTTACAAAGAGGAAGCTAAAGTCAAAAAAGTCTTAGACGAAAAGTCAATCGACAAATCATTATTAGATAGACTACCAACGCCTACGGGTTATAGAATGTTAATTCTTCCGTATTCAGGTCCTACAAAGACTAAAGGTGGTTTATATCTTAGTGAACAAACCCAAGAAACAATTCAGATAACAACTGTTGTTGGCCTTGTGCTTAAACAAGGAAATCTTTGTTATAGAGACAAAGAAAAATTTCCTATAGGCAAATGGTGTAACGAAAAAGATTGGGTTATCTTCGGAAGATACGCAGGCTCTCGATTCAAAATAGACGGGGGAGAAGTGCGGATCTTAAACGATGATGAAATCATCGCTACCATATCTAATCCTGCCGATATTTTGCACCATTACTAGGAGGGTAAAATGGCAGAAGAGCAAAACACTCAACAAGAAGTTGAGTTAGATACTGATGGCGTTAATGAGGAATCCATTAGTGTTGAACAACCAAAAGAACCTGATGAAGCATTTGCTAAAAAAGAAGATGTTGATTTAGGTTACACAGATCCAATACAAGACAAAAAAGTTGAAGCGGAGCCTGAAGAAAAAAAGGAAGAGCCGACAACTGAAGTTGAAGTAGAGGAAAATAAAGTTGAAACTAAACCTGATAATTTAAAAGAAAAACAATCTAATTATCAGAAAAGAATCAACGAACTAGTTTTTCAAGCTAAAGAAGCAGAGAGAAGAGAAAAGGCTGCTTTGAATTATGCTAAAGGACTAAAAAAGAAATATCATAATGTTGAGACTAAACTTGACGAAACTGATAACAACTATCTTAAAGAAATCCAAGCAAGAGTTGGTTCTGAACAAGCGACATTAAAAAATTCGCTTAAAGAAGCGCTTGATGCTCAGGATTCTGAAAAGATAGCTGAGATAAACTCTCAAATGACTAAGTTAGCTGTTGAAAACGAAAAGGTTAATTTAACATTGCAAGAGAGAGAAAATAAGAAAAAAGAAGCAGAAGAAAATAAAAATACATCACAAGACGATCAAGGTTCTGGTGAACCATCTGTTCAAGTAAGTCGAAAAGCTCAGGAATGGGCTGGTAAAAATGAATGGTTTGGTACTGATAGAGTAATGACTAATGCTGCTATGGCTATTCATGAAGAAGTTATGGGGCAGGGTATTGAATCGGAAAGTGATGAGTATTATAATAACATTAACAAACGAATGAAGGAGTATTTCCCTCAAAAGTTTGCCCAGGATTCGACTGATAAAGAGCCTGTAGTAACAAAGCAACCCGTCCAAAATGTTGCTGGGGTAAGTCGAAGACAAGGAGGACGCAAGTCTGTGAAACTCACCAAGTCACAGGTAGTAATCGCTAAGAAATTAGGGGTGCCACTAGAGGAATACGCAAAATTCGTGAAGGGAGGAAACTAATGGAAAAGATAAGAACTTCACGCGAGTCCGATACTCGGAAAAAAGCCGAGAGAAAACTAGATTGGGCTCCATCATCCAGTTTGGATGCGCCACCTGCACCGAAAGGTTTTGCACATAGATGGATAAGAACATCAGTGCAAGGTTTCGAAGATACGTCTAACGTATCTAGAAAACTAAGAGAGGGTTGGGAATTTGTTAGAGCCGACACAGTTATAGCTGAGTTAGGCAAAAATGATTATCCAACAATTTCTGAAGGTAAACATCAGGGGTTAATCGGAATTGGAGGCCTTGTGTTGGGGAGAATCCCTTTAGAGGTTTTGCAAGCGCGAGAAGCCTATTTTAGAAAAATAACTCAAGATAGAGCTGACGCAATTGATCAAGATCTTATGAAGGAACAACATCCGGACATGCCAATCAATATTGAAAGGCAGTCCAAAGTGACCTTTGGTGGTAGTCGCAAGAAATAATTTTTTTGCAATTGCTATCGGGTCTTTAAGATAAAACGTTAAAATACAAAGGAAACTAAACTATGGCAAATGTACTAGAACAATTCGGTCTTAGACCGTACAGAAAACTAGACGGTACACCATTGGTTGGTGCCCAAAACAGATACACGATAGCTAGTAATATGGGACATGCAATTTATCAAGGCGACTTGGTGATTGTGACTACAGCTGGTAATATTGAGAAATACAATAATACCAACAACTCTGCTGGTTTATCGACAGCTGCAGTGGGCGTTTTTAACGGTGTGTTTTATACAGATCCAACTACTCAAAAGCCAACTTACTTGAACTACTACCCAGGTAGTGTTGTTGCAAGTGACATCACGGCTTTTGTTGTGGATGACCCAGACGCGGTCTTCTTGGCAAACGCTGATGAAGCTTTTACAAGAGCAGATCTTTTTAGAAACTACGCTGTTACGAACACAACAGGTGTAACACAAACAGGTATATCTAAGGCTCAATTAGATGTGAGTAACTCAGGAACTACAGTATCATTCGTGCTTCAAGCAATTGATATTTGTCAGGACCCTGATAACTCGGATACCGCAACGAGCAACGCTAATATATTGGTAAGAATTAATCATCACCAATACAGAAGCAGAACAGGCATATAGGAGTATAAAATTATGGCAATATCACGTTCGCAACTAGTAAAAGAACTAGAGCCAGGATTGAATGCACTATTCGGCCTGGAATACAAAAGGTATGAAAATCAGCATGCTGAAATTTATGCCACAGAAACATCTGACAGAGCTTTTGAAGAAGAAGTAATGTTGGCTGGATTCGCTGGAGCACCAGTTAAGCAAGAAGGTGCTGGCGTAGTGTTTGATCAAGCAAATGAAACTTTCACTGCTAGATACAATCACGAAACAGTCGCATTAGCTTTCGCTATTACTGAAGAAGCAATCGAAGATAACCTTTACGATAGACTTGCTGCTAGATACACTAGAGCACTAGCAAGATCTATGGCTAACACGAAGCAAGTGAAAGCTGCAAACGTATTGAACAACGCACAAGTTACAACAGTAACTGGTGGAGATGGCGAATCTTTAATTGGAAACGCACACCCATTAGCAACTGGCGGAACTTTTTCAAACGTTTTAAGCACTGCTGCTGACCTTAACGAAACATCTTTGGAACAGTCTTTAATAGACATCCAATCTTTCGTTGATGAAAGAGGCTTAAAAATCGCTGCTCAAGGTGTAAAAATGATAATTCCAAAAGAATTACAATTTACAGCTGACAGATTGATGAAGTCTCCTCAAAGAACAGGAACAGCAGATAACGACATCAACGCTATTGTTTCAATGGGAATGGTTCCTCAAGGTTACAGAGTTAATAACTTTTTAACTGACAGTGACTCATTCTTCTTATTGACTGATGTACCTAACGGCATGAAAATGTTTGTTAGATCACCAATCAAAACAGCAATGGAAGGTGACTTCGATACTGGAAACGTTAGATTTAAAGCTAGAGAAAGATACTCATTTGGATGGAGTGATCCAAGAGCTATCTTTGGTAATGGTAAATTACCAACAGCTTAATACTAATTAACAGTATTACATATTTAAGGGGCGGTGTTCACATCGCCCCTTTTTTTATGTATAATGAAAACAACCTAGATTAATTAAATAATCTGCAGACTGGCTAGGCAGACGCTATAGAGACTGCAGGTGTAAACTATAGGAGAAATAAATTATGGCAAACACTACTTTTTCAGGACCGGTACGATCGGAAAATGGTTTTATCGGGGGAAGTAAAAATAGTTCTACAGGAGTATTTACTAATAATTTTGAAATAAATTCATCTGGTCAATACGTTGGAACACAATTACAAGGTCAAGCCGTTGTAGCAACCGCTAAAGTTAATGCAACTGCTGGAACGAACGAAGTTACTTTTGCACAGCCTGCAAGATCAATCATCACAAGTATTCAACTTGTATGTACATCTTCACCGACTGTTGCAACAGGTGACATTGGATATAAAGTTGGTACTGCTACTGGTGGTGTTCAATTAGTGGCTGCGGACACTGATGGACTACTAGATGGTGGAACAACTATTGTTGAAGGTGCTCATTATAACTTTACTCTAGTTGATACGACTGTTGGTACAACAGCACCTCTGTCTCCAAGAGTAAATACTTCAATTACTGCAACTAGAGATATATTTTTACAGATTACTAATACTACAACTGCATCTGCTCAAGGATTATTCACTTGGGTTGTTGCATATAAAATATATGGTTAATTAAATAATTAGTGACTCCTACGGGAGTCACTTTTTAAATTAGGAGAAAATATGTCAAGTACAAGTATACAGGCGAAAATGTTTAAAGCTGTCTCAGCAAGCGCAACAGCTATTGCTGCTGTGCAATCTCCATCAGGTTCAGGAAATATGACCTTGACTGGATCTGCTGTGAATGACGGCTCAAACATGTCAACGACTGTTACACTAACCTCTGCTAACAATAATGCTTCTGTTTCTTTCACAATTACAGGGACTGACGCAAATGGTGATGCTGTTTCTGAAACAATTGGAACTGGTCCGAACGCTCAAACGCTAACGGGTTCAACAAAGTTTCTAACAGTGACTCAAATCAGTCACTCAGCAACTATTTCAGCAGTTTCTGCTGGATTTACAGCAACAACTGATACCACTGGTATCGTATTTGCTGGAGCAACAAGAGTTAGAGGAATGCATGGAGTATCAAAAGCTTCAACTGCTGGTCATATGATCATTAGAAACGGATCTCAAACAGGAGGAAAAAGATTACAACTAGACGCTCCCGCGTCAGCTGGTATGATGGATCCTTATATTCCTGATGAAGGTATTCGTTATCCTGATGGTGCATATATCGACATCAGTAGTGGCTTCGATAGTGTAACGGTTTTCTATGATGGAAGTTACTAGTTATATACTAGGACTTTTAAAATTTAAACGTGGAGGCATAACATCGCCTCCACGAAGTAACAACGTAGAAGGAGATAAAATGTTAGAAAAAATTAAACAAAAGATTTTATGGGTATTCAGAACTATTTGGAACAAAATAAAAGCTGTTTGGAACAAATATGTTGCTTGGGTATGTTCAGGCTTTAATAAGTAATTTATGGCCCTAAAAATATCAGAATCAGCAGCCGTGCAAATGCCTATGAAGACGGTTGCCTCATTGATCGTGATGGTTGCAATGGGTGTGTTCGCATACACAGAGATTACAGGTAGGCTCACGAGCTTAGAGACACAAAGTAAATTAACATCAAAAGATTTAGATGCTGCTAATGAATTTATTATAGGTGTACCAAAAGGTAAAATGGTTTCACCTCAGATACAGGAGCTTTTCATGTTGGTGGAGGATCTTTATAAATCCGTAGAAAAAATAGAAGTAAGAATTGAAGACATGATGCACAACAAAGTTAATATAGAATTTGTACAAAAACAAACTGAAAAACTATTAAGTGATGTAGAGAAATTAAAAGA
>Ga0098044_1000677_pt1 | contig 17824 bp, 31 predicted proteins | sample 10_taG_FD_75053 | JGI IMG/M metagenome (GOLD analysis project Ga0098044, IMG submission 75053) | Marine viral communities from the Subarctic Pacific Ocean - 10_ETSP_OMZ_AT15264 metaG | ecosystem: Environmental > Aquatic > Marine > Oceanic | place: Pacific Ocean | collected 2015-01-16 | reverse complement strand
GCGATCTGCACATCGGAGATGATGCCGGCGTAGGTGTAGATGAGCAGGCATCGTGTGTCGGTCTTCATGCTGCGTAGCCTTCTTCAAGGTGTGTTGCGTATGCGTCCGCGAGCCAATCTCTCTCTGCGGGTGCTGCGCGGTCTTCATCTTCTAGGACACGTAGGAGCGTGTATGCGGGGGCGTAGTCCTCGGCCCCGTAGTAGAAGTCCCACTGTCGGTCGCGTTCTTCCTGCGCCCAATCCTCGGGGGTTCCTCGTCCCATGTGGTTTATGTATGCGGCGTCTGCGGTCTTGTTCCCGACCCACTCGCAGTAGGCCAGGTAGCTGTCCTCGGACTCCCACCTATCGTATGCGTTGTGCCTGCTGACGCAGGCGTCGTTGAGGAGTTCGAGTAGCGGGTTCATGCGGTGTCCTTTCGTGCGCGTGCGTCCTGTGCGGAGCCGGGGTCATCGGCGCCGTAGCGCCATCCCTGTGCGCGCAGCCGTGCGGCTTCGTAGTGAGCGGCGGTGTCGTCAGCGGAGTAGATGGTGTGTCCTATCTCCTCCCACCACCCGAGTGCTGAGCCTTCGTGGGTGTCGGTGACATCCTCGACGGTGAGTACGTCTAGTAGGCCGGGCTGCCCCAATTGGCAGAAGACTTCGTGCCACGCCTCGGCCAGATCGTCCATCGCTTCGACGGGTCGCGGGTCGTGGCTGTCGGGTATCGGTATAGCGTAGTCTAGTTCCTCGTGGAGTTTGTTGAGCAGAGAGCGTATGTCTGCGGGTTCCGGTCGTGCCTTCTGCATAGCGACGATGCGGCGTAGTGCCTCGGCGCGTGTGATGCGGCTCATGCAGCGGCCTTCCGTGCGCGTCGGTGGTTGGGAGCGAGCAGGCGCAGGGCGTCTATTACGGAGAGCGTATTGTTGGCGGTGCGGGTGAACTTGTAGACATCCCACAGCGGGCTGCCGTCGCCGTCAGCGGTGAAGCGCACGCGGTCCTTGGTCTTGCTGACGCGGATCAACTCGGGCGCGTGGCCGTCTTCCTCGTGGCAGATGTACGACTTCCCGCCGACGCGGAACATCTCGTATTCGTACATCTCGCCGCCACGGTCCACGACGATAAGGGATTCATTGCGTGCCATCATGCGTCTCCTTTGAGGGCGGCGGCGAGCAGGCGTAGGCGATCCGCAATGGCGTTAATCTCGTCCACCTCGGCGGGAAAGAACGCGGGAGCGGAGAAGGAAGTCTCCTCCAGAACCTCGCGCGCCTCGTCGAGGAGTCCCACGAGTTGCTCGCGGTGTATGGCGATGTTTCTTCGTAGGTCTGCGGCTGCCTTCAGCATGTCGCGTCCTGTGTAGTCAGCGCTGCTCGTGGTGAGCGGCGACACAGGGAGTATACGTCATGGTAACGTCCCGGTCAAGGGCTGTGTGCTATCATGGTCGGGCGCCGAGTGCGGCGAGGTAGGCTCGTGCTGCGGAGTCTTCGTCTATGGATGTCTTGTGTCGGCGCCACTTGTTGACGCCGGCTTGGCGGATCGGTTCGACGATGTCTCGTAGGAAGCGTTCCATCTGCGCGGCTGGCGGGTTGCGTTCGATCCATTCCAGGGCGTTGACTGCGATCGTGGCCCAGCGTTCAATGTCAGTGCGCATCTGCTCGACAATGTCTGCGCATTCTTCGGGCGTGTCGTAGTAGAGGATGTGTTCGCCCTCCACCCATGGTTCAGGGAGTCCGCCGAGGTGCTGAGGTCGCTTGGCAATGCAGACGGCTCCGCTGGCCATAGCTTCGCCGGCGCGGTAGGTGAGGTTGTCCTCGTGTCCTTGGCCGGGGTATTGCCAGACGCATCGGGAGGCGGCGTAGAAGTCGAGTTGATCGCGGAGGTAGATGCCGTTCGTGTGGTCGAAGGAGAGGCTGCGGTCTGCGCAGGCGAAGTGGACGCGGTTGAGTTCCGCGTCGCGAGCTTCGGTGACTCCGTGGACGTTGGTGTAGCCGACGAAGGCGAGGTCGCGGACCCTTGGCTGTCCAATGTCTGCGGGTTGCAGCCACTGGAGGCCTATGAAGTTGAAGAGCGGCGCCCACTCGACGGGTCGTGGGTCAAAGGCTCGTTGCACGATAGCGGTAGGGCAGGCGTCGAAGAGCGGGCGTGCGATCTGGTATGCGTGGCTGAACTTGTAGTCTTCGGTGAGCATCGCGACGGTTGGCACGGGGCAGTTGAGTAGTCCGCTCGCGAGCGTCGGGTGCGACGGTTGGAGCCACAGGACGAGGTCTGCGTTGGAGTCCTCGACGAAGCGTGGCAGGTATGGGTCAGGGACGGTGACGAGCATGTTCTTGTAGTCGGGTTCGAGTGCGTAGAAGTCCTCGCCCCATGGCTTGTCGACGCGCGGACCTATCCTGTGGACGGTATGTCCAAGCTCTCGTAGCCCGACGTCGAAGCCGTAGAGGCACGGGACGGGCGGGTCTTGATGGATGAGCAGAATGTCCATGCGTCCTCCTGTGAAAAAGCCCCCCGCATTGCTACGAGGGGCGTGGAATCTGACGGCATACCAACCGTCCCGCGTCGAGGGCGCCTGGCGTGGGTTCCTTCCAGTGGTCGCCCTCTACGACGCCCTACCTCGGGCGCCGATCCTTGAATCCGCCCATCACTCGTCCTCCTTCACGCCGTCACTCAACGACTCCATATCAGTGCGCGCCTTCTCCATCACCGTGTCGAAGGCTTCCTTGGCAGAGCAGACCGACGGGTCTAGCGCCGCCGCACGCTCGACGCCGGCGATCATCGCGTCAATCTGCTGGTAGTGGTAGTCGAACTCGTCGACCGGCTCCTCGGCGGACCACGAGTGCATCGTGTCGTAGCCACAGACCTGCCCAACCACAGACTCGTGCGAGTAAGTCAGCCCACCGTGTACGTTGACGAGGTCGAGCAGGTCTTGGTGGGTGACGAAGCGCGACGGGAAGACGACGTAGGCTTGGTAGCCCTTCTTCCAGACGAGGTGTCCGGTCGTCGACTCCGCCATGATGCGGTCGTATACCTCGGGCTTCCGCATACAGCAGTTGGGTACGATCCAGTACTCGTAGCCCTGGCGCTCGCCCACCTCGACGGCGTCAGCCTTGATGTCGAGCGAGCGATCCTCGATGGTGGGCGCCCCAGAGGCGATAGGTGTAGCCATCCTTCTCTCCTGTTCGTGACGTTATGGTAGCGCACGTGCGGGGCGGGCGCAAGCAAAAAGATGAGGGTAGCAGCAAAGCGCCACCACCCTCGACTACACAGTCAAAGAGAGTCTGGAGACGACCCCTCTCGACGACCACATGCTACGTTATCGTGACGCTACTGTCAACCCTAATGAGCCGCTCCGCGATCCATCGGACTACGGGAACCGCGACGGCGTTGCCTAGCTGCTTGTAGCGTTGGCTGTCGCTCATCGTGAAGTCGGCCCCGCTGGCGTTCCAGTAGTCAGGGAACCCTTGCAGGCGGCAGCACTCCATAGGCGTGAGGCGGCGCACGTAGGAACCCCCTACCACGCCCGTCGCCTGCTCGCCGTGTCGGCGCAGGCAGGGCGAGGTGTCTCCTGTCAGGTGAGTCTCTCCGCGCATACTCTCGTAGTAGCCGAAGACGGCGGGCTTGTTATTGGAGCGGATGGTGGGCGCACAGTCGTCTTGCGCGTCGACCTTCCCCGACACTTGGTTAGCGCCGAAGCCCACAACGCCGCTCACGAAGACGGCATTGTGCGACGGGTCGTTCCGCAGGGCGAGCGCCTGATCGTGTTCAGTCAGGGACTCGGTGCGCTCGTGATAGATTCGAGCGCCTCCTTCAGGGGGTGCGGGATGTCCCTCCCCCGCTCCTCCGCTCTCCGCAATATCCCGAGGCACGCCTCCCTGCTCAAGGAGTACTTCTCCGCAGGCTGCGTCTCCAAGACTTGCGACAACGAAGACACGACGGCGGCGCTGGGGAACTCCGAAGAACTGAGCGTCAAGCACCCTGTATGCGACACTATACCCGAGGTCTGCCAACCCCCGTAGGACGACTCCGAAATCACGTCCTCCGTCGTGTGATAGCAGACCGGGGACATTCTCTCCGACCACCCAGCGTGGGCGAACGTCGCTGATAACTCGACGCATCTCGTGCCAAAGGCCGCTTCGCTCTCCGCCCAATCCCTTACGACCTCGGCTATTGGCGGTGCTGAGGTCTTGGCACGGCCATCCTCCGCAAACAACGTCAACTGCTCCGGCATCTGTGAACTCCCGAATGTCCGTGTGGATCGGCACGCCCGGCCAGTGGCGCCCTAGCACCTGCCGGCAGTACTTGTCCGCCTCGCAGAGCCACGCGGTGTGCGCGCCTGCCTGGGTGAAGGCGAGGTCGAAGCCGCCTATACCGGCGAAGAGGGAGCCTACCTTCATACGCCGCACATCCCCGAACACTCGTCGTCCCACAGGCGCGGCGTCTGGTCTTCCAGCACCGCGTCCTTAAGCGGCACCTTCTTCCGATGGATGAACGCTTCGCCACCCATCTTGTCTAACTGCCGGACGGCGCCGTCGAACTCTACCGCGTCGCCCCAATCCGTCGGGCTGGTCGACTTGAGGTGCTTCCACTCCGCGTCGGAGCGGAACGGGCAGCCATTGCACGCGGACCTCGGGGCGCCCTCGTAGCCGTTGCGGCGCAGCCATGCGTGGCAGTCCGACCGGCGCATAGGCGGGTCGTGGTCAATCAGCGGCCATGTGTGCGTGAGCCACTGCAAGCCCGACGGCTTCATGCGTGACGCCTCGTCCGCTGAAATCCCAATCCACATCTCGACAGCCCCCGCCGGCATGTGGCCGCGACGGCTGACGCCCATGATGTCGCGACATACACGGCGAATAGGTCGAATCTTGTACCGCTTGGTGCACTGGCGGCGGAGGATGCCGCCATCACCGTCACCAACCCCCGTCACGTAGAGGGGTAGTGACGACTCGACGTGGGCGCCGTCCCCAACGTGCGCGCGGATGGTGGATGTCATCGCGTCCGCGCGTAGATCACCCCCGCTTGCCGTGTAGATTGGGATGCCTGCGGCTTCGCTGGCGGGCTTCAAGACCGTCTCCAGCCACTCGTATACCTCGGCAGGCTCCCAGCCCGTGTCTGCGAACACGGCGGCGTCTAGCCTCGGCATGTCCCCGTGACACGACATCAGAAATAGCGTCGAGGATTGCACGCCCGCGCCCAAGCTCAGAATCTTCATCAGTCTAGCCAATCCAGGCGTACCCACTCTTGGATGAACGCGTCGAGTATACGCAGGCGGTCGGCGTCATCGTGGGCGTCGTCGTTGTCGAGGCGGAGGTTGAGAAGGTGCTTGAGGTCGCATCCTATCGCAGCGCAGAGTTGCTTGTCGATGCGGATGTTCAGCATCTCGCGATCGGGGATCTCGGAGTCGGGCATCAGCAGCACGTACTTGGCGAGGTAGCCGATGCAGTCGTACTGCCTGCCGTAGCGATAGAAGTCGGGGATGATCCCCACCTGCGGGCGCGGAATCTTGTAGACGCGGTCGGTCCCCATCACCCCGTGTTCCAGTAGGCTCACTTGCGGAATCTCCTTGCTAGGTCAGCGTCCTGCTCGGCTTGCAGCTTGTCCCACTCTTCGCGGAAGTCTGGGTCGTCACGCTCCCACTCTACGAGTGTATGCGCGTAGACGTCGACGCGGCACGCCGTCGCCATGACGGACTCGCCGGCGAACCGTAGCCGTGCAGCCTCGACGCGACGTGCTTTCCACTGCGCGCGGTTAGCCACGCTGGCGGCATCGGTGTAGCCATCCATCAAGCCGCCTCCCACTTCATCTCAAGCCCGCATACTACGCACCGGCATGGCCAGTACACGATCACACCCCATGTGCAGGGGAGGAGCAGCTCATCCTCCCCCTCGAATACGACCATCCCGTTGCAGTCGAGGCATGTCATCACAGCAGCCCCTTGAACGCCCTGTTGGCGCACCACCCCACGAGGTTGCCCGCGTCGGTGGCGGCGTAGAGTTCGGATGCCACTGCATCCGCGTCGTGGGGGTACCCCCTCTCGTATGCATTCTCCCCATCGTACTCCGCAGCCAACGCTGCCAGTTGCGTCACCTTCTTCTGCACGATGCGGCAGTAGTACTCCACCTGCCGCTGGGCGAGGACGGCTAGGATGTCACGGGTAGCCTTCTCGTTTATCAACCGATGGGCGTGGTCGGAAGTCGGGAGCATCTCCGACGCCATGAAGTTGACTCGTGCCGCAGTCCCCTTCCCACAGATACCATCCGCAGTGATGCCGAGGTGCTTCTGCAACGCCCTCACGCAGGGCTTCAGCATCCCACGCCCGCCGTTGAACAGGATGTCGTAGAGCGCCGCCGCCACTGCCTGCGAGTCGATGTCCGTCACATGCACTCGACGGCTCGGGTCGGCTGGTTTGTACAACCATCCCCGTGCGTGATAGAAGTCATGGATGCAGCGTTGGATTGCTGCGACAAAGTTCGGCTCCCGGTCGTGATAGTCCCTCAGGTCTACCGCTGCCCCACTACGGAAGTCGGCAGCCCACGCCTCCTTCAACGGGTCGAGCCACCTCCATACCTCCTCCTTCGGCCAGTGGACACGGCTAATCCCACCCACCGTCTCCTTCCCCGCATCGCCACGCCTGTTGGTCCACGTCATGTCGCCACCCTCGAAGTGGCTTGTCTCTGCTACGATCTTGCTCATGTCACTCGGCATTCGTCTTCCTCCTAATACTCATCAGGCATCTCCCGCCACGTCTCGTCCGTCCACCCTATGTCAGTCGGCATCTGCTTCCTCCCCACACACGAGCTTGCCATCGCCTGGAAGTCGGGAAGGTCAGCCCTCATCTGACTGGGCCACCTCCATCATCTCCCGCGCCCACTCCTCAATGTCGTGGTTCAGCGCCACCCACTGGCTGCCAACCTTCTTGAACGGAGTACGCTGCCGGGCAGCCATCGACCTCACTCTACGCGCAGGTACTTCCGCGAGACTGGCTGCATCCTCAATCGTGCCAAACCCGCTGTTGAGGACGGCCAAGCGGCGCTCTGAGGTAGCCTGGCTGGCTCTCGCAGCGTCCTTGAATGCCTTCGCGTTGGCGATGTGAGCCTCTGCCGTCTCACGGTGATACTCAACATCATGGACCAGCCTGTGGGCGCGCTCACTGGCCTCAGCCAGCCCCTGCTCCAACGCTTCAGTCGCCGTCGTTGCCGCCCGCCCCACGGACAGTGCCTCCGACAGCTTTGTCTTCAAGCCCCTCATCGCGGACTCGCGCATCGCCGCATACACCAACGCCGCTATCGCCGCCACCACGCCGCCCAGTAGTTCCAGACTCATCGCTTCTCCCTTTCAGGTTTGGAATCGCGCCCCCGCTGCCTCACGCGCATGTCGTCACGGTAGGGTCGAGATAGACCATGCGATAGGATGCGCCCAACTCCTGGCTCACATCTACCCACACCCGGTAGCATGAGACCCGACGGTGATAGGGACCATATTGACGATGATGACCGTCGCTCGGGCGTCCGGATGGTCAATACCGTCAGTATGGTCCAAGGGAAGGAGTAGATCGCATCACCGCTGCACCGCCTCTGCGCCTCTCGCACTACGTCCGGTATCTCAGACATTGAGGATGTCCTTCCCGCCCACGCGGATCGACGTGCAGGTGTGGACGTTGATCTGGCGAAAATCCTTCTTATTCTCGTCCCACACGAGGAGGTAGCCATGCTCGGGGTGAAGGTCGCGCTCCCCGCGCAGACGGAACGACATCTTCCGTACGGAGCCGTCCTTCTTGGTGAAGGTGGCGCCGCAGAAGCGTCCCTTGGAATGGATGATTATCTCAGCGCGGATGTTCGCTACGCGGACCAGGGAGTCGGCGCGTGTACGTGCGTCCAGCATTGTGTAGCCTCTGAATAGGGGCGCCCAGCCTGCTAGTTACCGGGCGCCCGACAGGAATCTAGCGTGAAGAGGCCCACCGAGGGGCCACGGCTAACCGCGACGCTCGGTGTGTATCTCCGTGCGTGACGTTATACTAACGCATATGGCAGGGCTGGGGCAACCCTACTTGTGTTCGCCCGCCTCCATCGCGGCTTTCGCCTCCTGTCCGAGGCGGGTATTGTCCCGCCAGTGGACCAGCAGGCGTCGTATGAGTGAGGACATCGACTCGTCCACCTCGCTAATCTGGATGTGCGTAGCGAGCAGCTTCCGCAGATCCGGTGATAGGTAGAGGGTGCAACGATTCTCTTTGAGCGCTCTGCTCATCAGCTTCTCCCGTGAATGGTGATGTGGACGGTAAGCCCTGGCGGGGTGTCATCGTCCGTATAGTCCGCCTCTATGTGGTGGCGGTTGACCAGCTTGTCGTTGGTGAAGAGGGAGTCCAGCACGCCCTTGTGGACGTTGTCGGCGTCCGCGTGGGCTTCGTCAGCCCAGACGATGCACGTCTCCACCGTGACGATCACACGCCGCTTCTGCTCCTTGTGGAGGACGATCGGCGGCGTCTTGCGCGAGTAGTAGTTCACCTCCCCGAAGTGCGCGACCCCCTCCATCGGGGCTGGCTCCATAGGGGCGGCGCTCGCGAAGCACTCGCGCAGGGCGTTACACCACCGGTGATACCGCTTCACCGATGGTGTCCACTTCTGCCGCTGAGTTGCGCGCGTATATGGCACAGGGTTCTTACCACTGAACTCGTCGACAATCCCGCTGGTGTCGAACCTCGCGATGTAGATGCCGTCGTCAGCCACCCATCGTCTCCTTGATCTTGGCTGCGTGCGCGTTCAGTGCGGCGTCGTCCTTCTCGACCAGGCGCAGGCGCGCGAGGAGTCCGCCCCACTGCTCGTCCGTGAGCTTGGTGCGGCTGTCTACCCCGCACGTGTGCGTCACGTATGCCCAGAACATCTTGGAGTCCACGCCGTTGAGGCGATACTTCGCCTCGACCGCTGTGACGATGGCGAAGCACGCGCGCCGCGACTTCTCGCCGCCGCCCCCGTTGCCCGGTGATTCCTGTCGGGCTGGCGGCCCCTGCTCATCAGTCTCGCATGGAGGGGTCGGGGCCTCCGTCGTCGAGGGCGTAGGACATTCGTCTGAGGCGGGCGCCGAACTCCTCTCGGTCGCTCCCTCCGTTGGTGAGGGGGTTCCGTTTGATGTCCGCCGCACTGGTGTAGGGGGGACGGGCGAACCCGCGATCGACTCCACCTCCATCTCCTCTGCCGGCGTAGCCTCGAAGCCGCCGAGGGAGGCCACCCAAGCGAAGATGCCGCGCAGCGACTTCGCCTGAGCGCGCGTCTGCGCCTTCGACGCGACCGCATTCTCCCGCTCGGCTGCGTTCCAACCCTTCCACGACGGCTCGTCGAACATGCACACGGCCCGCGCACGCCCGATAGCCCGACCGGCAGGGTCGTTGATGTTGACCACCTTCGCCCAAGCCTCGAAGCCCTTGTGACCGCCCTCCGACTCGTATGGTTCCAGCGTCTCGATGACAGCAGTCACGCCGTAGAACATGCCAATCATCTGCCACGCCTCGAACTTCATGTACTCCTTGCCCTTGATACGGGAAAGGAACTTCTCGTTGCGCGCCTCGATCACCTTCATCAGGGATTGGGACGCCTTCATCCCACGTTGCACCGCCTCGTCGGGGTCGAACGCGAGCGTCATCGCGGGCGGTTGGGGCGGCATCTCTTCGACCACCGCGACAGCGTCGATCACTTCCGGTTCACTCATGGTGTAGCCTTCCCAGAACGGTTGACATCTAGCGGACGCTAGAATAGCATCATTGTAACACCGCGCAACAACAGGAGCAACCCTCATGGATGAGTCCCCGAAGAACCCCTACCCGATCGACTTCGGCGGCGTGCGGAAGGTGAAGGAGCAGGCCCCTGTGCTGGGCGACGACGGGCTGCCTACCAAGGGCGACGACGGGAAGCCTGAGTTGGAGGACACCGGGCGCTACGTGCTTGCCGGCGAGTTCACCTGCAAGGTAGGCGAGAAGCCGTTTCGCACCACCATGTACGTCACCGAGGACGACCTGCGGGAGCGCCTCGGGCTAACCATGGCGGACGTGGACATGCGCCCGAAGGCGGAGCCGCCGGAGGCGTTGGTGAACCTCATCTTCCAGCGTGCCGAGGAGGCGCAGGAGAAGCTCCTGTACGACATCCGCAGGTGGGAGCATGGAGTAGCGCAGAGCGTCATAGAGAAGGCGCAGGGAGACGCCGAATGACCACCGGAAAGTGGGCGGCAGTCGCCTACGTAGCCGCGATGCTGGTAGGGCTGCTGTGGGTGTGGCTCGACACCGAGAGGCGGGACTGATGAGGGAGTCTGTGAGCGGACGCCCGCAAGGCGACGGCGTCAACCCCGAGCATTATGCCGATGACCTCGCGGCGGGGGAGCGCGGTGAGCGGGACTACATCGAATACCGCGCGCGGACAGGGAACCCGATCCAGCCGTGGGTGAGAGAGGAGCGCGCTTACCCCCCTGACTACGGCAAGCCCCCGCCGCGCCAACGCTTGATACCCGCCTACATGCGGGCGCCCGATCTCTACTGCCCGATCACGGAGCGGTGGAAGGAAGTGAAGTGGAAGCGGAGCGTCGGCTACCACTTCAACGCGCGTGAGTTCGTGTCCCGCATCCAAGAGAAGAAGCTGCCCGACTACGTGTGGCTCGCACGCCGGCACATGCCCGTCGACCTGATAATGGTCGTGGAGAGCGCCGAGCCTCCACAAGGGGACTTGGCGCGCTGGCGCGAGCGGGGCGAAGAGCCTATCACCTACCCCACCGGGGTGTTCGTGGGCGACATCACGGAGTTGGACCGCGTCGCGGAATACCACCACAAGAGCGCGTGGTTCCCCCTGAGCGCGTTCCGCAAGGTGCTGGACATCGAGGAGTACAGGAGGGTGCTGGATGCCTGAGCAGTTAGCGTTCGACGTAGACCCCGCCGAGGAGCGGCAGCAGGAGGCAGTCATCAAGCGGCTGCCCCCTCACCGTATGCAGGAGCTTGAAGACGCCGGGTTGAAGCGAGGCGCCGTCCGCGTGTGGCGCGACCAGAAGCGGATCTTCGCCACCGGCGATATCGCGCACTGCCCCGAGGAGGATATCTGGCACAACATCCGCGCGTTGGAAGTCTCCGTGCGCGCGCGACCCGAGATATGTGCGCTATGGAAGAGCTTTGAAGCGGACATCACCGAGTACGGTAAGCCCATCCGCAAGCTGCCTGGGTCGTTCTTCAAGCATCACAGCGGACCCGTGTGGCAACTGCACGACGACGGCACGATCGAGGAGGTGAGGTGCAGCCACAAGAAGTGGGCGCAGATGCGCAAGCAACTGTGGGAATGTATGGAGTGCCACGAAAGACTCTCGACAGACGCCTTCTCTATACGCTATGATGACGTTACCGAAGCGTATGAGAAGCACGAGGGGCCAGGCGAGTACGCCGACTACACCCTGACGAGGACAGTCCATGACGGATGACAAGGCGGTCTTCGACGTGCTTCGGGTGCTGACCGTTGGGCTGACGGGTTGGGCGAACGACCTGCCGCTCTCCGACGAGGAGACGCGATGTCTGTCACAGGCGCAGCGGATGCTCGACTCGCGAGGGCGATCGCAGGAGTTGTCTCGGCAGACGAGGCAACTGTTCCAACTGCTCGACCAGTGGGCAGACGGTAAGGTGAAGGACGCGACGCTACGAGAAGCGGTACTCCGGCGGCGTGCGCTACGTGACGCTAGCTGGGCAGAGAAGGAAGGCGAGAGCGATGCCGGGTTGGCTGGGCGGCGGCGAGATAATGGTGATACTGGTGCTGGGGCTTCTGCTCTTCGGGACGACGCGACTCCCGAAGATGGCGCGGAGCTTCCGGCTCGCGATTCAGGAGTTCAAGAACGTGGGGAAGGAGATTGAGTCGGAGTTGGCGGACGCGTCTGCCGTCGTGAAGGACGCGAAGCGCGACGTCGAGGACAGCCTGAGAGCGTAAGCGGACAATAGGCGGACCATAGGCAGGGACTACACAGGAGACTACGATGGGCGATGCAATTGCCGACGCGCAGATGGACCTCTACTACCGGATGGTCGCCGCCCTCGACACCGACAAGTGTGCCGAGGCAGTGGAGACGATCCTGGCGGCGTTCGATACGGTGGGTGATGACATCACCGACACCCACGCCCTCGGCGCTATGTGCGACAGCGCTAAGCAGATGGGCGCGGCAGCTTACAGCGACCACGCCATGGGGATGCTGGATCACATGTCCGCGTGCGAGGACTGCCGGCAGATCCCCGAGGCTGGCGTCGAGTTGATCACCTACCTGCTGACCTCGATGGCGTACTGGCGTAGTCGTGGCGCCGAACACGAGAAGGCGTCGGGCGACAAGTGGCACGCAGCCGAGCAGGTCTAGTACGCGGCAACGCCCCGGTGGGAGCCGGGGCGTTTGTCGCCGCAGAATTATCGGTCGAATAGGTGCACTGAGTATAGGCGTAGCCCGCCCCGTTGACAAGGGCAGGTTGCCCCGCTAAACTGGTACCAGAATTATGCCGCCTCCCCAGAATAGGACTCCCGATGAGTGACGCAAAGACTCCTCCTCATGCCCGCACTGCGTCCGCCTCTCGCTTCTTCAAGTACCTCGGCCTGTTCGAGTCCAACGGCTGGGCGCTCGCCCTGCACCCGACGGCTCGGTGGCTCTACTTCCAGTTGCTCCGCAAGGGTGACAAGGTGGGGTGGGGCAAGGGCCTGTGCATCCCTAACGTCGAACTGATGACCATCACTGGGGTGGGCAGGGCCTCCGCGTATGAAGCCCTCGACAGCATCGCAGCGCAGGGCCTCCTATCCATCCGTCGAGGACACAGAGGGAAGTCCAGAACCATCATCCTGAACCTCGGAATGCTCGAAGGATTCCCACCGGTCGACGACACCGAAACGCACGATGTAGAGTTCGACGAGGGCGTGGTTGAGTCCGGTCAACCGGACGCAAGTGGCGGGGAAAGAGTCCGGTCAACCGGACGCAAACAGCCATTTGAGTCCGGTGTTGAGTCCGGTCAACCGGACCATATACTCCAGTACCCTCCAGATCCCTCCAGACCCCCCCAACCCCCCCGTGCTGGTGGATTGTTGGAAACGATCGGAAATCACCTCGCCGTTGAGAGTGCGACGCCGCTCCATGCGTTGGAGAATCACATCGCTTTCAACATCGCGATCGCGGAGGCGGAGAAGGTGTCGCTTCGCGCCGACGATCTGCTCGCGGAGTTGGACAAGTCGGCGGCATCCCAAGGCGGGTGGTCGGACATCACATCCGCGCCCGCGTTCGCCGCGTCTATCGTGTCACGTTTGGCGAAGCGCGCCGGCAAGGGCGCCAACGGCATTCCCGGCGTCGCGCGTGCGTTGTGCGAGCGTGGCGTACCCTCCGCGCAGACCGTCTGGGCGTACCTCAAAGCCGAGGGGTTGGTCGAGGAGTACGACGACGCCAAGTTCGACGCCTTGCAGGAAGCGCTGCTGCGAGAGTGCAAGTGGGACAAGTCGCTGGAACACCTGGCGAGTGAGTTGAAGCGCGCGAAGGTCGGCTACATCCGGCGGCAGGCAAGGGAGGCTACACGTGATCGAGCAGCAAGTTGACCAGAACCTCACCGACTCAGCAGAACGATACGTACTCGGCGCAGCCATGGTGGACGCCGACGCACTCCCCACCCTACGCATCATCCTCGGGGAGCGGGACTCGGTCTTCTTCGCAGAGAAGCACCGCCTCATATACGCCGCTCTGCGGAGACTGGCGGATCTGAACATCCCCGCTGACATCTTCACGCTCACCCGCGAACTCCAAACGGAGGGCGACCTCAAGGCTGCCGGCGGGGTCCAGTATCTGCACGCGATCTTGGAGAGTGTCCCGTCTGCGGCGAACGCTGCATACTACGCGGAGGCGGTGCGCGAGGCGTCGGGGCGACGCGGGCTGCACTCCCTGGGCGTCGACGTGATCGACGGCGTCGCGGAGTCCTGCCCTACGGAGACGCTCGTCTCCACGATACAAGACACACTCGCCATTATCACCGCTCCTACGGCTGCCGAGGATGTCTCGATCGGCGCAGTCATGGAGGGTGTCTACGCCGAGATTGACAACCCAACGGCGGCGGGTAAGCTCCCCGTGCGTCCGCTCGCGTTGTCCAGCAAGATCACTCACCTCAACGCAGGTGATATGGTGGTCGTGGCGGGTACGACCAGCGTAGGCAAGAGCGCGTTGGCGATGAACATCGCGTGGCTCACCTGCGTCACGGAGAAGAAGCCGGTCGTCTACGTCTCGTTGGAGATGACCGAGGCGCAGGTCGGGCAGCGTATCCTCGCGATGCTCTCGGGCGTGTCGCTCGGGCGCATCACCAACCCAGACCGCCTCACCGACGCCGACCGGCGCCAGCTATCCTCGGTCGCCCACCTCGTGGAGGAGACGCCGTTCTACGTCGTCTACGAATCCGGCATGGGGATCGAGGAGGTGGCCAACATCGCGCGGATGTACCACAAGAAGCACGGCGAACTCGGCTGCGTGGTCGTGGACTACCTGCAATACATCCGAGCGGACACGAGCGACAGCCGGAACGAGGAGGTGTCCAAGTACTCCGTCCGCATGAAGTCGCTCGCCGGCGAGTTGAAGACGGCGTGCATCGTGGTGTCGCAGTTGAACCGCCAAGCGTCCAACGGGCAGCCGGAGCTATCGCACCTGCGGGACAGCGGGAGCATAGAGCAGGACGCGGACGCCGTGATGATGATCGACCGCCCGAACGCAGAAGACGACGGAGCGATCGACAGGGAGTCCGTGGTGTTCGTGCGAAAGAACCGCCAAGGCGAGACAGGGCCGGTGGAGATGCTGTTCACCCCATCGGTGATGCGGTGGGAGTAGGGACGATGAGGATCAACGTCTGGGACGCCTGGGTTAAGCCGGTGCTGTTCGACCTACCTGAGTTCAACGACGGGGAGTGTTCGCTGAAAATACGGGCCGTACGTGCTAGGACCGGCAGGTGGTTTGAGGTCGCGGACGTATTCAACGCGCTGGGCGGCGCCAACACCTACTTCAACATCGAGTTCGCCCCTGACCTGTCGGAGTGGCACCAGTCGGCTTGGTTTGCCGACGACTGCGCCTACCTCCTCAGCCAGAACTGGATCGGTGGGAAATACGGGGTAGACCCTAAAAAGCCAATCACCTTCGCTCGGTATACCTCGTCGACGGAGTTCCGCAAGCCTGAGTGGTGGGGCGAACTCGTGAAGAGCCAAGACAGCACCATCTTTTGACGGGGCTGGTATGGCATACGCGGACTGACAAGGTGGGAGTAGCTTGACACACGCGCACGCCCACACTATGCTGTGTGTATGGGAACACCGCAACGCGAGAGAATGAAGACGCAGTCCGTGACGCTAGCCGCCCCTCAGTTCCGCCGTCTCGTCAAGCAGGCGCGTGAGAATGGGGTGACGGTGAGCGAGTATCTCAGGTGGATCGTCCGCGATCATCTGGGGGAAGACGACGGGAAATCTGGGAACTCTGGGAAGCCGCCCTCCGCGGGGTAGCCCACCAGTGGCGGTCGCCCACGGCGGGGCTTTGACTCCTTTCACCCGCCGTGGGCGTCTCTGACACGCTCGGCAGCGCGTGCGCCAACTGCTGCCTCAACTTGTGTCGGGACGGTGAGCCGTATAGATCATGGGCGGCTAAGTAGCCTGGCTGCTCGCTCACCTTACCGACCCCAACTACGGGGGATTGTGGATGTCCGCTGATCTGGACTATTGCACATACGCACTCGTGGCCACCGCGCGCGGCCACGAGGTGCTGTACTTCGAGGAGTTTGGCTCCTACCAGGGGTCGTGGGCGATGCTGTCCTACCGCGACGACGGGCAAGGGCATCTCAACGGTGACGGCGAGGGGCGGTACTTCCTGTGGGTGGACTACTACGGGACGTGCAGCGGGTGTGACTCCCTACTGGACCATGACCCGTCCACGCCGGAGCAGGCGCTGAGCTTCGCCAAAGGCTACAACCCCTTCCTTGTGGCTGACGGCACGCTTATGGCTCACTACGCTGCCCAGGGTGTGGACGCGATGATGCGCGTCTTGCCGCGTAACCTTCGGGGCTTCGGCGGCGCTTACGCTGAGGTCGCGGGCAAGTTGGCCGAGCATGTGGTTGAGGCCGTCAAGACGCGGTCCCCACGTGAGGTCTACTGTAAGACGCACGGGAACTACCCGCCGCCGGGAGTAGCGCTTTGAGAGTATGGTGTGCTGGGATGCCTCGGTCGATGTCCACGTGGCAGATGCGCGTGGTGAAGGCGCTCGACGAGCGCTACGACTACGGCGCACGCGTGATGAAGACCCACGAACTCCCCGCCGGCATCGGACGTATCGCGTATTCGAGCGCCGACGATCGCGTCCTATACTCGCACCGCAACCTCCGAGACTTCGCCGCCTCCGTCTACGAATCCACCGGCCGCACCGGGCAGGACTTGCGCGAGTTCGTGGAGTTCCATCGGGGCGTGCGGGACACGATGCTCACACACCAGCACGGCGCCAACCTACTCATCCAGCCCTACCAGCAACTCCTGCTCAACCCGATGCAGTCCGTCTGCGATATCGTGTGGCTGCTGTGGGAGGAGGGCAACCATCCGGTCAGCACGAATGCCGTGATGGAGATTATCGAGGAGGTCGACATCGTCTCCTCACGGCAGGTGATGGAGAAGCTCCGGCAGGAACACCCCGGCGTCCCGTGGGGCAACGACCAGCACTCGATCTTCGACCCCGACACCCACATATACATGAACCATGTGTCGCTCTACGGCGGCGAAGACGACCGCTGGCGAGAGCGGCTGCACCGTGACGACCTCGGATGGGTGGAGGCTCTCGAAGATGTGGACTGAGATCACCGACTGGATACGCGCCGCGATCCCATACTTCCTGTCGGGCGCAGCGATCGCTACGCCGTCAACCTTGGCCTGGGCCTCCGCGAGGACGAGGGCGAAGCAACTGTCCACCGACCTGACACTCGCACGCGCCGGCGAAGACGTGCTGCTCGCCGCGCGAGACAACCTCAACGAAGCTCTCACGCAGTCCGACCTAGAACTCGTAGCCGTCCGAAAGCAACTGGCCGCCGCAGGCGGGCTGCCACAGCTTGCCGACGACGAGGTGTTCGCGGAGACGGTCGCGCAGGAGATGGGCGTCCACACCGACAGCGTCACACGCCTGTGCCGTGGACCGTTCGCTATGGTCGCGCGGAAGGTAGTCCACCCAGACTCCGGTAGACTGCGCTGGGCGCTCAACGCTGCCGTCAGGACGACGGAGCAGTATCGGAAGGCTCAGGGGTAGCCTCCACCTCGACCGTTGCCTCGACACGCTTCCCGCTCTCCATCGACGCTAGCTGCTCCCTACCACGAGCTATCACGTCCATTGCCTCCTGAGTCCCCAACGCCAGCATGTTGCCCTGCACGACCACGGTGGGAGTCTCTACCCCCGTCGCCGCCTGGCGATCCCGACGTAACGCCACCACGTGCTGCATCACAGCGATCGAAGCCTTCAACGATATCCCCTCGTCCTCGCTGTCGATAAGCTCCGTCGCACGCATCGTCGCCTTGTTGTACCCATGCTCCATAAGGCGAGAGCGGAACTGCTCGTAGTGGTCTTGGAACTCCTCCGTCTTCTTCCAGCGGTAGAACGTCCCCTCACTGATCCCGCACACCACGCACAGATGCTTCACCTGGCGACCCAGCGAGTAGAAGTACGCCGCGTTCATCATCGGCGTCATTGCCTCGTCGAAGCGGTCCTCGACCACTGCACGCCCCGGTAGCGCATACTCCTTCGGCGCCGGACCCGCGACCACCTTCTCGCCACCCGCCGTAGTTCGATCTGACATCTGCGACCTCCACAGGAAAATGTCGGGGCGTTTTT
>Ga0098044_1000674_pt1 | contig 17908 bp, 14 predicted proteins | sample 10_taG_FD_75053 | JGI IMG/M metagenome (GOLD analysis project Ga0098044, IMG submission 75053) | Marine viral communities from the Subarctic Pacific Ocean - 10_ETSP_OMZ_AT15264 metaG | ecosystem: Environmental > Aquatic > Marine > Oceanic | place: Pacific Ocean | collected 2015-01-16 | reverse complement strand
GGTAGATACTTTCAACATTACGTGCAGAACATCGAGTACACCAGCTTTAAGGGTGCGATGCACGACCTGTGGACTGAGCATTATGTTCAGCCTATGGCTAGTTGGAAGTTGGATTCGTTGCTTGATATATGGGCTGCGATTAAGAACACGTGGGTTAGTACACGTGTTGAGGACTGGCGTAAGTTGGACATCCAATGAGCGACTACATGAATCCGTTACTAACAAAGTACTGCCCTTGTAGACAGTATGCAGAGAAGTGCAGCTGTCATAAGGGTGAGTTCTTTTGCATATGTCAAGACGTATGCAAGCCGACTAAAAGATACAAGTGGGATAAAGATGAAGATAACTAGAGAGTGGGCGATGCCCAACTCGGAGACATTCAAGATCAAACCTATATACGAGTTGATTAAAAGGTATTACATCAAGGAGGATCTGCAATGGCTTGATCCTTTCGTGCGTGACAGTGTGTTTAAAGGACAGATGGCGCAGACAAACGACTTGAACCCTGAGTTTGAAGCGCACTATCACATGGATGCGTTAGACTTTCTTGAACTGTGGGGTGATACTGAAGTGGGGGGTGTGTTGTTTGATCCACCATACAGTCCGCGACAAATAAAAGAATGTTATGAGAGTGTGGGTAGGGCTGTGCAAATGCAGGACACTCAGTCATCCTTTTGGGGTGACATGAAGAGAGAGATAGGTCGCATCGTTCAGAAGGATGGTGTGGTTATCTCTTGCGGTTGGAACTCTGGTGGCATGGGTAAGGTCAATGGCTTTGAGATAGAGGAGATTCTCCTTGTGCCTCATGGTGGTTGGCATAATGACACCATCGTGACAGTAGAAAGGAAGCAATGATAGGTAAATTGTTATTAGTAGCTACGTTGAGTAGTGCTATACATGGGTGTTCCACTTTAGGTGAGTACGTTCAAGTGTATTTCGCACCAGCTGACCAAGACACGATGTTGCGTGTCGCTTATTGCGAATCGTCAGCGGATGCGGATGACATATATTCAACGGCAGTTAATCCTAAGAGCGGGGCAACAGGATGGTTTCAGCATCTACCTAAGTGGTGGGGTGAGCGCAGCAAAGCTGCTGGTATGGAAGGAAGAAGCATGTATGATCCCGAAGCAAACGTGGCTGTCGCATCCTTCTTGTACTATGGAATGAATAGTAATAAGCGTTGGGGAGGATTGAGTCATTGGTATCCAAGCTGGCGTTGTATACAGAATGGAGCAGTATGGGAATAACACCTAACTTTTATGAGGATTCGCTTACAAGGGAGGAGTACTTGAGACTCCGAGAAGAGGATGCGGAACGAATAAAGAATCGGAAGATTGTAACACAACAGTCATCTAATCGTAATATTAAAATGGTAAACTAACTAAGGTACTTAGTAATCACAAAGTCTTAATAAGACTTTGTGAGTACTTAGTACAAGAAGGGGGAAGCAATGAAATTTCCACTCCACCTAGCTGAAGATGGCAGGGTGGTACACGACTGGGTTAGACAGTCATCAATTAAAACTTCTGACATGTGCCTTGAGCGTTGGCGTAGAGAACTATGGGATGATTCCCCTGAGATAGTTAAAGACGCAGCTGCATTAGGCACAGTATGCCACTCGGTTGCCGAGTATGTTCTGGAAGCTGATGAAGCGACAGATGAATCAGAGATAACCGAGTTGTTCAATATCTTTTGGGCGAAGATGATTCCTAAGATAAATGTATGGAACTCGTATGACCAAGAGAGCGCTACGGTTGAGGGACTCAGCCGAATACTAAGCTGGTACAACGAAGTGTATGAAGAGCTTGTACCTAAGAAAGTTGAATGGAACTTCAACAAACTATTCTTCGAGGATGACGAACGTATCGTGTACCTTAGCGGAACAGTTGATCTCGTAGAAGAGGATCGTATATGGGATTGGAAATTCCCTAAGCGAGACTACTCAAGAGACAGATGGCAATACGACAGGTGGGATGTGCAGAGCATGGCTTACTGCTGGGCTACTGGTATTCCTAACTTCTCGTATGCGGTAATGCACTCCAAAGGAGTGGGCAGAATGGATTTCGTACGTGATGAATCGCATACAGATTGGTTACGTGTAAAGGTTCTGAGGCTCTGCCAACTATTAGAATCCGACTCAAGAGCTATGGCTCTCGGTGATAATGGCTGGTGGTGTTCAGAAAAATGGTGCGATTACTTCGCACAGTGTAAAGGTGCAACGATAGGAGGCACTTAGAATGGCATTTAAGCCAATGAGTCCGCATGAGCGGGCAAGTATCGAAGCTCAAGTCTGTTTAAAAGCAGGGGTTGAGCTTGCTGTCGCTGAGAAAACAAGCGGTGACGATGGGGTAGCTGTAACTATGGCTATCGAAAACGCAGAAGCTTTAGCTCTTGCGTTACCTGCATTGAAAGCTACCTTAGTTGGTAGTTCAGATGCAGCCGAACCAGTAGCTGACAATAACATGGAAGCTGCACAAGCAATAATCACTGACACATTTGAAGGAACCACTACGGCTCCTGCACCTGCGTTCAGTGGTAAACAGTCAATGTATATAGATGATGAGGAATATAATTTAGTCCACAAAATCTTCTTGGCTGAGAAACAGGCAGGCATCGTGTATGCCTCAAAGGACAGCATGTTTATGGATAATCAAGCTGTTCGTAAGCTATTCCAAGCAGGAATTACACAATTCCCTGCGGATTATTGGGCAGAATCCATGCGAGGCGTGGACATTCCAACCACTAAGACAGGCAAATGTGGGCTTGGTGACTTTAAAATAAAGAAAGCCACTAGCTTAGACGCTGAAGGTAACCCTGTCCTTGGGCAAGGAGATGGTAACCATCCTCTTGCAAACAAAAGCGGTTACTTCGGTGGGCTAGTTAAGCACACTCCATTTAATTGGGGTGAGCGACCAGCACCTGTCGATCCTAACAACTGGTTAGCGAAGGTAGATGCCTGAAAAATTGAGCATTGAAGATGCTCAACGTCTCTTGGGGCAGGGAGCTGAAGAGCCTCCTGCCCCAATAGAGATAGACGGTATATCCCCTGCGGATATGCAACGCTTGTTCACACCCAAGGATGAACAAGTGCGTCGAATGAAACATGATCTACGAGCAGGCAACGAATGGACATTCGGTGTTCGCTCGTTTGATGAAGCCACTTTAGGTGGCGCACGCCCAGGTCAACTGGTCACCCTGATAGGTAAATCACATACTGGCAAAAGCCTTTTAGCTATGAACATGATCGCGCGTAATCGGAATCATAGAACGCTATGGGTTAGCCCTGATGAAACAGAGACAATGTTTTGGGGCAAGTATGCAGCTATCAGATTGGAGATAGACCAGAAGGATTGGGTGCATAGATTGATACGTGAAGATCCGACAGCGTGGGAACGTGTGTCAGAGATCATGCGTAATGAAAACAATCTACACTTTGAATCCACAGGAATGTCTGTGGATGATTTAGATAAAGCTATGCGTATAGCATCCGTCACATTGTGGGAAGGTAAACGACCACAAGTGCTGATCTACGATTATCTAGAGCTGATACGAGGCGGTGGTCCAAGCGACGCAGCAAGCGTGCAAGGAAAAATCGAATCGTTCAAGCAGTTGATATCTGATTGGCGTGTTGTAGGCGTGATGGTTCACCAGTCGGGGCGAGGTTCTGGAACCAGAGGCTCGGCAGGTGGGATAGACGCAGGGCGTTATGCCTCTACCAGTGAGAGTCACTTCCTAATAGAAACGTGGAGACGATGGGATGATACAAGCCTAGACGAAGAGACACGTTCATATTATGAGGATGAGATAAGTGTAGGCTTATGGAAGAACAAGGCAGGCGATGGTGAGAAGGCTGAAGTGAACCTCACAATAGATGCAAGTGGGAGATTGCTTGAGCCAGGTGTCACATGGGAGCAGATGAGTTTCGATGGCGATGACTGAAGAACACAACCAGTGGGTGTCTAAAGCTTTCATGGGAATCTTTGAAGGATTTCCTTATGCTTTCGGCACTGACGCAGGTGGATGCAGATGGGAACCAGTAACAGAACAGTTAATGTACGACCATCTCACAGGTGAGAACCAAATTGGAATATACCCAATGGTGTACGATCCTTACATGACCACATGCGGACCCGAAGGGTACCAGCATGATGAGTCAAACGAATACCCCGACATGCTAGAAGAACTCTGGATGTGCAAATGGGGAGCGATGGACATAGACGAAGGTGCAGACTCGTTGATAATAGCGAGGAACGCACAAACAATACTTAAAGTATTAGGCATAGAAAGCTACGTTGAACTGTCCAAAAGTAAGGGATGTCACGTGTGGATATTCGCAGACGAGTGGACACCAGCATTTACAATGCGAAGAGCGATGATGGCAGCGTTGCAATTAACAGACGCTACCTATGATGCTGTCTTTCCTAAACAAGATTCATTACCTAGACCACCAGGGAATTATGTTCGCTTACCGTATGGTGCGAGCAGACCTGAAGGTAGACAACAGGTACTTGATGAAAGATCTTTGTGGGATGTGACTTCGTTTATCAACAGGGTTCAACAGAACCTGACACCTAAGCATCTGCTGATAGAAGCAGCTACACATTACAAAGCACCTGTCGTAACACAGCCAGACTTGCCCCCACCTAGGGATTACAGCAAAGAACCGCTGATGAAAATAGACGGAAGCAAACTAAGAGGACTACCTAAACAAATGTTTGAAGGCGGTCCTGTTCCCTACTACAAGGGGACAGGAGCAGGTCGAGGTAGGCATGGGTTCCTTAACAGATTTGCACGTGCGATGTTTGAAACTGGATATTCCTCTCCAGATGTGGTTTCATGGACTAAGGACTTGGACTCAAGATTGAGTGTATGGTACGAAGAAGGTCCGAAATTTACTGGAAGGAATGATTGTGACAGGCAAATCGAAAGGCTCGTCTCCGAAGCAGGAGGAAGAGCCAGCTGAGTTCTCTTTCCATATAAGAGAAAGACCAGTGCCGAAAGGCAGACCAAGAATGTCACGAAAGGGAAGAGTCTACACCCCTGCTGAGACAGTACGCGCAGAGAAAGCGTATGAAGAATCAGTAGGGGGTGACCACCCTGTCTTTGAAGGCAACGTGCGTATAGAACTCATGTTTAAAGAGGACTGTACGTTCGTGACCATAGTTCCAGCTGATGAGAACTGGTCAACCAAACTACGTGGTGACATAGATAACTACATCAAGCTTGCGTTGGATGGAATCCAACGCGCAGGAATCATTGCCAATGACAGGCAAGTTGTACAAGTAGACGCGATAAAGGTATAACAATGAGCTTTAAGAACGAAAAATTTGAGCGACGTTTACAAACTATGGGTGACATAGCTGAAAGAAAATTTGAAGAAGTAAGCACAGCTAATTATGTGCGCTTTGGATTAAACAGACCACCTCTCAGAATGTCATCCTTACCCCCACTAATACGATACACACCCGACTATTTAACAAGTGAATGTTTCGTAGAGGTGCAAGGGTTTGGACAAGATCAGACACTCAAGCTTAAACTAGACAAGATGGATGCTTTGCGTAAATGGGCAAAGGAACATCCTGTCAAACTGTTCGTATACGATTCACATAAAGATCGTCATGCGTATATAGAGCTAAGTGATCTGAACAAAATGTGTAAGCAAGCAAAAGTAGACAGCTTTCCTGAAGGGAAAGAGTACTACGCAATACAATCAGAGGTGATCTGGCTTAATGAGCAAGCGGGAAATACTGCGTGATCCAGTAGAATACGCTTGGCTATTTGATTTAACAAACACAAAAGGTCAACCATCTACTGCAATAGAATCAATACAGCAAACAGCTGCACATAAAGAACCTCGCATATCAAAAGAAGAAAGGTTCTTATTACGTGAAGCTGTAATAGAAGCTGTCGAATCTTTAGATGCAGAAGATCTATGGATAGTAAACGCTTTACTATTTGAACGTCTCAGCTTACGACAAGTCGAACGTATATTAGGTACACCTAAAACTACTTTGGCTCGTAAGCGTGACAAAATTCTCGTAGAACTACGAGAGAAACTATTAGAAAACACTTTAGTGAGGGAGTATATAAATGGAGGACAATCCACTTGACAGAATTAGCCCAATTCATTGGGATCATTCTGTCTTATTACACGCAGATAGAATAGACGCATACAGAGAACAAGGTGTCAGACATCCTGCGTACAGAGATGGCGGTTTACTTTTCGCCATGCGATATGAATACGACCAGTTCTGCAAAGACTGGTACCAAGTAGTACTTACGGAAGATGAAGTTAACGAAGCCCAACATGTAAATACCAGTTGGTTTCATGCAATGGCTATCATGGCTTTAGATTATGCAAACTACTTAGGTTACGACTACGAGATGCCAACATGTGAAGCTCTGTATCCCATGATGCGTAAGAAACAAGAAGATTATGGTTATGCAAACCATTCCAGATTCGGGCGTGACGGTCTGATCGTGCGGATGCACGACAAAATAGCACGCTTAGAGAACCTGATGAACACAGCAGTTCTCGGTGAGAATGATGGCATACCCAACTATGAAAGCGTAGTAGATACGCTCTCAGATATTGTTGGGTACTGTCTAATAGGATGCCTGCTTGAAGCAGGAGAATGGGAGTTACCTCTTACAGAGGATCCTCTTCCGATTCTTCCATCACAGCAGTAGCACGCATAATCAGTTCAGAGATGGTAGTGAACACATAGTTATGCAAGGGACTGTTTTCAAAATCCCCTGATAATGCTTCAGCTGAGAAAGCCATAGCGTGTTCAAACGGTAGCACCAGTAGCATCCCAAGATGACTCTCATGCCATACTGCGTGGTTACCGTTATCCATCTCCAAACTGTGCGATGTATCTTTCAGAGTATCGTGGACTTGTGACGCTATATCGTCACCCTCATACGTAAGCCATTCGGCAAACTTCTCATCCACTTCCTCTGAGTTCATTTACTTAACTTTATCCTTAGCGTAAGTCTTAACCACCGACAGAGCCGCAGCTCCACCTGCAACAGCGGCACCCTTGAGGGATGCCATGTCACCTAAAACAAATATAGCTAAGAACGCTTGACCAAAAGTCCAAGCTGCTCTCTCTAGCATGTCTCCAAAATTTTTCATACTGTCCACAAAACCTTCCATGTATCTTTATCTATTATCCTATTTACTTTCATTGCATAATTCGATTTGAAATTCTTAACCGCATCCCCTGTTTTTCTACCGAAGATACCATCAACTTTCAAATTAGCTTTGGTTAAATCGTTTAACCTTTTCTGTGCAAGCTCAACAAGCTCGCCTTTAGATCCTCTCTTAAGTATGCGTGACACTAAGTACGCATTACCTTTATCAATAATATATTTCTGAATAGCAGCCCAATCAATAGCCACATTCACAGGTGCATCACTGTTATCCATGCCACCATGAACCCAGTTGGTTAGAGTTTTGCCAGGGCATGTAGTAGATGAGAAATCTTTATGACATTTAACCCATAGGTGTTCGCCATGTTTTTCGCGTATTGCCCTGACAACGGTAAGAATTGTCTCTTTACCGAGAGCTGTTAGTTCTTTATCTGAATCCCCTACGTATGAAATCGAAATAGTTTTCGAGTTCTGCCCATAAGTAGCGGCACCTTTCTTCCAGCCTCTGCCTTCAAAAACTTCTCCGCTTTCTCCAGATACCAACCAGTTGTAAGCGATTGAATCCCACTTCTTAGTCTTAACATGGTACCTGTCATGTCCTCTCACACGGTCCCACGGCTTATCTGAGGGTCCTGTGGTGTGATGAATGACTATCCCCACTATTTTCCGCTTGAAACTCTTCAGCGGTTTACCAGAATCTAAAGCGCCCCAATCACTTCTGCTTATATACTTCATACCTTAAGGTTACTCTGTCCCTACTGGTCACCTTCAGCTGCTTGCTGCAAACTACGCATATCTCTCATCTCATCCTGCATCTCATAGAATTTAGACCGTATTGTACGTTCCTGTTCCTCTTTGGTGTTGGTTCTCAAACCAAGACCAAAGACAAAAGACATCCAAGTAGACAAAGTTCTCTGCTGATACCTCTCTTCACTCGGAAATAACCTACGCATATCAGAAAAGGTAGGTAACATCTGAGCCATCGCGTGCAAATCATGGTCACGCATCATCCAAATATCATTCTCTTTAGTAGCCAAACCAACAGCCTGCATCATAGGCATAAGCAAAGGAGTCTTATAGAAAACAGTAGGTACCTGCTGGTATCTACCATCAAACGTGTACCCCTTCCACAAATTCTGTTTAGCGTTCCACTCGTAAGGAGCTTTAACAATAGGTGTGAGTTGCGTGCCTAAAGTACCAACCGCAATTCTTGCACGTTCAGCAACAGACAAATCTGTTCTGAACTGCAACATAGGATCAATCATTTCAATCGGAGATTTGAAAGGAAGATCAGGAAGAACAAACATGTTCTCACCCTTGTATTTAAACGGCAGTTGAATACCACCCTGCCTAATAAAGTAATCAGGTATAACCCCAGGTTTCTCCTGACCTCTCTCTATTTCCTTCTTGGCTTTCAAGTAAGCAGTCATCTTCGCAGGGTTCCTGCCTATCTGCTCCAGCATTAAAGGAAGATTCTTCTTAGTCCACGTGTAGAAAGGAACTAATCTCTTCACAACCCCACGTTCAAAGCCAGACAAATCATCGTAATCAAAATGAAACTTGACTACCGTATCGAAAGCTTCATCAGCCATGCCTCCCTTTTTCAGCACATCAAATCCCATGACACCACGTATATACGTTTCAGTGCCAACACCTATGTTGCGTGACAAACGCAACGGTGCGTTACGAGAATCTAAAGGATTGATAGAAGAAAAGTTGATACGCCTACCTGCAACTTTAGGTGCAGAAGCAAACTCGCTAGTAACCTGACCTTGAGAACCGCCCAGTATATTAGCCTCACTCATCTGACGGACAATATCTAAATGCTCTTGGTTGACATCACCCCATATTTTCCTAGCAACCATAGCTTTCTTCATGTCCTTAGCCCTCTTATCAAGCCCCATACGTAAAGCCTCATCATGCTGGAAACGCCAATAAGCACGTTGGAACTGACGGTAACTAGAAATATCCACACCATGCAAGTAGTTCATAAACACACCAGAGAAATAGTTCCTCATATGGAACCCAGGTTTTAAGATCATGTAACCCTTAAGCAAGTTATGCAACTTGTCGTAATGCTTTAAGAAAGCACCGAATCCACCCTGCGCTTTGAACCTAGTCACAGCTGTCATCGCTTCAACAATCTCTTTCGGACCCTGAGTGTGCGAACCGAAAGGCATGAACCCACTCTGCCACACACTCTCCATTACTTCCTCAAAGTTCTGTGTACGCGTCAATGGGAAAAAGAATTTATCGTCGCCTACAGGTGACAAAGTAGATAAAGCATCAGCTCCCACTATCCCCTTATCTAAAGCTGTAGCCGTCATACGCATAGCCTCTGCGTCAGCTTCACCCAAAATACCTACAGCTAAACGTAAATTTCTAAGATCATCAGACAGTTGATCCAATGGAATCTCATTTCCATTGGCATCAACACCAGCACCTATACGATTCAACACTTCTTCAGCTTTAATAAACTGTTGTGCTTTTATATGAGCAGCTATAGAAGCAGCTTGAGCAGTTTCTAAAGCTTTCTTAGCTACAGTCTCTTCTGCTTCTAATACCCACAAATCTGTGTTCGCTTTAAAAGCATCTATCCTGTTACCAGCACGTGCAATGCTGTTCTCTACTTTGTAAATACTTTTAATAAGCTCCGCTCGTTTAGCTTGAGCTTGCTGTATTACATCTTCGTCAATTTTGTCAGGAACTCTAGTCGTGCCTAAAGCATTATCTATTAACTCTTCGTATTCTTTTATAAAAAGCTCAGGGTTTAATGTAACATCAGAACCTGCACCACTAACGACTTGCCCCATTACTTTTCCAGTACTAGCAGTAGGACCAACTGCATTAGGTATAGCATCAAAGCCTATTGCGTGAGGATTTGTAATTAAATAATTAGGAAAAGGATTATAACCATCATGTCCTTTAAGAGAAGATCTATTTTTTAATCCAAGTTCAAAACCATCCATGTTATTAGCCCAAAAAGCCATGTCAAAACCATCTGCACTCAATGACCTACGCCACACTTCACGAAATCTTTGATGCAATCTAACCACATGTCGGTCTGTAGGAGTAACAAATTTCTTTACTTGTCCCGCTGGTGTATCTGCTGTTTTGGCGCTAGTAGCTGTACCTAATAAGATGTCTTTATTGAAAACACCGCCGCTAATTTTTTTCAATTCAGGCAGTTGAAAATCTTTAGATATTCTTTTGACAGCAGAGATCCAATCAGACATGATATTGCCACCGCCATACCATGAACCTACACCTGTAATATAATTTATTGCAGCCGCACCTTCAGCTACTACACGATTCTTAAAGTACTTTCCATTAGGAGCGCCCGACTGAGACATGTCAGCTAAAAAATAGTTAACAAATGATTCCACTTCGGTATCTTCTAAAGTGAGTAAATCATTTAAAGCTTTTTTAAAATCATCTGTTGTACTTGAAGCATTGTCTAGCTTTGCCCACAAACGTGTTCTTGAAGCCATATTCATTTTGCCTTGAAATACATCTCTAAAGTTATTTGCTTTAGCTACACCATTGCCTGTGTTTAACCATCCTAAAAATGTGAGCTTCTCACGCCAACCTAACCTGTTAAAAGCTTCAAAACGATTTGATAATGTGTTGATACCTTCAAGAACTACAGCTGCATTTTGATTACTTCTGCTGTGGAAGTTAGTACCTTCATACCTTTTCAACATGGATATGATTTCTTCCATTAAATTACTAGGATCATTAGCAGCTCTTTCAAGCATGTCTTGCTGCATGTCATATAAACCATAATTTTGTACATCATCTTTATATGCACCAACGGAATCTATAAGTGCTTGATTTTCTCCATGAGCATGACCCATAAGAGTATACGCTTCCAATAATTGTTCTTCCGCATCTACGATTGCAGCAGTAGCATCAGCTCCTTGCAACGCAGGATCCATAGGATCCACAGCATTGTAATTACTTATAGAATGACCATACGAACCCCTCTTATGTGGTGCTATGCCATACATCTTTACATTGCGTGTCACATTCTGAGACATATTTATACGCATGGTGTACATTGACCCACCTGACTCTCCAGCATAAGGAGCCGCAAGAGCTGAACCGTTTATAGCACCTGTATCCATCCAACTACCACTTAAAGTTCCTAGAGATTCATGTGTGTTAAGAACACCTTGCACGTGATGACTACCATGTAAAACATTTACTATGTTATTTAAAACTCTTCGATCCCTTGTAGGCGTAATAGGTCCATTACCTGTTACCCCTATTCCACCACCAGAAACAATACGAGCAACAAAATGGTGAGCATCACTATCTAAATCTTTAGTCTTTGCAACAAAAGAATCTTGCAACGCTCCATGAATTTGTACTTCACCACCAAGCTGCTCTCTCGCTGCTTGTTTAACAGAATCAATTAAACTCATTCCTTTATAAGAAGCAGATGCACCTGTGACTCCATCTAATCCAACCCCACCCACAGGCACACGAAGAACAGGATTGTCAAGTTCGTCATATACAAGAACAACAAACTTTTCTTTAGTCGAAGTAAATGGTGCTTGTTCTATCGCATCCGTTAAAGTTCTGTTAGTAATATCTTGTAACGGATTCTGAATCCCTTTACCTTCAGGGAAGATTACGCCTACATCTTTTAAAAGAGGATCAAAAATATCATTCCAAAGCTGCGTAGGATTCATGTTCAGCTCAGTACCTATAATGTCAAAAATATATGCTTCAGCAGATAGAAATTGTTTACTCTCACCACCAGCAATCAACTGATAAACGTCAGCGTTGTCATAAACTGCGCTTAAAATGTCAAAAATTTCCATTTTATCATCAGGAGTCAATCCTTTAACAAGAGCATGTTTGTCCATAGCAAGCACGGTTCTTTCATAGATGTCTCCATATTGGTCATTGATGCCATCAACAAATTGTTGACTTAAAGGCGTATCAGGATCTACTCCTTGTGGAACAATTAGTCGTTCAACATCAACTGATTGTTCAGTTCCTTCTTTGAAAATATCTTCAAACTCTTCTGTAGGTACACCTTCAAGATCATAAACATCTTCAACTTCATCTTTAAAAAGTAGCCCTTCATTAAAATCATCAGCTAAAGGTGCTGTGTCTAACAAATCAGCTGTTCCGCTTTTCCCTTCAAAACCTAAATCAGTAGTTACTCTCACCCACGCAGGCGGTGCCATCGTGCTGTCACCCTTGTGAGATTTAATCCAAGCAAAAGGACTGTCACCATGTTCTAATGAGAAAATCCATTGTGAACGCTGATCCAAACCGTCTCTCACAATAGGATCAGCTGAAGAAAGCCAAGGTTTTAAACCCAATCGTTCCGATAGTTCTTGCAGGTCAGAAAAACCTGTATCAAAAACATCTTCGACTAACGCAGGATCCATACCTTGTTCAACTAAAGATTGTTTTATAAGATCATCACCTTCTGGGAAAGGAATGTTAAACACTTCAGCTAGTTTGCGTGTACGAACTTCAAGAAAATTAGCAAACAAAGCAGCGTCAGCATTTATAATCTCATCGCCTGTCCCCAATGAGTGAGCAACAAACCCATCCCATCCACCATTCCTTGAACGTATGCGTAACAATTTTTGAAGTTGATCTGCCATCATCCCTTCAAAACCCCCGCCATCGGCAGCATTGGCTGCCGCTTTTATTTGAGAATAAACAGTTGTTTTTTGAGCAGGATCCATATTGAGATTAACCGTGTCAAAGAAACTACCTTCGCCGAAAGTATCTCCAAAACCTAACAGTTCTGATACATCACGCCAATCCCAACCTCCAGTATCAACTTTAGCTCCACCCATTGCACTGAAATGAAAACTGCCGCCATTGTCTAAACGTAACAATTCTCCTGTGATGTTATTAATACCAACATTGTCACCCGCATTTCCGAGAGCATCCCAATTAGCTGTAATAATGTCAACCATCATTTGTTTACTAATCAAATCCGACATTGAATCTATTTCAACATTAAGATCAATCTTGTCTTGTATGCTTTGAAGCTGTCCATCTACAATCCCCATCCACTCGTCACCATCTTTATAAGCAATGGTGAAAGTTCCATCTTTTAATCTGACTCTGGATTGATTAACAACTCCACGTGTAATGCTTCCATCTATAGCAGTAACAACATTGTCCATATAATCTGTTGTTAACATGTACTCGCCTTGAGCCGCTGCACCAAGTCGAGTTGATTTCATTCTGCTAACTGAACCAACAGGAGCGGAACCTGTACTCGTTAAACCCATTTCATCAAATGCCCTGTACAAGGCATTAGCAACTACTTCACCCTCAGCTCTAACTCTCCCAGAATCAGCAGCAACTAAACGAACTCCGTTCTCATCAACAATCGGGTTAAACATTTCATTAGTGTAAGATTTTATGTAATAGTAAAACCCTTCACCATGCAAAGGATCACTAGCTGATCTAGGTACTTTAATTAAAACACCTGCGTTAGAGCCACCTTTAGGAGCGTGAGGTGCTACAACCATTTGTGTGTAAGCGGTTGTAACCCAATTCCTTCCACTAGGAGTTACAGTTGTTGGATCCAATCCAAGATTTTCAGCAGAAAAAATGAAATCAGGATCATTAACAGGTTTCCTGTTACCTCCCCCTACTCCAAGAATTACTACTTCGTGTGGACCATCAACCAAATCATCAGCATTGGGAAACTTTGCAGGTACACCCGCAGTATTGCTTGATTGGTATAAAGCATTAGCAGCATGTCTCTGATAAGTCACAAGATTAACGTAATCATCCCAACCAATCTTTGTCATCTTCCCATTAACAGGAACAGAAAAAGTAATATTGCGTACACTGCTTAAAGTATTCTTATGAAACTTTAAACTCGTTTCTATTTGAGTTCTTACAGCATGAACTATTTCATCTAATTGATTTCCACTTGTAACAATCGAAGCAGCCAAATGATCTGTCGTATAGACAGATCCATACCAAACTTGTATAGCTTCTCTTAATTCAGGATTATCTTTTGCGAGTTGAGTAATAGGGACACTTTCTTCCCCAGCTGCAAAACGCATTTGTTCTTGATTTACAGCTCTATCTATTCTTCCTTTAGCTTGCATCAAATCATCAGGAGTAATTACTTGAGTGCGAACACCAGAATCATCCATAAATTTTGCGTATCCTTCAGGATCTAAGTCTTTAAGAAGCTGCATCCACCATTTAAATTCTTGACCATTATCTTCTACTTGCTTGTGCAGCACATCTAAAGAAGCTTCTATTTGTTTTAATGAATTAGCAGGCAACGCGTCATCAGCTGCCAACGTGACACCAATCCAACCACCTGTACCAGAATCATCTAACTCTGTAACTATTTTACGACCTGCATCTAAAAGTTTGTCTATCTCTACTTGCCCCAATGCTTGAACTTCAGCAAGTATTTCTTCAGGATCATCAAAAGTATTTCTTATATAATTAGTAATTGCATCAGCATCACCTTGAGTAAGAGATTGGTCAAAATCTCCAAAGATATCAACGAACCATTTGAATCTTTCAGAGCTTCCAAACTCTGTAAGAACCATGTCCTCAAGTTTTACAATAGCCACAGAAGCATTTAAAGCAGAATCGTAAGCGCCTTTTATTCCACCTGTATCACTCAACAAACGATACAAAGTACTAACAAGATGCTGTTCTTGAACAGTTAATTCAACCAACTTTTCTTTACTAATACCTAAAGCAACACCAGCTTTTTCAGCTCTTACACGTGCAAGTTCATCAGAAGCCTCAACTAATCTGTCTCTTAATTCTTCATGCTTTGCTTCTAGTTCTAAACCTCTTGAAGTTAAAGTATCCATTTCTTCTTTAGCGCGCAAGTATCTTGCTTCAGCATCAGCAAAGATAGCTTCAGCTTCAGCTACTTGATTCTTCATAAATTGATTAGGTGCCGCATCTTCAGCTCGTTTACGCAACAACTGTTGCAAACGAGTAGCAGATTTCATAGCAGTCTGTTGTGCTTTAGATACTTTTTGTAAACCTGCGCTTATTTGAGCGCTTGGATATTTAATAAATTCAACCGCACGATCAACAAGTATTCCCTCATCACGCAACAAAGTCTCTGTGAAAACTTCACCTGCTCTTTTAGAAACAGCATCAATATAAATAGGGAGAGATACAGCTATGTCATCGTCAAACAAACCATACTGGATGCCCATACGATCCATGATGTCTGCGATCTGCTGTTCAATGTCAGGAGCCGTAGTGCCATCAGGCATCACAGTCCCTGGTGCCACCAGCTCTTCACCAATAAAATCACCTTGAACGCCTTTAGCGCGTACAGCATCTAACCCTTCATCAGCAACCATCTGGTCATACTCTTGGCGAGAAATATACTTACGAGCTTTCTCAAACCCAGTAGGTTCGTAAGGTTTTTTCCACTTCTTACCTACAAGCCCTGTACCTTTTTTCTCTAAGTAATCTCTTGCCTTCTCACCCAGAACACGTGGAACATAATTAGATGACTCACCAAGAAACTCATAACCAGCTCTCGTATTAGCCATCTCTCTCAACTGAGCCATAAGCTTTATACCACTGTCAGTCAAGTCTTGACCAATAGCCTGAGCTGCTTCTTCGCTACCAGCCATAGCGTGATACACCAGACTGGTATCGACACCTGCTGCTGCAACTTCGTCAAAGAAAGGTCTAACCAACCTCGTCATTTCCTGTTTAGTTACACGTGCAGCAGCGTCGCCACGACCTGCTGCATGAAGAACACGCCTAGCAGCATGACGATTAACAGGATTGTTACCCCAATCGCTACGCAACATTTTACGCAACTCAGGTAGACGACCACCACGTTTCATCCAACCGATAAGACCAGCTTCCCCATGCTTCAAACCGAAAAACATTTTCCTGAATGTTTGAGGCACACCACGTACCATTGTTCCAACAAGAGGAGTGGTGGAACCCATCATCTTCAAACCCACAGGGCGTTGAAGATTATGACGGAAAATCATTTTACCTATAGGACCAGTCCCAGGTATTTTCAAACCAAACTGCAAATCCAGTTTGGAAACTTCTTTCATATCCTTAAACCAATTACCCTTAAAACCTTTAGTGGCACCCTGCAAAGCGTCACCACCGCTACGTTTCAAAGTCTGATCCAAGCCACCTTCATACACGTGGCGTGCCGCCATCTGTAAATCTTTAGTAGCTAAACCAGTAGCACCTTTAGGATTGAAGTTCATGTCCATCAGCTTCTTGACATCGCCAACCGTGTCAGCGTCAAGAGTTATTGTGAATACATCAGACCAAGCTTTTGGTTTCTTAGCACCAACAGTTACAGGTGTTACTAATCCTCCCATAGGAGGAGGAGTAACAGTTCCTGTGGTAGCAAGAAAACCTTTGCCACCTTTGCCACCATGTGTAGCTAAATCAATAGTGATACTGCCATCAGCTGCCCTCTTAACAACATTAGATGTACCGCCAGCGATATCATCAACTGCTCTTAAAAGAACATCATCAGCGAAAGAATCAGTCAACTGCAAAGCCTTCAACTGTCTAACACCATCATCACCAAGGCTACGTATAAGACTCTTACGTACAGCAGTCTTGGCTATCTCACGACCACCACCCTTAACAATAGCTCCTGCTAAAGAAACACCCTTACCAACAAGACCAAGGTAAGTAAGAGGATCGAGAGCTACGTCGCCTACGAAACCGAGAGTACGCGCACCCCACTTCTCCCACCAAGCATCCCCTTGAAGAATGTCGAAGTCATGCAACAAGTCGCCGAAGAAATATCCTTCATCGACTTGTCGTTTGTAATCAGCACCACTCCAACCGTCACCAGAAACCCAGTCAACAGTTTCTTTTATTCCACTAACCACACTACTTAAAGGTTTAGTGGCACCCATCAGGGCTTTCATTACAGGACCTTCAGAGAATCCCATCATTGCTTTGTCAAATCCGCTGAGTCCAGCTCTGAAAGCTTTTTCTCTAGCCCATTCTGTACGCACCCCAACAGGGGAAATGGTAGATCGACCTAATTTAAGAGTAGGGAGAGGTTGCCCTGGTCGCCATTGTTCATGTTCTATACCTAAAGCAGAAGAAATTCTTCCCTTTGTTTCAGTAACAGGTTTAGTACGTTTTATAGATCTTAATGAACTTTCTAGGTCTTTTCTAGTTGGTGGTAAGGGTGTAGCCATAACATTTTAATCGTTAAGAATAATCTTTGACTTCTTGCATCTGTTCTTTTTCTTGTCTTGAAGCAGTAGTACCTTCTCCAATTATGGCTCTCATCTGATCTTCAATATCCAGAATAGCCATAGCCGCAGCTTCAACTTGCATACGTTGAAATTCCGACAATGGATTAGGACCACCGATAGTATTCTGTTGGAATGTAGCTAAATAATCAGCAAGAGCTTTACCGAAACGATCCTTGTAATCTTCAGCGGAAGTTATAGCCGATTGATCCATGCCTGCATATGCTGCACCAGCAGCCTGCATAGCTACACCTATGACCTCATCTTGGAAGCCCAAAGATTTCAACTGACCAACAGTTGAAGCAGCCTGAGCTGCTTCAGCTTGAGCTTGAGCATCTTGAAGTCCAATCTCATCTTTTCTCATTTGATCTTCAATCTCGTAACGAGCATCTTCACGTGCTTCTAAACGTTGCTGCTCCCAAGCAGCTTCAGTAGCAGTAACCCTTCTAGTAAGATCACCAAGCAAAGCCTGAGCGATAGCTTGCTGCTTGCCAGTATCGAACTCTCCT
>Ga0098044_1000673_pt1 | contig 17925 bp, 14 predicted proteins | sample 10_taG_FD_75053 | JGI IMG/M metagenome (GOLD analysis project Ga0098044, IMG submission 75053) | Marine viral communities from the Subarctic Pacific Ocean - 10_ETSP_OMZ_AT15264 metaG | ecosystem: Environmental > Aquatic > Marine > Oceanic | place: Pacific Ocean | collected 2015-01-16 | reverse complement strand
GGGATGGCGGCTGCCAGTTTGATGTCGAGGCTGTCCGGCACGGGCCAGCCGGTGAGCGCGTTCACGGCACGCAGTTCCGCGTGGGATCCCGCGAAGTTCACCGTTGTTACCCTTTGGCCGGGTTTGAGGTGCTTAACATTGGCGCCGATCTCGATGATGGTGCCTGCCGCCTGATAGCCCACGATATGCGGGTTGGAGAGCAAGGGGCCGCCACCGCGATTGAGCGTGTCACCACCTTCGATGCTGACGGCTTCGACCTTGATGAGGATGTCGTCGGGGCCACAGGTGGGGTCTGGCACATCTTCATATTTGAGGACGCTGGGTGGACCGTTTTCGTAATAGACAGCGGCTTTCATGGTTTTCTCCCTGAATTTTGTGTTTCGACTTATCCGCAATGTCGGGTCGTGCGTTAAGATGTGCAAGCACCTGACGCGGATAAACTTGACGTCAACTTGTAATGCCCCCTATGTCCTTATGGTCAGATGGCCGGATGACCGCTGTTTCGCGCAAGCGGGGCAGAGGAAAGTCCGGGCTCCACGGAAACACGGTGCCGGATAATGACCGGCGGGGGCGACCCCAGGGAAAGTGCCACAGAAAACAAACCGCCTGCATCTGATGCAGGTAAGGGTGAAACGGTGCGGTAAGAGCGCACCGCGCGACCGGTAACGGAAGCGGCACGGCAAACCCCACCGGGAGCAAGACCAAATAGGGGCGGCACGCTGGGTGTAAATCCGGCAAACCTGTTTCCGGGATGCTGCCCGGGTTGGTTGCATGAGGCATTCGGCGACGAATGCCCTAGATGAATGGTCATCGCCCGCGAGGGTACAGAACCCGGCTTACAGGCCATCTGACGTTTTTTGCGCCGCTTTTGTCTTGAAGTCCTCGTTCGCCGGAATGGGCGGGTCAAAGGTTTAGGACATCTTAATTGTTCTTCTTATGTTCTCAAATATTGAGGTGGTTCTGTCCCATTTTAGTCTTGCCAAACCCCGGCCAAGCCCGCTGAATACCTAGGGTTTCCCGTTGACGCCCATAAATTCCCATGATATCCCATGAACTTCCATCTAGTGCTTCGCCAGTCCGGCGAAATCCATTGGATGGAGGGGAATGTGGGCATGCCTGAGCGGCGGGCGCCCCAACAGGAAATGAGTGCTTCCAATGGAGTCGTTCCGGGGGCGGTTCACAAACAAGGTTGATGCGAAGGGGCGGGTCTCTGTACCTGCTAAATTCCGCACGATCGTGATTGCCCAGGGAATGAACGGCATCATCTGCTCCCCATCATTCAAAGGTCCCTATCTCGAAGCTGGCGGTCCCGCCTATGGCGCGATGCTCGACCAGATGATCAATCGCCTCGGCATGTTTTCGGACGAGCACGACAATCTTGCAGCGGCGCTTTATGGCGAAAGTCAGGAACTGTCGCTTGATGGCGATGGCCGTCTGATCCTGCCGGAGGAATTTCGCGAATACGCCCACATCAAAGGCGAAGCGACGTTCGTCGGTTTCGGTGCGCGCTTCCTGATCTGGGAGCCCGCTGCCTATAACGAATTTCGCACCAAGGCGCTTAGTGATGCCAAGTCGCTGGGCGATCTCATGCAGCCTGCCAATCCGGTCGTGACGCCCGGCTCGAACGGGGGTGGGGCATGAGCAAACGACCGCATATTCCTGTGATGCTCGATGATGTGCTTGAGGTGCTCAAGCCGAAGGACGGTGGCGTCTATGTCGATGGTACCTTTGGCGCGGGTGGTTATACGAGTGCGATCCTTGGCAGTGCTGATTGCGCCGTGCTGGCGATTGATCGCGATCCCAATGCCATTCTGCGCGGGCGCGAACTGGAATCGCAGTTTGCAGGCCGCCTGACGCTCATCGAAGGTTGCTTTGGCGATATGGAACGCCTCGTGCGCGCGCTCGGGCATGAGAATGTCGATGGCGTGGTGCTGGATCTTGGCGTGTCGTCCATGCAGCTCGATCAGGCGGAGCGCGGCTTTTCCTTTCAGAAGGACGGTCCGCTCGATATGCGTATGAGCGGGCAGGGGCTTTCCGCCGCCGATGTGGTCAACACGTTTGACGAGCGCGATATCGCCCGCATCATTGCTGTCTACGGTGAAGAAAAGCGGGCCCGCGCTGTCGCCAAAGCTATCGTCGCGGCGCGCGAAGAGGCTGTGTTTGATCGTACGTTGGCGCTTGCCAATATCGTCGAACGTGTCATTGGCCGTCGTCCGCAGGACCGCATCCACCCGGCAACCCGTACCTTTCAGGCGCTGCGCATGTTCATCAACGATGAGCTCGGGCAGCTCGCGCAGGGACTGGGCGGTGCAGAGAACCTGCTGCGCGAAGGTGGCGTATTTGCCGCCGTCACTTTCCACTCGTTGGAAGACCGTGTGGTGAAGCGTTTTCTGACAGCGCGCACGGGACGGGCTGCGCGCGCCAATCGCTTTGCGCCGGAGCACGACGAGATTGCGCCTTCGTTCAATGAAATCGCGCATAAGGCGCGCAAGGCATCCGAAGCTGAAACCAGCGTCAATCCTCGCGCCCGGTCGGCGAAGTTGAGGGCGGCTGTACGTACTGGCGCACCTGCCTTGCCTCTGGACTATGACGCTCTCGGCCTTGGCCGCATGCCCTCCATGGCGGAGCTGGGCGCATGATCAGAGCCTTGAACATCGTTCTCATCCTGGCCGTCATCGGCACGTCTATCGGTCTGTACGACATCAAGTATCGTGCGGAGCTCGCGGAAAAGCGTGTGCAGACAATCGAGCACAAGATCGCGAGCGAGCAGGAAAGCATTCGCGTGTTGCGGGCGGAGTGGAGCTACCTCAATCAGCCTGAAAGGCTGCAGGAACTGGCGCGTCGCTATACCAAGCTTGAACCTTTGCAGGCTTCTCAGATCGGCACCTTTGCCGATATCCCAATGCCCCATAAGGCGGATGATTTCTACGCACCCAATGCGACCGGATCGCTCGGCGGATATGCAGGCGTTACACCGGGCGATTTGGGCTCCAGTGAAAGGACGATCAGATGATTGGTCGTCGCAATCAACATAGCCAACCGCACAGACGGATCGTGCTTCCCGGGCATGACGCCATTGCGCGCACGCGCGCTCATCACACGGTCGATAGCAGTGAACCAAAGACCCCTGTACAGCGGCGTATTTCGCTTGCGCTTGCCGTCTTTGCCGGTTGTTTCGCGCTGGTCGGTGCGCGTCTTGTGGAGCTTGCAATCGTTGGCGGAGATCACGGTCCGCAGGTTGCTGCCGCCAGCATTCAGGGACCTATCCATCGTCCCGATATCGTTGACCGCAATGGCGAGGTCATGGCGACGGATATCGTCACGGCATCGCTTTATGCCGATGGTCGCGCGATCATCGATCCTGTGGAAACGGCAGAGCAGCTCGCAAGCGTCTTGCCGGATCTTAATGCGGATGATGTTGCCAAGAAGCTTGAAACAGGTCGGGCCTTCATCTGGCTCAAGCGCGATCTGACGCCGAAGCAGCAATATGCCGTTCACTATCTGGGGCTTCCCGGTCTTGGCTATCGTCGCGAACAGAAGCGCGTCTATCCCAATGGTCACAGTTCTTCGCATGTGCTCGGCACGGTCGATGTAGACAATCGCGGCACCGCGGGCATGGAGCGCTATATCGACAAGACATTGTTGCTTGGCGATGGCGAGGCAGGCGGCGATCGTTCGCGTCCTGTTGTCCTGTCGATCGACACGCGTGTCCAGTTCGCGCTGCGCGATGAACTCGAAAAGGGTATGAGCGAATTCAAGGCCAAGGCGGCCGTTGGCATCATCATGAATGTCCATACGGGCGAAGTCCTGGGGATGAGTTCATTGCCGGATTTCGATCCGAACGATCCCATGGCCTCTAACGCCGACTCGCGCTTCAACCGGGCGACGCTTGGTGTTTACGAACTTGGTTCTGTCTTCAAGACGGTCACGCTTGCCGCCGCGCTCGATAGCGGCAGGGTCACTTTCGACGACAAGTTCGATGCCACGCATCCGATCAAGATCGCGCGCTTCACCATCCATGATTTTCATGCCGAGAATAAATGGCTGACCGTGCCCGAGATTTTCATGGTCTCCTCCAATATCGGCACGGCGAAAATTGCGCTGCAACTGGGGACGGATAACTATATCGGTTATCTGGAACGTTTTGGCCTGCTGAAGCGCCCCGACATCGAGTTGCCGGAAGCGGGCTCTCCGCTCATCCCTCAACATTGGGGTGAGCTTTCCACAATTACCGCATCATTTGGTCAAGGTATTGCCGTGACGCCCCTGCAGGTTGTCTCCGCTATGTCGATGATCGTGAATGGCGGTACGAAAGTGCATCCGACTTTTCTTCGTAAGGACAATGTGAAGCCTGGCCCGCGGCTGATCTCGCTCGCGGCGAGCGACGAGATGCGCGATATGCTTCGTCTTGTTGTGACCGACGGTACGGGCAAAAAAGCCGATGTGCCGGGCTATCCGGTTATCGGCAAGACGGGTACGGCTGAAAAGGCGGTTGCTGGTGGATATGCCAAGCATCGCTTGATTTCATCATTCCTGAGTGCCTTTCCGGCGAACCGTCCGCAATACGCCATGCTGATCATGTTTGACGAGCCGCAAGGCATCAAATCGACATACGGATATGCGACAGCCGGCTGGAACGCGGCGCCGGTGACGGCGCGCGTTGTGCGCCGTGTGGCGCCGCTTCTGGGTCTGCAGCCCGAAGGTACTGTGATTGCGCAGAGCGACATTCTGCATGAGGCGAAACTTGTGACCTATGACGATGGGTCCGGTCACTAGAGATGTGGGGTTAGATGCAACTTTCCGCGTTGATTGGTTCCGATCTTCAAGCGCGTCCCGAATGGGACGCGGCGGAGATTGTCGGCCTGACGGCGGATAGTCGTGCGGTGCGCCCCGGCTTTGTTTTCGCGGCTTTGTCAGGCACCAAGCTTGATGGTGCGCAGTTCATTTCCCAGGCCGTTGAGAAGGGCGCTGCCGCGATCATCGTGCAGGCTGGCACCGATGTTTCGGTCGATATCCCGGTCATTGCTGATCGCAATCCGCGGCGGCGGTTGGCCCTTATGGCGGCCCGTTTCTACGGCAAGCAGCCGCGCGTGGTCGCAGCTGTTACCGGGACCAATGGCAAGACATCGGTCGTGACATTTCTGCGCGAGATCTGGACGGCGTTGGGGGTCGAGGCTGCGAGCCTTGGCACTGTCGGTGTTGTCAGTGCGCGTGGCGAGAAGGATTTGTCGAGCACGACACCTGATCCGGTCACCCTGCAGGCGACGCTGGCTGATCTTGCTGATGAGGGTGTTACGCATCTCGCGATGGAAGCATCCAGTCATGGCCTTGCCCAATTTCGTCTGGATGGTGTGAAGCTTACCGCTGCGGCTTTCACCAATATCACCCGCGATCATCTCGATTATCATCACGATTTCGAAGACTACGCCTATTCCAAGCTGCGCCTCTTTGGCGAAGTGATGGCGCCCGGTGGCATTGCTGTTCTCAATGCGGACGCGAGCTACTTTGCCGAGGTCGAAGCCGTGAGCTGGGCGCGGGGGCATCGTGTGATTTCGGTGGGCCGCAAGGGGCGGGATATCTGTCTCGTTGCCGCCAGACCGACGGCGCGCGGGCAGACGCTCGATATCATTCATGAGAGCAAGAATTATCAGATCGAATTGCCGCTCATAGGCGCATTTCAGGCGTCGAATGCGCTGGTCGCGGCTGGTCTTGCTATCGCTTGCGGCGCGGCAGCCGACAAGGTCTTCCCAACACTTGAAAAACTCACAGGTGCCAAGGGACGGCTTGAAGAGGTCGCGCATTTGCCGAACGGCGCCTCTGTCTACATCGACTATGCGCATACGCCTGATGCACTTGCCAATTTGCTCGAAGCCATGCGGCCTCATGCCGAGCGCCAGCTTGTTGTCGTGTTTGGTTGTGGCGGTGACCGCGATCCCGGCAAGCGTCCGCAGATGGGTGATGTTGCGGCGAAACTCGCCGATATTACCTATGTCACGGATGACAATCCGCGCGGCGAAAATCCGGCGTCAATTCGTGCAGCCATTATGGCGGCAGCGCCGGGCGCTATTGAAGTAGGCGATCGCGGTCATGCGATTGATCTCGCCATGCGCTCACTGCAGTCCGGGGATGTGCTTGTTGTTGCTGGCAAAGGGCACGAGACCGGACAGATCGTCGGCGCAAAGGTCATTCCTTTTTCCGATCATCAGGCCGTGTCCGAGGCTGCCGCGCGCATCGCTGAAGCGAAGGAGGGCGCGCAATGACTGCTCTCTGGACACGCGATGAAGTATTGGCGGCGACTGGCGGCAAGGCGACGGGCACCGATTGGAAAGCGACCGGTGTTTCGATTGATAGTCGTACTTTGCAGAAGGGTGATCTCTTTGTCGCCATCAAGGGTGAGAACACCGACGGTCATGCCTATGTGTTGAAGGCTTTTGAAGGTGGCGCCGCCGCTGCCATCGTCTCCGACGATACCTCCGCCATGCATGACGTTGGTCCGCTCGTTGTCGTGCCGGATGCACTGGAAGCGCTGAACAAGCTTGGTCGCGCCGCGCGTCATCGGGCGGGTGCCAAGATTGTGGCGGTGACGGGTAGCGTTGGGAAGACGGGTACCAAGGAAGCCCTCCGCATGTTGCTCTCGGAGCAGGGGCCGACGCATGCTTCTGCGCTCTCCTATAACAATCTCTGGGGCGTGCCGCTCTCTCTTGCGCGCATGCCGGCGAAGACAAAATTCGGCATTCTCGAAATCGGGATGAATCATTCCGGTGAGATCACTCCACTTTCCAAAATGGTTGAGCCCTTCGTCACGTTGATTACGACGGTCGAAGCCGTGCATATGGCGCATTTCAACTCGATTGAAGAAATTGCCGATGCGAAGGCGGAGATCTTCGACGGGATTCAGCCCGGTGGAATCGCCATTCTCAATCGCGATAATCCGCACTATGCGCGACTGGCAAAGCGGGCCAAGGCTGCGGGAGCCGGACAAATTATTTCTTTTGGCGAACATCCCGAAGCCGATGCTCATCTTGAGAAGGTTGCCCTTAAAGACGATTGCTCCTGCGTGTCGGCATCGATCTGTGGCACACCTATCACCTATAAGCTTGGCATACCGGGTAAGCATATTGTGATGAACAGCCTCGCAATGCTTGCCTGCATCAAGGCGCTTGATGCCGATCTGGCGATAGCCGCACTGGCGCTGGCTCACCTGGAGGCGCCGAAGGGTCGGGGCGAGCGTATTCGCGTCGATGCGCCGGGCCGTCCGTTTACGCTTATTGACGAAAGCTATAACGCCAATCCGGCTTCAATGCGGGTGTCTATCGAAACATTGGGTCGGATCGAGCCCGGGGTTCGTGCGCGCCGCATCGCCGTGCTGGGTGACATGCTTGAGCTTGGCGACAGTTCGATTGAACTGCATCGCGAACTTGCGGTGCCTCTTTCACGCGCTGACGTCGACCTCGTCTATGCCTGTGGCCCGCATATGCGCGCGCTTTTTGATGCGCTGCCTGCCGACCGTCAGGGCTTTTATGCGGAAACATCTGACGGGCTCATCGAACCGCTTTCGGAAGCCATTCAAGGCGGTGATGTGGTGATGGTGAAGGGATCGAACGGTACCCGGATGAAGCCGATCGTAGAGGCGCTTCAGGCGCTCGGCGAAGATGATACGGCCAGTATTCGCCGAAACAGGGGGGAAGCCTGATGTTCTACGACCTGGTTGCAGGCATGTCGAAAGACCTCAACGTGTTGAATGTGTTTCGCTACATCACGTTCCGCACCGGCGGCGCGACGATGACGTCGCTCTTTTTGACGCTTGCCTTCGGTCCTCATGTCATTGCGCTTCTGAAGTCGCGGCAACGTCGTGGTCAGCCTATCCGTGAGGACGGCCCGCAGACGCATGTCGTGATGAAGCAGGGCACGCCGACAATGGGTGGCTTTCTCATTCTTTTCGGGCTGGTGCCTTCCGTTCTGCTGTGGGCCGATCTTTCAAATCGCTATGTCTGGATCGTGCTTTTCGTGACGCTCGGGTTTGGCGCTGTTGGTTTTGCCGACGACTATCTGAAAGTCTCGAAGATTTCGCCCAAGGGCGTGCCCGGCCGGGTCAAACTGTTCTTTGAATTCGTCATTGCCGTCATCGCCATGTGGGCTCTGGTCTCCATGGCGAAGGAACCTCTGGCGACAGCTCTCACTATTCCCTTCTTCAAGGACGTGCTTATCCAGCTTGGCGGATTCTTCTTCCTCTTCGGAGCGCTCGTCATCGTGGGATCGTCGAATGCCGTCAATCTGACGGACGGACTTGATGGCCTTGCTATTGTTCCGGTGATGATTGCCGCCGCCAGTCTTGGTCTTGTGGTTTACCTCGTCGGCAACGTCGTCTTCGCAGACTATCTGCAAATTCATTTCGTGCCGGGCACAGGTGAGCTTGCCGTCTTCTGCGGTGCGCTCATCGGTGCGGGTTTGGGGTTCCTTTGGTACAACGCACCGCCTGCGATGATCTTCATGGGCGACACAGGTTCGCTCGCTCTCGGCGGTGCGCTTGGCGCTATTTCTGTCGCCGCCAAGCATGAGCTGGTTCTCGCCATCATAGGCGGGCTCTTCGTCCTCGAAGCGGTCTCCGTCATCGTTCAGGTCGCATCCTTCAAGCTCACCGGCAAGCGCGTCTTTCGCATGGCGCCGCTGCATCATCATTTCGAACAAAAAGGGTGGGCGGAACCCACCGTTGTCGTTCGTTTCTGGATCATCGCCGTTGTTCTGGCGATGGTCGGCCTTGCCACATTGAAGTTGAGGTAGTTCGCGTGATCCCTGCCACCGGCTTTGAAAAGCGTCTCGTTGCGGTGTTCGGACTTGGAAAGTCCGGGCTCTCGACCGTGCGCGCGCTTGAAGCGGGCGGAGCGAAGGTTATTGCCTGGGATGATGGCGAGGCGCGGCGCGCGGAGGCTGAGGCGGCGGGTGTTGCGCTGGAAGACCTTACCGGGCGGACATGGGGTGATATTGCTGCTTTGATTTTGAGCCCCGGCGTTCCGCTTACGCATCCCGAGCCGCATCCCGTCGTCAAGCTCGCGCATGCGGCTGGTGTCGAGGTTATCGGCGATGTTGAACTCTTCGTGCGTGCGATCAGACAAGTTTCGCCCTCAGTCCGCATTGTTGCCATTACGGGTACAAACGGGAAGTCGACCACGACGGCGCTGATCGGTCATATGGTCAAGCGCTGCGGCGGCAATGCGCAGGTCGGTGGAAACATCGGCAAGCCGGTTCTTGACCTCGATATGCCAACATCATCGACCGTCTATGTGCTCGAGCTTTCGTCATATCAGATCGACCTTGCGCCGAGCGTAGCGCCCGACATCGCGGTGTTGCTGAATATCACGCCCGATCATATTGACCGACATGGAACGCTTGAAAATTACGCGGCAGTGAAGGCGCGTCTCTTTGCGAAGCAGACTTCGAAAGATACGGCGATTATCGGTGTTGACGATTCTCATTCGAGTGATATCTGCACGAGCCTTTGCGCCGCGCGCGGGCAGAAAGTCGTGCCGGTTTCTATCGGCAAGGCTCTGGGCCGCGGCGTCTATGTGCTCAATGGTCAGCTCTACGACACTTCGTCCTCGCAGGGGCAGGCGGTCGGTGATTTTACCGGTCTGAAGACGCTGGCGGGTGCGCACAACTGGCAGAATGCGGCTGTCGCCTATGCCGTCGGTCAGGCGCTTGGGTATTCGCGTGAGCGTATTCTGAGCAGCTTTGAGAGCTTTCCGGGCCTTGCGCATCGCATGGAAATCGTCGCTGAAGATGCCGGTGTGCGTTATGTCAACGACAGCAAGGCCACAAATGCAGATGCGGCGTCAAAAGCGCTGGCGACCTATAACAACATCTACTGGATCATTGGTGGCAAGGCGAAAGAAGGTGGCATCGAAACGCTTGAGCCTTATTTCTCGCGGATGCGTCGCGCCTATCTGATCGGTGCCGCTTCAGATGAGTTTGCCAATACGCTGGAAGGCAAGGTTGATTACCTTCGCGCCCAGACGCTTGATCGTGCGGTCGAGGCGGCGGCTAATGACGCCAATGCGGCCGGCAATAGCGCAGGCATGCGCGTCGTACTTTTGTCGCCCGCTTGCGCTTCGTTCGACCAGTTCCCGAATTTTGAGGCACGTGGCGACGCTTTCCGCTCGGCCGTTCTTTCCTTCCTTGAGAAGAAAGGGAGGGCCAGCGCATGATCCGTCTTGCTCGCACCAATCGCAGTCATATCGCTCAATGGTGGTGGACCGTTGATAAGTGGGTCCTGTTTGGCCTCTTTTGTCTGATGTTGATCGGTGGCGTGCTGGCGTTGGCCGCAAGTCCTGCCGTCGCCATGCGTATTCATCTGCCGCCGTTCCATTTTGTCTATCGCCAGATGATCTTCTTCATTCCGGCGATTGCGACGATTGTCGGTGTTTCGCTTCTGAATGTCCGGCAGGTGCGCCGTCTTGCAGCCATTATCTTCCTCATCTCGTTCACGCTGATGGTGATGACGCTTTTCTTCGGGCCCGAAGTGAAAGGTGCGCATCGCTGGCTGCAGATCGGGCCTCTTGCCATTCAACCGTCCGAGTTCGTCAAGCCATCCTTCATCGTGCTGGTGGCCTGGATGTTTGCCGAGGCGCAGCGCGTGCCCGGCTTCCCCGGTACGATTATCGCGCTGACACTCTACGCGATGGTGGTCGGCACATTGGCGGCGCAGCCTGACTTCGGTCAGTTGATGCTTGTGACGATGGTGTTCGGAGCGATCTTCTTCATGACTGGTCTGTCGTGGAAATGGATCGGATCGCTTGCGGCCATTGCCGTGATTGGGGCTATCGCGGCCTACACGCTCAGTCCGCACGTGACCAGCCGCGTCGACCGTTTCCTCAATCCCGACAGTGGTGACACTTTCCAGATCGACACGGCGCTAGACGCATTCCACACGGGCGGTTTCTTCGGGCGCGGGCCGGGGGAGGGTGAAGTCAAACGCATCCTGCCCGACGCGCATACCGACTTCATCTTTGCAGTGGCGGCAGAAGAATATGGCGTCATTGCAGGACTAACCATTATCGGCATGTTCTCGTTCATTGTTCTGCGCGTGTTGCGCCGGGCAATCGACGAGACGGATATTTTTGTGCAGTTTGCGTCCTGCGGGCTTGTGGCGCTCTTCGGGCTTCAGGCGCTCATCAATATGGCGGTAAACGTCAACCTCATTCCCGCCAAGGGGATGACCTTGCCGTTTATCTCTTATGGCGGTTCGTCGATGGTCGCGCTCGCCTTGACCATGGGGATGTTGCTTGCCCTGACGCGCCGTCGGGCCGGAAGTCATGTTGTGTCGTCGAACGGAAAGCGGGGGCACGCATGATGTTGCATCCGCAAGGACCAATTGTGATTGCCGCCGGTGGCACGGGCGGACACCTGTTTCCCGGGCAGGCGTTGGCGCAGGAATTGCGCCGTCGTGGTCGTCACATCGTCTTGATTACCGATGAACGCGTTCAGCGCTTCGACAGGCTTTTCCCGGGCGCCGATATTTTCTCTGTGCCTTCTGCCACGCCGAATGATCGCGGACTTCTGGGGCTCATCAAGGCGCTTCCCGCCATTGTGTCAGGCGTTGTTCAGGCCTTCTCTATTCTGGGTCGCGTCAAGCCGTCGGTTGTCATCGGCTTCGGCGGATATCCCACCTTGCCGCCGCTGGCTGCTGCGGTGTTGCGTGGTTTGCCGACATGCGTGCATGAACAGAATGCCGTGCTTGGCCGCGTCAATCGTCTGATGGCGCGTTTCATCGAAGCCATAGCCTCCACCTTCGCGACACCGAAATATCTGCGTGCGGGCGATGGCTCGAAGCTGGTTCTCACCGGAAACCCCGTTCGTGATGCCGTGATGGAACATGCGGCAGCGCCCTACGTGGCACCGGGTGAGGGCGGGAAGATTGAATTGCTGGTGTTCGGCGGCAGCCAGGGCGCACGTGTGATGAGCGATGTCGTGCCGGGCGCGTTGGCGCGTCTCGCCCCGGATCTGCGAAACCGGCTGCATGTGGTTCAGCAGGCGCGACCGGAAGATATGGATCAGGTTCGCGCCAAATATCTTGATGCCGGTATTTCCGTAGAGTTGAACAGTTTCTTCGATGATATGCCTGCGCGTATTGCGAAGGCGCATCTGGTCATCGGACGTTCGGGGGCTTCGACGGTAGCCGAACTTTCGGTCATTGGACGCCCCTCCATTCTCGTGCCGCTGCCGCATTCGCTCGACAATGATCAAAAGGCGAATGCCGAGAAGCTGCAGGCGGCGGGCGCCGCATTCATGATCGAGCAAAAGGACTTCACCGAGGCGGCGCTTGCGGAGCGGCTTCAGACATTGCTTGCCGATTCTTCCACGCTCGCCGATGCCGCCCGGGCCGCTCTTCGACAGGGTGCGCCGGATGCTGTTCGTCGCCTCGCCGATCTCGTCGAAGCCCTGGGGCGTGGCGAGTTCAAGGCTCATATTGAAGAAAAGACGCTGTCAGATGAAACCGGTCCGTCGGGTCCTCTTCTTTTCGTACAGGAGGATTGCTGATGCGTCCCGCTCCGCTTGATATTGGTGTGATCCATTTTGTCGGTATTGGTGGTATCGGCATGAGCGGTATTGCCGAAGTGATGAAGAACCTTGGCTACAAGGTGCAGGGCAGCGACGTTGCAGATAGCGCTAACGTCAAGCGCCTGCGCGATCTCGGCATTCCTGTTTCTGTCGGTCATGCGGCGAAGAACCTTGGCGATGCGCAGGTGGTTGTCGTTTCCACAGCCATCAAGTCTGACAATCCCGAGCTTGTCGAAGCGCGCTCCAAATTTATTCCTGTCGTGCGTCGTGCGGAAATGCTTGCGGAGTTGATGCGTCTCAAGTCCTGCGTCGCCATTGGCGGCACGCATGGCAAGACGACGACGACCTCGCTTGTCGCAGCCATCCTTGAAGCAGCGAAATTCGATCCGACCGTCATCAACGGTGGTATTATCAATGCCTATGGCACGAACGCGCGGCTCGGCGATGGCGAATGGATGGTGGTAGAGGCGGATGAGTCTGACGGCACTTTCGTCAAGTTGCCTTCGACGATTGCAGTCGTTACGAACATCGACCCCGAGCATCTTGATTACTACGGCACCTTCGATGCCGCGCGCGATGCCTTCCTCGCCTTTGTCGAGAATGTGCCTTTCTATGGCGCGGCGGTCATGTGCATCGATCACCCGGAAGTCCAGTCGCTGATCGGTCGTGTACGAGATCGCCGGATCGTCACCTATGGGACGAGCCCGCAGGCCGATATTCGCGCGACCAATCCTCGCATGCTGAAGGGACAGAATACCTTCGATGTCACCATCACCAACCGCAAGACGGGCGAAGTGGTGGAGATGCCGGGTCTGTCGCTCCCCATGCCGGGGCGTCACAACATGTTGAACAGCCTTGCCGCTGTTGGTGTCGCCTGGCAGATGGGGATCAAGGAAGATGTGATCCGCAAGGCGCTTAAGGGCTTTGGCGGCGTCAAGCGCCGCTTCACCCATGTTGGCACCTGGAATGACGTCAAGATTTACGATGACTACGGCCATCATCCTGTAGAGATCGCCGCCGTTTTGCAGGCAGCTCGCTCGGCTTGCGAAGGCAAGGTCATCGCCGTCATGCAGCCGCATCGCTATACGCGCCTGCATAATCTCTTCGATGAATTCTCGTCCTGCTTCAACGATGCGGACACCGTTCTCGTAGCGGACGTCTATACCGCAGGCGAGCAGCCTATTGAGGGTGTGAACCGCGATGCACTGGTGGCGGGTCTGCTCGATCGCGGCCATCGCAATGTCATGCCGCTTGAAGCCCCTGAAAAATTGCCTGCGATGATCGCCAGGATTGCCAAGCCCGGCGACTTCGTCGTTTGCCTTGGGGCCGGTTCGATCACGAATTGGGCGAATGCGTTGCCAGGCGATCTTGAAAAGCTCGGCGCGAAAAAGAAGGCAGCAACTGCCAAGCCAAAGAAGGGGAAGGATAAATGATGGCGACGTCCGTCAAATCCTCCTCTCTGATCGAACGGCTGCCCGCTGTGCGTGGCGAGCTTGTCGAGAATGCGCTCATGGGGCCTTTGACATGGTTTCGTGTCGGCGGGCCTGCGGACGTTCTCTTTCGTCCGGCTGATTTTGAGGATCTCTCGGCCTTTCTCGCCGGCACGCCGGAGGATATTCCGGTGACGATTGTTGGTGTCGGATCCAATCTTCTCGTACGTGACGGTGGTATTCGCGGCGTCGTGATCCGTCTTGGCAAAGCCTTCATGCAGGTTGAGGCGCTTGATGGCCATCGGGTTCGTGCCGGTACAGCGGCACTCGATGTGGCTGTGGCGCGCGCAGCGCAGGAGGCGGGTATCGCCGGACTTGAGTTCTATCGCGGTATCCCCGGTTCCATTGGTGGTGCGCTTCGTATGAATGGCGGTGCCTATGAATCCGAAACCAAGGATGTCCTGATCGAGGTCGTGGCCTATGACCGTCAGGGCAAGCGTCACGTCCTGAGCCTCGCCGATTTGCATTACACATACCGCCACAGCGGTGCGCCGGAAGATATGATCTTCGTCGAAGCGCTGTTTCAGGGGCATCCCGGTGACCGTAAGGAAATTCTCGATCGTATGAATGCGATCACGGCGCGTCGTGAAGAAACGCAGCCGATCCGCACGCGCACCGGCGGCTCGACCTTCAAGAATCCTGAAGGCTATAAGTCCTGGCAGTTGATCGATGCGGCAGGCTGTCGTGGCCTTCGCTGCGGCGGCGCGCAGGTTTCAGAGTTGCATTGCAATTTTCTCATCAACACAGGCGAGGCGACCGCTGCAGATATCGAAGATCTGGGCGAGGACGTTCGCGCCAGGGTCAAGGCTCAGAGCGGTGTCACGCTTGAGTGGGAAATCAAGCGGATAGGAGAACGCGCATGAGTGCTGCCAATCATGTTGCTGTTCTCAAGGGTGGCTGGTCGCCGGAGCGCGAAGTGAGCTTGTCGTCAGGTCGTGGCTGTGCGGAAGCGCTGCGGCAGAGCGGGTATCGCGTTACCGAGATCGATGCCGGTCGCGACCTTGCCGATCAGCTTCTCAAGGTGAAGCCTGATGTTGTCTTCAATGCGTTGCATGGTCGTTGGGGCGAGGATGGCTGTGTGCAGGGGTTGCTCGAAATCCTGAACATTCCCTACACGCATTCCGGCGTGCTCGCGTCGTCGCTCGCCATGCACAAGGAACGCGCCAAGGTCGTTTTCGCAGCCGCTGGTCTACCGGTGGCGCAAGGGGTCGTCGTGCCGCGCAGTGAAGCAGCAGACGGACACGTCATGGAACCGCCCTATGTTATCAAGCCCGTCAATCAGGGCTCGTCCGTGGGTGTGTTTATCGTGCGTCCCGGTGACAATCGCCCGCCAGCGGAGTTGACTTCGCCGGATTGGAACCTTGGCGATGATGTAATGGTCGAGCGTTACATTGCCGGTCGGGAACTGAGCTGTGCCGTCATGGGTGAGGAGGCTTTCGGCGTCGTCGACATCATCGCCAACACCCAGTTCTATGACTATGAAGCCAAATATGCTTCAGGCGGTTCGCGTCACGAAATCCCCGCCAAGATCGATGCCTCGACCTATGCCGAAGTGCAGCGCATTTCAGTGGCGGCGCATAAGGCGCTTGGGTGCCGCGGCGTCAGCCGGGCGGATTTCCGCTTTGACGATACCCAGCCGGGCAAGTCAGAGCTCATTCTGCTTGAAGTCAATACGCAACCCGGCATGACACCGACATCGCTCGTGCCGGAACTCGCAAATCTGGCCGGCTACACCTATGCCGATCTGGTGAGCTGGATGGTGGAGGATGCGTCATGCGATCGCTGAGCAACAATAGAGGCAAGGCTGTTTCTCGCACCGGTGTTCGTTCTGTTCGTGCGAAGACGAAGAAGCAATCGCCGACGCGCATAGCGCCCGGGCGTCGTCGTAATCCGGCTGCGGATCGGCAGTTTGGGCGTCGCGCGTCACGACCTGCGTCCTTTGTCAGGCGCTGGCTTGATGATGTGCGCGAAAATGGTTCCTTCGGCATGATGCCGTTTACGATCGCCACGACCGCATTGATCGTTGTCGTCGTTCTTTATGGTCTGATTGTAGGTGGACATGTCGCGGCAGCGGGCAACGACATCGTCAATCGCGCCAACAAGCTCATGGCTATGGCGGGCTTTAGCATTGATGACGTGACGGTTACCGGTCGCTCTCATGCGGATTCAAAGGCATTGCTCGCGGCGCTCAACGTGAAGCGTGGCGACCCGATTTTTGGATTTGATACCGAGGCTGCCCGGCAAAATATCGAGCATGTCGATTGGGTCAAGTCGGCGACTGTTACGCGGCTTCTGCCCGATGCCATTCGTATCGATATCGTCGAGCGCAAACCTTTTGCGGTCTGGCAGCGGGGCGGTGAGCTTTCCGTCGTGGATGCCGAAGGGCATATCATCACGGACAAGGATGTGCAGGATTATGCAAATCTGCCCTTTATTGTCGGTTTCGGCGGAGCCCATGAGGCGCAGGATATTCTGCATCTGATGGCGGATGTGCAGCCGCAGTTCCTCGCGCGCGTTCGCGCCTTTGTGCGCGTCGGCGATCGGCGCTGGAACTTGCGCCTTGAAAACGGCGTCGATGTGAAGCTGCCCGAAGTGGGCGTCGAAAAGGCGTTGGCAGACATTGTCGCTCTGGATGCCAAGTACAAGATTCTGTCGCGCGATATTGAGTCCGTCGACTTGCGTCTGCCGGACCGCGTGACGGTCGCACTGACACCCGAGGCGATGGCCGAGCGCGGCGGACCGCTTGCGGCGAAGGTCAGCACGTCGGGCGACTACAAAATCAATCGTGGAAATAATCTGAACAGGGATGCCGGCGGCAACAAGGCCGGCTCCGCGGGTGCTGGGGGCAACACATGAATATGGTCAGTCTGGGTTCCAAGGGCTTTCAGGGGCGTCCCGTTGCGGTTGGGCGGTCTGGAACGGTTGCTGCCCTTGATGTGGGCTCGAGCAAGATTTCCTGTTTCATTGCCAAGATCGAGCCGGGCCGTATGGCCAATGGTCATGCGCCGGTACGTGTGACAGGTATTGGTCATCAGGTCTCGCGCGGCATACGTGCGGGCGCGGTCGTTGATATGGATGCGGCCGAAGATGCGATTCGCGTAGCGGTGGATGCAGCCGAACGTATGGCCGGCATCACCATCAAGGACGTTGTCGTCGGCGTGTCCGGTTGCGATCCCAAAAGTCAGACGGTCGGCGTCAAGGCGGCGGTCCCGGGCCCGGAGGTCACTGATCAGGACTGCGGTCGTCTGATTTCCTATGCGCAGACGAATTTCCAGCCTGAAGGACGCGACGTTCTTCACGCGATCCCGACCAATTACAGCATTGATGGCAGTCGCGGCGTGCGCGATCCGCGCGGCATGTTCGGCGAGCATCTTGGCGTAGACGTCCATATGGTGAGCGGTCAGCGCGGACCCTTGCGCAATCTGGAACTCTGCATCGAGCGCTGCCACCTCTCGGTTTCGGGCATTGCGGTCTCACCTTACGCAAGCGGGCTGGCCTCGCTTGTCGAGGACGAAATGGACCTCGGCGTCGCCGTCATCGACATGGGGGGCGGCACGACCTCGCTGGGCGTCTTCTTCGAAGGGGCGATGGTTTATTGCGATTCCGTGTCTATTGGCGGGAATCACATTACTAATGATATTGCGAGGGGACTTTCGACGCCGCTGGCGCATGCAGAGCGCATGAAGACTCTGTACGGCAGCGCGTTGGCCAGTCCTTCTGACGAAAGAGAGATGATAGACGTGCCTCAGGTGGGTGAGAGCGAAGTTGATTCGGCGAATCATATTCCGCGGTCGATGTTGACGGGAATTATTCAGCCGCGTCTGGAGGAGACATTTGAACTGGTACGCGACCGTCTTGAGGCAAGCGGGTTCTCCCGTCT
>Ga0098044_1000668_pt1 | contig 18043 bp, 29 predicted proteins | sample 10_taG_FD_75053 | JGI IMG/M metagenome (GOLD analysis project Ga0098044, IMG submission 75053) | Marine viral communities from the Subarctic Pacific Ocean - 10_ETSP_OMZ_AT15264 metaG | ecosystem: Environmental > Aquatic > Marine > Oceanic | place: Pacific Ocean | collected 2015-01-16 | reverse complement strand
TCCCTTGACATCAAACACCTGAGAGTCTTTAGTCTTTTTCCATGTAACTAAAGTCTGACCATGCTGATCCACCAGAGACTCCCTGTCTCCCAGTCTCTTCATGATATCAAGCTGATGAGCCTTAATCTGTTTTTCAAGTTCAACCTTCTGTCTCTTTAAATCTGTCAATGATGACCAGACTAATTGATCTTCTGGCTGTGCCATAGCTGAAGACTCAGGCTCTACAACATCAAATATCTTTTTAGCATCTTCTACACTTTTAGGCTCTGGTGGTATTTCTGTGACAACATGATTGTTCCAGAAGTTCACCAAAGAAGATCTCATATCAGCAATGAACTCATCGTTGCGACTGTATTTTTCCACGATCAATTCTTTCCTTTGCCCCAGAGATAAAGATACAAAATAGATAGATGGACTTTCTGTAACCATCATCTGGTGCTGTATCTGGACAAAATAGTGATCAGGTATATCCCCATTCCAAGGCATACCTGTAGTTTTATATTCAACAGGAACACCCTCACCGACCACCATTCCATCCAAATTTGTCGTTAAAAAATGATACTCTTCATCAATCCTGATCTTGTTATCATTTAATACCTTCAGTCCTGTCTTATCCATAAATAGCTTTTTAATTATAGGCTCCATCTCCCTGCCTAGCCACATAGCCAGATTATCATCTTGTGGTTTTATACCATTTACTAGATCATCCCATAGATCTACTTCGGAATGCCAAGGATTTAATCCTAAGATACTAGCTGATGCTGATGCACCGATGGATGGATTGTCTGATCTGTCCTGCAACCAATCAGTATAGTTGTCAGGTGCTTTTCTATATTTCATGTAAACTCCATGATTTAGTTAACAAATTATAATTAGAAATTACATCAGTTTACATTTATTGTCAATCGGAATCTGGAATAACCATCTGAACTCTATGCTCATGAGCCACATTATTGGTCGATTGGTTTGTAAGTAATCTGATCTTATTTACCAGAGTATTTAATAAAGTAATAAAGTTTTTAACGTCTGCAGGTTTGCCATTGAGCATCTCAGTATAATCTATTGTAGACATAGCCTGAGTCATGCGTATCATTTCTACCATGAAGTTTGTGCCCAGATAATCCATACCCTTATTCATCATGGTTGATTGTTGAGCCTGGATCTCTTCTTTGCGTTTCCACCACTGTTTCAGGGTGGTCTTCGGTATGTCTAGCATCCTCGCAACATGAGCGTACATAGGAATTAGATCCCCTGTCATAGGGCTTTCTCTTTGGAATACTTCCAGAAACATTAAAGCGAAGTGCTGTTGGTCTATTCTATATTTGCCATTAATAGGCTGTAGCAGCGGAGCCTGATCTACAGGTACATCCAGATCACTGAACCCCTCCATAGACAAACCAATTGATTTGCCTTTTTCTTTAATATCATTTATTTCTTTCTGGGCTTGTTCTTCTTGGACTTGTTCTATGATTTTATTTGCTCTGGACTCATCCATTTTCTTTAAATCGCTCATATATACCTCTATTTGATCCCTGAATATAAAAAACCCCCTGCCAACTGTAAAGGATTTGCGAAGTCCATTATGTTAAAGCAGGGGGCTTGGGGGATGCGTACTCTTCTATATTTTATTTAAGTTCCCAATAATTCTCACAGGCATCATCGATTAATTCTCTAGCTACTTTTTTTAACTTTCGCTCTAAGTTAAACTTGTGATGATTGTTCATACCATATCCAACAGGAATAAAAGCACAGCCCCAGAATCCTCTGTGGTCAGTATCGTACTGAGGATCTCCAGACAGTACATGATAAGTATCATCCACTACCTGTAACCTAACTTCGATACCACGATCCTCTGTGTCCAGATCTCCTGTATAAGTTAATCTATAATATTCCTCAGAGTCGAAGTGTGCATCCAGATAACCCTGATGAATAGTATGCAGTGCCTCAGTAATGTCTTTAATTGTGATGCGTACATTATTTATTTTTCTCATTTTATAACCTCCATGATTATCCGATTGCGAACTCTTCGTATGTCTTATCGATAGAGTCCTGTACTAACCCCAGATACTTCATTGTAGCTGTGGGGCTTTGATGATTCAGCATATACATTACCAGAGATATGTCTTTGGTCTTCTGGTAGATTGTCCATGCTAAAGTTTTCCTCATTGAATGAGTACCGAAATTTTCTATACCTGCTTTATCAGAGGCTTTTTTCAAAATTCGCCATGCCTCCACTCGATCTAAGTTTCTTGCAGGATTGTGTAGTGAGAAGAATATATAATCATCTTCTTTCAGACCATAACGATCTACAAACTTTTTGATCTCTATCCTGATCAGGCTATTTAACTTGATAGCTTTACTCTTCTTGGTCTTTCTTTCAAATAGAGATAGATACTCTTTGAAAGATCCATCTGGATGAAATATGTCGCTGACCCTGAGATCCAGAATGTCTTGGATTCTTAGTATAGTATTAAGCCCTACTCTGAACATAAGTACATTCCTTGGATTTGATTTCTCAAGGACTGCGATCATTCTTTTGATCTTTCTGGGGTCTTTAATTGGTTGTACAGTCATGATTAATCTTTTAGTTTCTTTTCACAGAGGTCAATAAATTTTCTTAGTAGGTCTTCAGCCTCTAATAACTCTTTGCGTGTGCAATCAAGTCTATCTTCGTAAATCTCAAATTCAGCCCCACTAAAACCAAGCATAAATATACTTTTCATTGCCTCTATTATGTTTTTATTTTTCATGTTACTTAGTCTCTAACTCATTGTTATCTGGGTTAAAATAGCGTACTGTCTCATGATCGCCATCCCAATTGTCACCACTTGGTGCTGATACTTTATATCTGCCATCTGGCTGTTTCTCTACTTTAAAGTCATACAGTCTTTGACCAAAAAACTTCATCGTATCCTTGCTGAAAAAGTATGGTGCTGTTTCCTGAGTGCGTTTCTTTATTTCTGATATTGTCATTTTATCTCCATGATTATTGTTTACATAAGTTACCATAAATTACTATCAAGTGCAAATACTTTAAATCTTTTGTTTTACATCCCAGAAGTGTGGAACCTAAGATACCCTAGGCTCCACACCACTTATCGCCTTTAAAGGCTATTTTTGGGCGTTTAACAGCCTTTCTGATGTTACCCATTCATCATTTCCTAGATCATACTTATCATTTCTAAGTTCATGCCTTGCTTTGTACCAACTAGATTTGACTGTTTCCCACTCGCCATCCGAGCGAATTTCGACCTGGCTGCCGAAGTGCTTTTCCAATAAAATCAGTACGCCAACGACATAATGATCATATGGTTTATAAGCAGTTTTGCAGAAGTTGAATATAAGTCCCTTCTCATTGACCTGAGTATAAAGTGACTCTGGGTCATTCCATCTGGGTATGTACAGGGTCTCGTGTCCGTTCCTGCCAATGCCATTGAAACGTATTGCCTGACTTGATACAGTCGGTGAGTCTGGACTATCAGATTCAAAACGCAGACACTTAGTTTCAGAGATGAGTTCTGACACTTCATCTTTGAACTTGTTCCACTTTGCTTTATCTAGGTTCTCTGGTGTATACCAATAATGTGTGTATCCCATTTTATTCTCCATGTTTATGTTAATTGATCTGTCTTCTTCAGGCAGGGTAGATCAGTTCCCTGCGACCCCAGAATGCTCTGGGGTTTCGACTTTAGTATTTGACTACTCTTGATATCTGGTCAAAGTATGCGTAATAGCCATCTCCGTCTTCGAGTTTGAACTCAATTACGGGTCTGTCGTTGCCATCGCCATCATCATCATCGATGCTGTAATCATCGACAGTCACTACTGCATTGTCAAATTGATAGTTAAGTCTGACTATACTATTTTTTCTTATTTTCATGATTCCTCCTCTATGATTTCCCAGATCAGACCCAGACCAATGTTATAAACGTCATGTATTGTACCATCGGTGTCTATGATTGGTTCTGATCCATAGAATACCCAATTTTCTCTGGCGAACTCTTCGTCATTAAATGAGAATGTTTTATCCTCTTCTCTAATCACGACTCTGCCCCAATTATCTGTATCATCCAGATGCTGATTCTGGTTGTCTGCGAATTTTCTCAGTCCTTCCAGAGTGACATGGGGTATCTCCCAACCATTCCAATTGGTATCCTCGTTGATGAATGCCTCGACAACAGGTACTCCCTCAAAACCGACTACGACTTTTTTATAGATCTCTGTTGGCTTTGCATCGAAGTCTACAATCTTAGAGAATGGTATTGTGCGAACAAAACCACCACCACTAGGAAAGCATTCCACAGTTTTATTTTTGTTATTTATTGAACTGGCAGAATACAATCCTCCACCCTCAGTTCTTATGAGTTGTCTTTTCATGATTCTTCTCCTCCAAATCTGTTTCTTTGTTCTTGTTTCAATTCCCTGTACGCCTGATCTCTATCTTTCTCAGTCCAATATGAATAAGTCTCAATAATAGGATCAGACCAATCATCAGATACGTCTACAGCAATCCCGTATTTTATCAATACAGGTGACTCTGTATAGACAGTTATCTTCTCCAGACTATCTTTCCCTTTCTGCAGGGCTGACAGCAATTCTCTGTTACTTTTTATTATGCTGAATAACTCATCGATATCATCGATCAGATAATTGATTAGTAACTCCTGACCATGAGTGATGATATGGTAAGCGTACTGCTCCAGATCCTCATTGGTATGATCAGAATTAGCGATATGTATTTTTATCTCATACAAATCATTACCATCATTCTCATTCAGAGTATAATTCACTCCCAGATCATTACTGCTAGTCGATTCAGACAAGCCTAACTGATCAAAAATGTGTTTGTATTTTCTCATTTCAATCTCCATGATTTAATTTACGACTTCATTGTCGTAGAGAGCAGGGGAGGACTCGAACCTCCCCAGATACCATACTGCCCTGTTGTCTATTTATCCTCCCTGCTTACCAGATCTGGTCTGGTTGTTCTGGCAGGATTCCCGACATAATCTGTAGATTGAACTACTCTGGTTAAAGATACAGAACATAAATCGTCACGCTTTTTTATCTTCTCGAAATGTCTCTTAGCATCTACTTCATTTTCAAAGATAGCCCACGCATCTTTAAACCATGAACCATCATCTGGGTCTGTGGAATAAACCACAATCCAATTAGCACCCTCAGTCTGTGGTGCATCCAGAAATTCCAGATACAGTTTTTTCCAGACGAGTCTGCTTTCTGAATCCATATGAATTGAAAACTCAATTCCATATTTCTCATATCTGTGATGCCACTCTGCACGATAGAAACTATCGGCATTCGGGAATCTCAGGTCAAGCCACTTATCGATTAGTTCGATTATTGCACGATCTTTCATGATTAATTACCTCCATGATTGTTAGTTTGAACTTTCTCCAATCCGTAAATTATCGCATCATATTCTCCACCTGATAATTCTGGATATATATAATTTCCATCCTCGTCATCAACATGATCAGCTTTACCCCAGACATCGTCAATGCATTTGTACTTTGCACCGATCAGGTTTAGCGTTTCTTTAGTTGATTCATCGACATACCCAAATGTATCCTCGTACCACCAGATAGCGTGTTGGATTGCTCTTTGATGTTCTATTGTTTTCATGATTTTATCCTCCATGATTTAGTTTACGACCTCATTGTCGTAGAGGGTGGGAAGGGAATCGAACCCTTCAAAAACCATTCACCCTGATCCTCGGTTAACCCGTGATCGATCTTTTTAGTTTATTGGCGATATACTCCTTGTCCCAATGAGGAAAGCGACAGTCAAATGCCACATAATCGTAACAGTAATTACGAATGATCCTGATCCGACTGTCAACAAAGATCCTGCAGACCAAGTATTTCAGATATCGGACTATCCTCCATCTCTCGCCACATGGGATGACCCAAGTGAGGACAGGAACACTATAGTTGCTCAGTGAATAACTTCGTACCCAGTGGATCCTGCCAAACCTGATCCCCTCAAGACCATCACCCTCGGTATCATCACAATAGGTCAATCTGCCACCACCAGAAGAGTGTCCGACATGACCTTCCTCGGTAGACCATTCGTGGTATTCATGACCACCAAGGAGTTTATCCTCGATCCATCCACAGATTTTAAGCGTTGCGTCAAATAGTATGTTCCTCATGACTTCCTCCCTGATTTCTTAATTATGTCCACGAAGAATCTGTGAGTATAAAGAACAAGTTCTCCTCTACGAGGATCTTCTATTCTGAATAATGGAAAATGGTCTCCATCCTCATGCGTTATATTTTCACAGTATTCTTTATCGTTATTCACCTCGTCTGCAGTTTTGTATACTTTTACTACTTCTGCTGACTCCCACTTAACATTCTTAGGTTCCCAGTCATCATTCACTACTTTAGATACCCAGATTTGCTCCTCTGGTTTGACAGTTAAGATGTCACCAACTTTTACTGTATTTTTGATGTTTGATTTCATGATTTCCTCCATGATTTGGTTAATTGTTGTGGCTTATATTACATAGTTAACTAAGGTTTACAATGGATTATCTTTAAAAATGTTGTGCTATCGAGGGAAAATAAATAGATCTATCGACAGTAGTAACAATATAGTATATAGTACAATATAGTGTTATTATATTGTTCTCTTATTATATACTGTTCTATTCTATTATATATATGTGGACTCCTAGTAAGGTGCAGAGGAGGGGCAGAGACCCCCCTGACCAACCCCTACCGAACCCCTACCCCTGCCCCCTCTCTGCCCCTACCTAATACCTTACCCTGCCCCTACCTAATACCTACCCCTGCCCCTCCCTAAGCCCCAGAAAACACAACATTATTCCAAGAATGTTGTGCTGTCCACCGAGGAGAAACAGGATACTATACTATATATTGTGGATCTTCAGTCACTCTGGCATACAATCTGGACAGGTCACAGAGGATAGATAATGATCGCAAACATTGTTTTTTATAGAGGGTGACCCACCCAGACTTCGGGACGGGGCGGCTCTTCATTTATATGTATGGCACTGACACAAAACAAAAAAAAGGTTTTAGTTGACAAATATAACAACTGTTCTATAAAATCTATCATATCAATACTAATAAATATGTTAAAGAAAACCCAAACAACAATAAAAGAGAGAGAGATAAAATGAAGAATAAACTATTTAAATGTAATTTAAGAAGCACCTCATCAAGGATAGTTAATCTACCATCTGAAATATGGAAAGATTTACTAAACTGGAATTTAAATGATGAATTAGTATTTTGTGTTGAAGAAGTTCACGAACAAGATAAAGATGGTATAATAAGCAGCGGTATAAGAATAGAAAGAAAGAAAGATTACTCTGACGAAGACCGTACTGAACTTATATGTGCTAGCTACATAGAAGAAGATTAATACAAACATGGCAGCATACATCCTAATCATAATAGCCTTAGCAGCAGTAATATGCTATTGTGTTTACATAAATTACAAAGATAACGCTCATATTGATAAACTGATGAAAAATGCGGATAAAAGCAATAACAACACAGTAAAAGCACCCTGGACTAGAAGGGGTAGGAAAGGTAGGAAACTAGGGTAGGAAATGAGTGAGTTAAACAATAATCATCAAAAATTTTTAGAACATTTAGATAACAGTAGTGATGCTGTATTTATCTGTGCAAAATATTTTTATAAAAAAGGTATTCCAGTAGAGATTCAGCCAATGACAAAAGCAGATAAACATGAAGATTGGAAAGACCATAAGGATAATGGTGATTTATTTATCAGGCAGCGTATTGAGGTTAAAAATGTTAGTGTTGATTTTACTTGTGCTGCAGATTGGAAATATAAAGATCAGTTTATTGTGTGTGCAAAACATAGTTGGGACAAGGCACATCCAAAACCTTATGCTTATATGATTGTAAATAAGAGTAAAAGTCATATGGCTATTGTTTATGGAAAGACTAAAAAATATTGGGATATAAATTATAGAACTGACAGTAGGTACACTGGAGTTAATCAGGAATTTTATTTTTGTCCTATAGATAAAGTAATATGGAAAGAACTATAAAAATGCCAAATAAAAAAGCAAAATTAAAGAAACAAAGGCGTATCAAGTTAAATAACAAGTGGAAGACAGAGGGTCGAACTGCGATTCAGAATAAAAAATGGAAAAGAAAGAAAGCAAATGCGAGTCCTTGATTTATTCAGTGGTATTGGTGGGTTTGCACTGGCAGCCAAGTGGGTTTGGGAGGATAACCTGGATCTTGTTGGATTTTGTGAGATAGACAAGTATTGTCAGAAGGTACTTAACAAGAACTTTCCAGGTGTTCCTATTTATGAGGATATACGCAAATTAAACGGTTATGATTTTAATAATGTTGATCTTATTACAGGTGGCTTTCCCTGTCCTGCGTTTAGTGTAGCAGGAAAGAGGGGTGGTTTTAATCAGGATGATTTATTTTATGAAATGTTAAGGATATGTGATGAATGCAAACCAGAATCAATTATCTTTGAAAATGTTCAAGGATTCACAAAGTGGAAAGAAATACTCCGCAAGGAAGTCGAAAATATTGGATACGACTGGGGTGATGCAGTTTTTGATGCACGGGATTTTGGAGTCTCTACGATGCGAAGACGTTACTTTGCAGTGTGTATTAGAAGAGGAAGCGGTGATTATAAAAACGACCTGGATCAGGTTAGAAGGCAAGCCGAGGATATATATGAATCATTGCCCAACGCTGACAACACCGAAAGGCGGTGGTCACATACCGTATGTACTAAAGAAGAATGGCAGGATATTTATGATAACACCGAAATTAGCCGAGAAGATCATGGGATTCCCAGCAGGATGGACAGACTTACAGGACTCGGAAACGCCATAGTTCCGCAGATTGCATATAAAATTATGAAAGAAATAAAAAAGAATATTCGGATTTGCCCACATGAGAATATTGAATATCAACCTGAAGAAAAAGACACAAATACACATGAGTTTTTATATTGTGAAGATTGCGGAGAAGAACTTCCACTGCCAGACAATCCTGAAATCAACTAAATTGGAGAGAAAATGAGTATAACAATGACAGAAGAAGCTTTATTAAGCACAGCAGAATTGTGTGATAAGATAGGAGTGACTAGACAAGCTATCTATAAATGGCGTAACTTAGAGGAAGATCCAATGCCAGTTGCGATAGATAACAGCAATAGAGGAGGCAAAACGATCCGATATTTGTATAGTGATGTAATGGAGTGGCTGAATGGTCGGAGACAGAGATAAAGCAAAGTTTTATGCTAAAAAAAGAACAAGGTCTGGGCGGTATATAATTATCGCAGAGGCAGCAACTAGACAGGAACTCATTCGGAAAATTAAATCCGATAGTGAGACCTACGAACAAGAGAGAGGTAATCATGGCAAAGAGACACACAGACACAGGAATATTTGATCAGCAATGGTTTCAGCTGTTAAAACCAGAGTATAAATGCTTTTGGTTTTATATATGTGCCAAATGCGATCATGCAGGAATCTGGGAGGTAAACCTGCCTCTGGCACAATTTTTTATTAAGGCTGATAAGATTGGTGATAAAGATGAAGTACTTAAAATGTTTGGAGATAGAATCATAGATTTGGGTAGTGATAAATGGTATCTTACAAAGTATGTTGACTTTCATCATGGTGAAGTATTGCATCCGAATAATAATTTTCATAATAGTATTATCAAGTCACTTGAACGGTTTGGGCTGGTGAAAGAAAATGAGAAGGGTGATTTTATTGTTCAGTCAGAACCTGGAGAAAAAAAGAAAGTTGTTAAACAACCCTATTCCAGGCGTAAATTAACTAGACCATCATTAGAGCAGGTGAAAGAATATTGCAAGGAACGAAAAAATGAAGTGGATCCGCAGCAGTTTTTGAATCATTATGAATCCAATGGCTGGAAAATAGGCAAGGTACCGATGGTAGATTGGAAAGCAGCAGTGCGAACCTGGGAAAAAAATGATAAAAAAAATAAACCAAATAGTAGAGTATATATAGACAAGAATAGCGAGGGTATGGATCATGGATTCTAAATACGATGACACCAATAGAGGAGCATTGTTTACAAATGATTATAAAGAGCAGGGCGATAATAAGCCTGACTTAACTGGAAAATTAAATGTAGAAGGCAAATCATATAGAATAGCTGGCTGGGAAAAAACATCAGATGCAGGTAAAAATTATTTATCGCTGCAGCTGACAGATCCAGAGGCAAGAGATAAAGAAGTTGAGAAGCATCAGCTGGGAGCTGGATTTGCACATAAAGATACTAAAAGAGAACAACAAGAGGAACAGGATAAAATAAAAACGAAAGATGATGACCTCCCCTTCTGAGGTAGCGTTTAAACCACACAAAGGAAAACAGACTGAATTTTTAAAGAGTTCAGCCAGCTGGATATTCTACGGAGGAGCCAGAGGAGGTGGCAAATCTTTGATGTTATCCTGGAAAGCAGCACTAACCCCAAGGAAATGGTATTATGAGCGTAACAGGAAAAAAATTACGAAAGAGCAAGCGGATCATCTTAAAAAGGAGGGTAAAACCTGTCAGGTTAAAGTTGAAAGAATATCAATTGACTACCCTGACTATATCGCATTACTCATCAGAAGGACATACCCACAGCTTGAAAGAAACCTTAAACCTGAATGTGATAAGTTATACCGACTGTACGGGGCTAAGTGGCAGGAAAGAAGCAAGTGTTATTTATTTCCCAGCGGAGCCAAGGTCTATCTCGTACACTGTCAGGACAGACGGGCACTAGATAACTACATCGGGGGTAACTATAATTTTATCGGCATTGATGAAGCCAACCAGTTCCCAGAGGACTGGGTCGAAGAATTAAGTACTTCAGCCCGTACAGATAACCAAGAATTAAAACCACAGATATGCCTGACATCCAACCCAGGCAATATTGGACATATCTGGCTCAAGAAAAAATTTATTGATGTATGCCCACCAACTACAGTAGGGAAACCTGTGTATAATGATGAGTTTGATGTATACTATCAAAAAAACAAGTCAGGAGATGCGTATGTGGATGAAGAGGGCATTTCCTGGCAATTTATCCCAGCGACTGTTTTCGATAATCCTACCTTACTTCATAACGATCCAGCCTATGTCAGGAAACTAAAAAACCTGAATCCTATTCTAAGAGCTATGTGGCTGGAAGGTCGCTGGGATGTTTTTGCTGGTACCTTCTTTGATAACTGGAACCCGATGCACCATGTGATCCCTCAGTCAGATTTTCAGTATGGAGTTCACTTTAAAAAAGGCAACCATGCCCTGTATCGGTTCTATGACTATGGCACAAAAGCTCCTTTTGTTTGTTTGTTCGCTGCGGTAGACCGTGATATGAATATGATAATATTTGATGAAATTACCGAAATAGGACTGTCTGCATCAAAGCAGGCACAGTTTGTTAATAAGTACACCTGGGATAAATATAAATTAAAACCAACAGACTTTGATGATGATATCGCAGATCCAGCATATTGGACAAAACATTCGGAGAAAGAAGGGGCACTTTATAGTCCTGCAGATTTTTACAGTGATGAAGAAATCTATCTTTCCAAGGCAAATAATGATCGTAAATCAGGAGCAAAGATCGTCTATGAAGCATTATCTGTGCCCGATGAAGGAGTGCCTAGAATGAGGTTTACAGAAAATTGTAGCCAAAGTATTGAAACATTTCCTAACTTACCATCAGCAGAAAATGATCCTGAAGATATCGATACGAATGCACCAGATCACCATTATGATGCCACAAGATATGGATGCCTGAAGGTTCTTCCTAATTTGGTTACTGCAGAAATAAGGAAAAAAGGATGGAGATATAGAGTGCTTAAATCAGCTCCTATAGGTGGCGGTTCTACTAACTGGAAATCAGCATAATGGCTGAGTACAGTAAGACACAGCCATCAGGTTCTCAATATGCTGCTGGTGTATTATCCAAACAGGCAGATAAAGTATTAAAAAGCTGGAAGTTTTCCCGTGACTCATTTGAGAATGCCAGGGAAGAATCCGAGAAAGCTGTGCGGTATTTAAATAATGATACCTGGACAGCGGATGAAAAGACCAATGCCAAAAAATATAAAAAACCAACTTTAAAGTATAATATTATTGCACCGATTATTTCTACCTTGGTCGGTAATGAACAGCTTAACAGAAGACGGGCACGGTTTAAACCAATTACCGTAGATAGTGTGAATACTGCAGATGTGATCCAGAAAAGATGGAATGCGATTAATGATGAGCAGGATCTGGAAGATAAACTGCAGATTGCATTTATTGATGCATTAACGACAAAATTAGGCGGCTGGATACAAAGATCCTGGGTAATGGGTGATGATGGATATTTAGATTATGAGTATGAAGTATTAAATAATTTCAGGGTCTATATAGATCCAGAGACCAGAGGAAATGATTATGAGTTAAAACATTGCCGCTGGATTGTTAAAGAAGGCTGGGAACCTATGGATGTGATCAGTGAAAAATATACGATAGATCCTTATGATGTTAAAGTAGAGCGTGGTAAATGGTGGTGGAACGCACTGTCTGATACTATCCGCAGAATGACCGATAAGGTTTATTCAGCTAATTTAGAGAATTATGATAAAATTAATGACCGTTACCGTATCCTGGAAATGCAGGAACGGGTAACAACAAAAATGGTTAAACTGTTTGATGGTGTAGATTATACTATTGTTCCTCGCAGTGAAATGGCAAAACTGAAAAAAGAAAATCCAGGACTGCAGATGCTGCAGGAGTTTAACCAGGATAAAATTCATGTTACAACGATCATTCCTTATTTTAAAAATTTGGTTGTTAAAGATGAGGATGCAGATCAGCCTACTGCTAACTTCGATTGTTTTCCCGTGTGGAGCTATAACTACAATGTCCAGGTAAATGAGCAAACGTCTTTAGTCGACCTCCTTCTCGACATACAAGATGATGTAAATAAAGCAAAGTCTCAAGTAAGAGACTATGTCACCCAGATACTGTCGGGGGGTGTCTTCGTGGACAAACGGGAAAAAGAAACAATTAAGGCACTAAAAGAAAAAGGGAATCAGCCTAATATGGTTTATGAGCTGAATAATCCTGCTATCATGCCGCAAAAACTCCCACCTGGATCACTGCCCCCCGACATTATGCTGAATGCAGAAAACAGCGTTGGTTTTGCACAGCGTGTTTCTTTGATATCTGAGGCAATGAAAGGGGAAACAGCAAGATCAGGAGAGTCAGGAGTCTTGTTTGAGCAGAAGGTGCAGAGAGCAGCCGCAGCAATTAATCCGTATTTTAAGAATTTATCCAGGCTCAGGAAAGCACTGGCAAAAGATTTTGTAGATAATTTTGCATTTGTCTATACAGAAAAAGATAGAATTATCAGAACAAAGGAAGAAAGCGTATTTTCTGAAATGATTATTAATTTAGAAATGGCTGGACAAATGATGAACGATGTTAGAAACCCGTCACTGTATGTAGAACTAGATGAAGGTGAAAATAATATTACTAACATTGAAGATAATTTTAACAGGATGCTGGCACTGACAAATATCATCGGTCAGATCAATCCTGCACTGGTGGATATAAGAACACTGGTGGAAAGTGCCCCAATATCAGGTTCAGATAAATTTGTGGAGTTTATTGACAATACAATGCAGGCTCAGGCAGCTCAACAAGGTGAAGAGGGAGAGCTTCAAAGGCAGCAGAATGATATTGAAAAGACAAAAGGTCTTCTCGATAATATGAAAACAGAACGGGGCATGATGAATGATGAAGAAAAATTAAGATTAGAATCACAAAAAATAAACCAAATGGTGGACAAGCGTGGCAAATAAATATATGAAAATGTATAAAAAGTCGAAGAAGAAAAAACTGAAGAAGAAAAAGAAAAAGAAAGCTTATTATGTTCGATGAGATTTTAAATATACCTATTTTAAAACCTGCCTTGAAAAAACCGAATCGGCAGCCAGGAGTAAAATACACCAGGTCAAATGCAATGCGGAATATTTATAAGGCAAAAGTAGATAACATAACTAAAAAGAGAGGCAAATAATGGCTGAAGAAACACAAGTAGATCCAGGCTTGCAAAAAGAGTTAAATGATTTGGATCAAAAAATTAATCCTGAAGAGGCAGCTGTTGAGACAGCTGAAACAAAAGAAAATTTAATAATTGAAAAGGATGGTGACCTATACCTCAAAAGCGAATCCGATGAAGCGGAACCTGTAGCTGACCCCGATGAGGGACAAGCAGCGGAGCAGGACAGTCCAACTGCATCAGATGAGGGACAGGAAACCTCTGAAAGTGAACCATCACAATTCCAGGGCAAATCAAGGGAAGATCTACTTGAAATGCTTACTAATTCTCAAAAGAAAATTGGCGAGCAGGGCAACGAACTTGGTGAGCTGAGAAAAATTGCTCAAAAGCCTGAAGAACTTTCTGATGAAGAAGTGTTCTCCAAGCTGTCGGGTGATGATATCGAGACTGGTCTGGCTGAGGAAAAAGCGAAACTGGATATAATTGATCCGTATGATGATGCCGCTGTGAATGAGCAAAAAGAGCTTGTTCGGCAGATGGAATCTGACTTGATCAATAAACGTACCCAGGAAGCTATCGCAACCAGGTTCAACTCCCGTGATAATCAGAATTTTATCGACTCGATGAAAAATGACTATCAGAAACAGGGAATTGAGTTATCTGATGATGAGTTCAATACTGTGGTTGATTCTGCTAATTCCTACGTTGAGAATGGGCTGTTAACCGAGAGGTCGTTTCAGAAGGCGATGATTGACAAATTTGGTGTAGACAAAATTGTTAAGCATTACCAGATGAACGGAGAGCAAAAAGCTAGAAGCGATATTCAGAAGGCAACAGCAAAAACTTCTGAAAAGGTTGATGTTCGTGGTACTGGCAAAAATGCTAAAATGGTTAAAATCGCTGATCTTAGCCAAAAAGAACTCCGAGAAACTCTCGACAATCTCTCATATGAGGAATTACAAAAGGTCAATCAACAGGTTAATCGTTAACTATATACCACAGGAGTTTAACTTATGGAATCCTCACAAAGTTGGATTGCAAATGTTGAAATTCTAAACTCACTGCTCCGCAAAGAAAGCTGGTTCAATACATTTTGGGCACAGTTCTCTGGCAATGTGGATATCTCGCAGGATGATAACGGTAACCCCGTTTATCGCCCTTCTGGAAATCCAATGGAAATCTTGAGTGACTATGTTGCTCAGGGACGGGATAATATGCTTATTCCTTTCTTGAGTGAACTTTCTGGTTCACCTGTGTACGGTGATACCACTTTAAAAGGCACTGGTGAAGACCAGGCTATGAAGTGGCTCCGTGCCTACTGCAATCAGTATAGAAAAGCAGTCATGAAGAAATCTGGATCTATGTCAGAACAACGTCAAAAAGTGTTTAAGCTGATGGACGAAGCAAGACCACAATTAGCACGATGGTTTACTAAATGGGAAAACCAGGCTGTATTTCAAACCTTCTATGAAGGTGTATCGCCTAACCTTTCTATTGGTACATCTAGTGACGGACTCGGTCTCGCTCGTAGATATCATCCGAACTGGTATGCAAATGTATCCAGTGCCTTAACGGTTATTGGTACAGAAAAGTATACCAAAACCAATGCAAACTTAGATGCTGCTATTGGTAATACAGATGGTGGTCTTGGTACTTGTAACACAGCTATGACTGCTGATATTTTAAGAGAACTGCGTGTTAAATGTATGTCTCTAAAGATCCCTCAGATGGAAACAGCTGAAGGTTACAAGTTCTGGTGCATTGTAATGCATCCAGCACAGCTTGCTTCTCTTCAAAGTGATGGTGACTATGAAAGTGCCCAGCGTTATGGTTTCATGGGTTCAGGCGGTGTTAAAATGCCTGAGCTTAATGGAATGGCTGGCTACTATGCTGGTTTCTGCATCTTTGAAGATATCGTTGGTATTCGTGAATGGGATGAATCTGGTTATTTCTTCGGATCTACCGTTTCTGCCCGTCTCGATGATTCTGCTGTAACATTAGCTTCTGGCACTGCCAGAACACGCAATGCAATTGTATTCGGTAAAGGTGCAATTGGTAAAGCAGTTGCAGAAGATCTTCACTTCACTTCTGAAGTGGACGATCATGCAAATACCATCGAACTTGGCGGTGCTGTCATTAATGGCTACAATCGTGCAGACTTTTTTGCTGAAGCCGATGCTTTAGAGTCCTCAGGTGATGCTTTTTATAAGAATCAATCTGCGGCTCATGATGCAGCGGCTCTTTCCTGTGTTAATCAAAGTTCGCTTATTTTAGCGACATTTGAATAATAGAGGTAAATAATGGCTAAATCAAGTATTGCTAATTGGCGAGCTTCAGGCGGTGCGTTAGATATATCTGCTACTCATAGTGGCAATGGTACAGTTCCAGAGTGTGTTGCTCAGGATGGAAAAATTATTTGTGATTTCACAGCTCTTGGTAGCGGTGAAACTGTTACAATTAATACTCCGTTCAAGTTTACTGTTTATGACATTGTTCTTGTTGTTGGAAATGGCGAAAATGTCAGTTCTAAAACATTAACTGTCAAAAATAGTAGCACAGCTCTGTCTAGTGCAATGTCAATGGCAACTGACGTAGCAAGGGTGGCAACAGCTACTCTTGACGAAGACCAGGCGGTCTTTGCTGTCGGTGACAATGACCTTACTCTCGTATCATCTGCTCATGCTGATGGTGGTGGAACAGTCTACATTTATTATCGTTAACCTGAAAATGAGGGGGTAATAGCCTCATATAAAGGTTGTTTCAGACCTTGCGGTCTGGATATATTCTGGGGGTTCTTCGGAACCCCTAGAATTAATTAACAGGGCATTCACGGTCTACCAGACCTTAAAGCCCGACTCAAAAGGAGTGCGTAAATGGCAAATATAACTAAATCCAACCAACTACATAATTTCTCTGTCCAGGAAAATCTTTCTGCTTGTTTCATGATTGAACATGAAGTTAGTAATTCTGTTGTAGCTGAAGGCGGTGTTTTCACAACAAGTACACATGGTACACCAAGAGGAGTGGTTGTTACTGCTGAAATTACTGGTACTGCTAATATGACCATCACATTCGGTGACGATTCAACTGCTGTCTTGGTAAACGCTGTAGCAAAGAATATTTTTTTAAAAGGGGCAATCCTTCCGCTGGCGATCAAGTCCTGGGTCTTCGATGGCACGGAAGAAGGTCTTTCTTTATTAGCAATGTATTAAGGGGTAAATTATGAAATTTGTAAGTGCAGCCCACCTCACTGGTGGTGGAACAATATCTGGTGACTTAACTATATCGGGAGATTTAACTGTAACTGGTAGTAGTACATATTCATATGATGAATCTATAGATGGAAAATTATTTATTGGTTCAAATACAGTTGATGAGGCTATAGGAGATGTTAGTCCTACTATTCAAGTTGAGGGAACTACTGCGAATACATCATCTATAAGTGCTTTTCGTAATAGTGCTGATGGTTCACCTGCTTATTTAATTTTAGGTAAATCAAGAGGAACAGCTGTAAGTGCAGATGACCTTCTGACTGCTGGAGATGCTGTTGGTAGAGTAAGATTTGTAGCGGCTGATGGGACAGATAGAGTACCTGTTGTTGCTGATATTGAAGTTACAGCAGGAAAAACCAGTTCTCCAACTGGGTTTGGAATAGCTGCAAATGATATGCCAGGAGTAATGAAGTTCAAAGTTTCAAATGACCTTGCTGTATCGACTACTACAAGAATGGTTATTGACCACACCTCTCGCATCAGTCTGAGTAATAATGATAGTGGTGGTGATAATGGAGATGGCAACAGTTCTTCAGGAAATACAATCTTTGGATTTAAGGCAGGTCAAAGTCTTGATCCAGGCTCAATAGATAATACTTTTATAGGTCATCTTGTTTCAGATGCAGCTATGGCTGATGCTAAGTGGAATGTCGGGGTAGGTCAAGCTGCTTTAAGTGCGTTAACTGAGGGAGACAATAATG
>Ga0098044_1000667_pt1 | contig 18049 bp, 22 predicted proteins | sample 10_taG_FD_75053 | JGI IMG/M metagenome (GOLD analysis project Ga0098044, IMG submission 75053) | Marine viral communities from the Subarctic Pacific Ocean - 10_ETSP_OMZ_AT15264 metaG | ecosystem: Environmental > Aquatic > Marine > Oceanic | place: Pacific Ocean | collected 2015-01-16 | reverse complement strand
GGGTGAGATTCCAGGCTAGATACCGCCCCTTTTGAAAGGGTAGGGGGCTGTTTTTGTTGCGCTTTTGCCGCTTCGACTTCGGCGACCAGACGCCACGATACGGCCGCTTTTATGTGCTTCAAGACGGCGCCGTCCTGCCGCGTCGCCTCGCCGGCGAGCGTCCGCTCCTCGATCAACTTCGCCGCCTTCGCCAGAGCCTTATCGATCGGATCCTTCGCCGCCATCGCGTCCACCTATCAGAGAGCCAGGCGATCGCCGAGGATCGCGCCCACCATAGGCGCGACCGGACGATCGCAGAGTCGATCCTGCGGTTCCCGGTGACGAGGACGCGCATCAGACCTCGACCTCGGCAGCGGCGCCGCCCTCGATAGGTCCGGAGGCCTGGAAGGCCTCGGCCAGCGCGGCCGACTGGAATCCGCCAGGCGCGGCCGCTCGGACCTTCATCACAAGACGCAGGACGTCGTCCAGTTCCGAGCCAGCGAATCCGCCGAGCAGCACTGGATGGCCGCCGAAGGCGGCCAGGACTTCCAGCTCGCCGGCCTTGCCGCGCAGGATGACCTCCGGAGGTCCGATCTCGAAGAGCTTCCGAATGAGGCGTCGAAAGTCGCGGGCTTGTTTTGTCGCCATTCGAGCAGTTTTCGCGTCGTTCATGCTCCGATTGTGGCGAATCATGCCCAAAACCGCAACATTCCAGACGGTTCGGAGTTGATGTAGAGATGATCCGCAGCAACATTGAGGACTTAGGCCAGAATCCGGCGTTTGCGAAGCAACTTTCTTAAAAGGACAGGTCTTTATCAGGTCCAATAGAGGGGTTTTAAGGGAAAAATTTGCAAAGTTGCTTCGCAAATGGACCTAAGCTCGTGATGTTGTTGCGGATCATCTGCGGATCATCTATGGACGCTTCCGGACGGGGAAGAGGAGGCGCCGCGTCCGGCCGTCTCGGACGCCATCGGCGCCGGACATTCGGAGCGCTCGAGCGACCATATTGACCTCGCGTTTGCCAGGGCGATCGTCGGCCGCTGGCATCTCATGGAGGATCGATCCGATGCTATGCCAGTCGCTCTCGGACGGATCGGCGACCGTCTCCCATGTCTGCCATAGCGAGTCGATCAGCGGATCAATAGGCTCGAACCGACGGTTCCGCTCCGAGAGCTGCCGCTCGAACTCTCCGAGGCGCCAGGGTTCGCCGGCCTCGACCTCGGCCAGCGCTTGCGCCCATAGTTGCTGAGTGTCGATCTCATGGTTCCAGCGGCAGCGGTCCGTCTTGACGACCCACCATCGGCGATTGCCTGTCTCGTCATGCAGGAAGTCGGGCCGGTTGACGCTGGCGAATAGAACCGTCCGGCGCGGAATCCTCTCCTCGCGCCGAGCATAGGCCGCGCGATAGACGTCCTCGCCGCGATCGACGAACGCCTTTAGAGCGGCGACGTCCGCCTTCCGGAACGTCGCGTCCAGCTCGCCGAGTTCGGCGATCCAATGCCGCGTGACGGCCTGGACGGAGTCGCGGTTCGAGGGATCGATATTCATCCCGATCGCGATCCAGTCGCTCGGCGGCGCCAGGCGCGCACACCATGTCGTCTTGCCTCCGCCTTGCAGGCCTTGCAGGACGAGGACGCCAGACGGCCGGAAGTCCTCAACGACGAGCGCGGCGGCGCATTGCCGGACCCATCGCTTGATCAGCTCCGGCGCGAGGTCGTCGCTCGTTTCGATGGTATCGACGAGGTCCGCCATCCGGTCGAGGCCGTCCCATGGGCAGGAGCGGATCCAGTCGAGGACCGGATGGAACTCCGCCGCCTCGAGCGTCAGATGGTCGAGGATCGCGTCCTTGTCCAGTCCGTGGCCTTGCGCCATCGTCCGGAGCCAGTCGAGCGACGCATTCGCTCGCCGCTCGGCGGCCGGCATGAATCCAGGAATCGCGATGTCGATCCGATGGCGCATCAGGTCATAACGGACGGCGACGCCATAGGCGGCCAGCATCGCGCGCGAGTTCTCGATCCTCGTCTTGATCGGCCGGCCTCGATGCGGTCCTCGTTCGTGTACGACCGGCCAGGCGATCCGCGCCGTCGGCGACATGGGAGCGACGTCTCGGCGCCGCTCGACCAGGCGGCGCGGACGCTGCCGGCCGTATGTCAGGCCGCGCGAGACGTCGCGCTCGATGGCGCGGAGGCCGTCTTCGCGGAGGCGGCCGTTATCGGCATTCGCGGCGACCAGCGCGGAACCTACGGCGTCCTCGTCGAGATCGGACCCAGCGCAAAGGCGGCCGAGGTAGGACGCTTGTTTATACGTCTCGGCGGCGCGCTCGCCAGGCGACGACGAGCGGACCTTCTCGGCGGCGCGCTTGACGGCCTCGGCCAGATAGTCGGCGGCGTCTTCGACCTCGACCTCGTCGGCGACGATCCAGGGATTGCCGGCGGCCAGCGGCGGATCGTCGACGGCGCGCATCGAGTGACGGCGCAGGAGAGAGCAAAGCCAGTCCGGCGCCGGCGCCGGCGGATCGTCGCATTCCCAGAGATAGGCGCGTCCTGTCTTCGGATGGATCGACGGCGGCATAACGACCTGTCCGCTACCGGCGCCTCGAGTGTCGATCTTCGCGGCCAGGGAGGAAACGGTCGTTATCGACGGAACGTCCGCCGGCAGGACATACCAGAGATGCAGGCCGCCCGATCCGGTTCGGATCGTCATCGTCTGCGGAGCTTCGCCGTTGTCGAGCTGTAGCGTCGCCCATGAGTCGATCCCGATCTGGCCGTCGAGGTCGACGACGATATGACCGGCCGGAATCTGGACGCCGACGTTCGAGGCCGGCCGCTCCTGCCACCATGCGTCGATCTGGTCGCCGTCCTCGGACGCGCCGGTCGTCTGCCAATTCCGGATCCAAGGCCGCTTGCCGTCGAGAGGGATAACCGGCCATCCGTTGTCGGCGTACTCGAGCGCTGCGGCGTGTCTGTCGTTCATCCGTCCGCCTCCGCCATCGTCGCAGGATCGACCGTCAGCTCGACCAGGCGCGAGACCGGCCAGACGTCCGGTTCGATCTTGTCGCAGGCGCGGAGGAGGAGATAGGCCGGTCGCGACGGCAGGAAACCGCGCGCGATGCACTTATAGAACCAGGCCGGAGAGATCTCGGCCGCCTCGGCAGCGGCATAGACGCCGCCGAGGACGATGGTCGCCTCCGAGATCGTAGATCGTTTATGCGTCGCCATTGTCGTCCCTCCTTATTGATTGGATCGCCTTCGTCAACTTGTCAAGATCTGATCTCGCCGCGTCGCGCTCGGCGCGGAGACGCCGCGCTTCGCCATGCGCCAGGCCGAGGACGACCCGCAACTCTCGGACCTCGGCGCGGAGCCGGCCGAGGTCGGCCTTCGCTTGCTTCGCTTGCCGCTTACCCATGGCGCGCCGCCTCGACGGCCGCCGTCGCCTCTCGGACGGTCCGAGCCAGGACATAGACGCCGCCGGCGGCCTCGATGGCGGCCTGCCAGATGCGCTGGTTCGCCGACTGCCGGCCGGCCTTCGTCTTGACCTCGATCCCGACGAACCGGCCGGCGACTATCGCCATGATGTCCGGTTGTCCAGGCGCGCCGTACTGGACGAGGCGACCGGCCGAGACGTAGAGCGGCCGAGGATCGTCGATCGATAGCAGGCCTCGGATACGCTCGGCGGCGTATGTACCGACGCGGCGCCAGGCGGACGGCGCCTTACCGACGTTTTGACGCCAGACCAGGACGCCGTCGAGCGCGCCGATCGCGACGAGGATCTGCGACTGGATCGCTTGTTCCGATGTCATCTTTATTGCCTCCCTGCGATCTCGTCCAGCCGCTCGACGTATTTATACGGCAGCCCATGCTCGGCGATCATATCCTCGACCAGTCCGATCAGGTCCGCGATCATCCTCTCGTCGTCTTGTGTAGCGCGATCCCTGCTCTCGGCCAGCGCGACGTCGAGATCGCCGTCGGCGTGCATCTCGTCGCAACCAATCCGAAAGTACAGCCCGACCCGCTCGCGGCACTCGTCGCCCATCGGCGCGCGGCACTCATCGCCCATCGGCGCGCCGCACTTCGGACAGGCCACTCCGTCGATTATGGCGAGCGCTCCGAGCGATCGTCTGGCCTCGTCGCGTTCCGGTTCGAGTGTCGTCATCGTCTCCATCCTCCCATGCGCGCCCTCGTCGCGCCGATTGTCCATCCTGGCTGGTATCCCTCGCGCCGGCGCTTCGCCTCGAGTCGATCCCAGAGCGCCGGCGGCGCCCAGGACGGCGCGTCGCGTTCCGGCATCGATTGCGAGATGGCGACCTCGCGCGCTCTAAGTTCCTTCGCCGTGAGTTCTCGCAGGAGGCCGCCGACCTGCCGGAGACGCCTCGGCGTCGTCGCTGGCGTATGGCCGCAGCGCGGACAGGGTGTCGACTGATAGAGCGCCAAGCAGCGCGGACAGGTCGCGACGGCGATCGCCTCCGGATCGACGCCTCGGCGCCGCTTCCCTCGGCCGGCGAGCGACCAGGCGCGATCCTGTCCAGGCAGACCGAACCGCTCGGCGGCGTTGCCTGCATGATCGGCGACGATGCAGTCCGTCTTCCCAGGCGACGGCCGCAGGCCTCGGCCGATCGATTGTAGGAATACCGTCAGCGACGCCGTCGGCCGCGCGAGCGCGATATAGCTAACGGGCGGACAGTCGAATCCCTCGACGAGGACGCCGACGTTGACGACGGCGTCGAGGCGGCCGGCGCCGAGGAGGTCGAGCGCTCCGGAGCGCGCGTCGCGCGTCGTCTTGCCGGTGACAACGGCGGCGCGGAGGCCGGCCTCGTCGAACGCATGGCCGAGGCGGTTCGCCTGCTCGATCGACGCCGCGAAGACGATCGCGCTCCGGCCGCCGCCGAGTCGCTGGTAATGCTGGACGACGTCGCCGACGAGCTGCGGACCGTGGGCGATCGCGTCCGGCAGCGCGGCGAACTCGCCGCGCCGGATCGGCAGCTTCGAAAAGTCCGGCGCCGGCGGCGCGAAGACGCGCGCGGGGACGAGATGACCGGCCGCCGTCAGCTCGGCGATCGTCGGACCGGCGACGAGATCGCCGAAGACCTCGCCGAGGCCTCGGCCGTCGAGGCGTTCCGGCGTCGCCGTTACGCCGAGGCGCCAGGCCAGCGGCCAGCGCGCGAAGGCGGCGCGCCAGGACGCAGCGACGGAGAGATGCGCCTCGTCGGCGACGATAAACGTCGGCGACCATGATCCGAGGTCGCGCTTCGAGAGCGTCTGGATCGACGCGACGATGACGCTCTCGAATCCGGTAAACGTCGCGTCCGGATAGCTGGCGCAGACGACGCCAGGAGCGACGCCGACGGCGCGGAGCTTGCCGACGGCCTGCGCGACCAGCTCGGCGCGATGCTCGAGGACGAGGACGCGGCCGCCGCGCGACGCGACGCGCTCGGCGACCTCGACGAAAACATGCGTTTTTCCGCCGCCGGTCGGCAGTTGATAGAGGACGGCGCGGCGGCGCGAGAAGGCGGCGCGAAGGCGATCGATGTCGCGCGCTTGGTAGGGTCGGAGCGTCATCGGTTCAGTCCTCCCCAGCGGACGCAGCAGTCGCGGCAGAATCCAGCGACGCCGCCGACCAGGCGGCGGCCACAGTTGCGGCAGTCGGCCGGCAAGCGCGCCAGCGGATCGACGCCGGCGCGCTTGTGCCAGAGGTAGACGGACTGCGACGAGCAACCGACGACGGCGGCCAGGCGCGAATAGCGTCCCCAGGGAGTCGCCGCCGGCGTCCGGTCGGCGGCCTCGGCGGCGGCGATCTTGCGTCCGAGCGCCGTCATCGGAGATCACCGTCGCCGATGACGGCGCGCAGATCGGCGATCGACTCCCAGAGATCGAGCGCTCCTCGGAAGTCGCGACCGGCGGCCAGGCGCGCCGCTTCGAGCGCGACGGCCGAGACTTCGGCCTTGACGGCGGCGAGGCGAGCGACGTCGGCCTCGGCGGCGGCGGCGACGGCGTCGCGCTCGGCGGCGGCCTGCATCGTCCGGAACCGCCAGGCCTCGAAGTCGGCCGAGAGCGACCAGTCCGGAGCGGCGACGTCGACGGCCTCGGCCGGATACGCCGGCCAGACGCCGGAGGCGCGGCAGGACTCGATGATCGCGAGCGCTCGCTGGCGCTGGTATTCGCCGAGCGCGATCAGCTTCGGATCGAGACGGTAGACGCCGACGGCATGCGGCGGCGCCGTCTCCTGCGCGACGACGTAGTATTCGTCCGGCGGCGCGCCGGTCGCAGCGAGGACGCCGTCGCCATAATGCGCGAGCTGGATATGGATTCCGCGATCCATGATCCAGCGTTGCGCTTGACGCGGCGCCATCGGCCGGCCGTGGGTTTTGTAGTCGACGACGACGCGAGCGGAGTCGAGCCAGTAGTCGATCTGGCCGGAGCATTGCGCGCCGCTGGTTGTGCAGTTCCAGAACTGAGTAACCTCGGCGGCGCCGCCGCGCAGGAGGCCGCGCGCCATCGGATGCGCGTCGACGACGTCGACCATCGCAGCGACGCGGCCGAAGTCGGCCTCCGACGCGACGAGGCGATCGTCGCCGTCGATCGTCTCGGCGGCGGCCTCGGCGTCGGCGCGCGTCCGGTATGGCTTGCGGTCGTCGTCGCCGTCGAGACGCCAGGGACCGTAGCCTTTCTGCGCCGCCGCCTTCGTCTTGAACGGTCCGGCGTACGCGCCGGCGTCGCCGGCGTCGGCGTCTCGCGCCCACCAACCGGCCTCGGCGGCGCCAGGGACGGAGGTGGCCTTTTCCTTTCGATAGTCGACCTCGACCTTGTAGGCCTTCGGCGCCGGCCGATAGCGGAGATGCAGTGCTTCGGGTTCGAGCTGGCCGCAGTGCGTCATCGTTCCGAAGAGCATCGGCGGCGTCGCTGGCCGGTCCTTGGAGGCGGCGACATGCGCCGGCGACTCGGACAGGATCCGAGACAGGGACGAACCGCCGGTCCATCCGTCGGACTGGAGCTTGCGGTATTCGAGGGACGCCATCGGCGCGAAGTGAGGAGTCGGAATCATGGTGGCCTCCGGATTAGAGTAGATAGTTCAGCGCCAGGAGCGCTTGCTGCGGGACGACGGCATTGCCGAGCGCTTTGAGACGCGCCGGACGTCCTCGGACGGCGGCGCCGGTCATGAGTCGCGGCGCCTCCCATGGGAATTGCTCGGCGTCCGGTCCTGCCGGCCAGCGATCGGCGAATCCGGAGAGCGGCGCGCCGTCCGGTTCGATCCAGCCGTCGACGAGTCCCATGAGTTGCGCGACCCAGGGAGGGGTTAGCCGGCCGCCGAGGAGTTCCGGCAAGTCCGCAGAACCGCGCTTGCCAGGATGCGAATCCGGTCCGCTGCCGCTGCCGGAGCGATAGCAGCGCGCCGACGGCGTCGGCCAGCGACGGACGGCGTCGCGAGTAAGGTCGACCATGGCCGGCATCATTGCGAACCCCTGGTCCGGCGTCGCGACGATAAAGACGCGCCGGCGCAAGTGAGGCGCGCCGGCGTTCGAAGCGTACAAGCGCGCCCATCGGCAGCGATAGCCGATAGCCGCCAGCTCGGCGTCGACGACGCCGCGCCATTTGAGAAGCGGAGGGACGTTCTCGATGATGATCTTCGCCGGCCGCGTCTCGGCGGCGATCCGGACCAGCTCGAAGAAGAGGCCGGAACGCTTGCCGGCGAGGCCTGTCTTCGTCTGCGACGCATCCGAGAGATCCTGGCAAGGGAAACCGCCGGCGAGGACATCGATCGCCGGCAGATCGGCCGCAGTCCGGACGTCGTCGAAGCGCTCGGCGTCCGGCCAGTGACGCGCGAGGACGCTCCGACAATAGGCGTCGGCCTCGACCTGCCAGACAGTCCGGCCGCCGGTCGCCGCCTCGACGGCCAGATCGAGGCCGCCGATTCCAGAGAAGAGGGATCCTATTCTAAGCGTCGCCATTCGTCCGGTCCTCCTACCAGCAAAGGCGCCAGGGACGAACCCTTGGCGCCTCGCCGGAGCGAATGCGACCGCTAGAATGGGACGTCGTCGCCGGCCTCGAAGGCGGCCAGGCGGCCATCGTAGGCCGCCTTGAACGCCGACCGGATCGCCGCGTCGCTGGTACACTTCCAGGCCTTCGCGAAGGCGTCGCGCAGCGCGTCGGCGTCCGGAGCGGACTCGATCGCGCGCCTCGCCGCCGCCTCGACGCCGGCATTCGACGGCGCCGCCGGCGTCGGATCGGCCGCCGCCGCGCCAGCGGCGAAGGCGTTGACGCCGCCGAAGTCGACGGCCGCGCCGAGGTCGGTGCAGGTGATCTTGCCGATCTTTTTGCCGGCCTTCGTCGGATGCCGCTCGCCGACGCAGGATACCTCGATCGCTCGCGAGAACGGATCGACCTTCCGCGCGACCATGTCGCCGCAGAGCGCGAGGAGCGGTTGCGCCTTGCGCTTCGAGAGCGAGAACGTCCGCGCCTCGCCATCGGCCGAGACGTCGGCCAGATTATGCGCCGGAATCTCACACATAACGGCTTCGCCATCGTCGAAGACCTTATCGACGAAGTTGAACATCGCGACGAGCTGGACGCGGACCGTCTCGCCGATGTTGCATCCGAAGTAGTCGCCGCCGCCGGCCGCCTTCGCGCCGTCTTCCCATTGGTTGCTTGCCATTCTATTAACCTCCGCTAGTGGCGCCCTCGCGCCGGTTGATATTCGCCGCGCGCGATCGGCGCAGCTCCTCTCGAGTCGCTTCGTAGGACCGCCTATAGCGCAGCGCGAGCGCGGCCAGCGGCGCGCGCAGGACGCCGACGCCGTCGCATAGGTCGCATGGAGTCGCGACGACGGCCAGGCCGCTGGTTCTGTTTCGCGTGTCTCGGCGCTTGCCAGTGCTATCGCAATTCGGACAGGGATATTCGGTTGCCATTGTAAAACCTCCTGCCGGCCTTGCCTGCCGGCGTCGTCAACGATCGGCGATTCCGCCGGCCTTGTCAAGGATCGTTCATAAAACGGCGCCGGCCGTCGATCTGGCAAGACGACGGCCGGCGGAGGAGGTCGACGGAATGGCAACCGCGACGCGCTGATCGTGCCTTATCTACCGCCAGCGATCAAGCGCGGCGTAGGTCGCCGCCGCGCCGGTGACGAGTCCGACGCCGGCCCAGAGGAACGGCGAGCGATACCAGGACGGCGGCGACGGCGCCGCCGTCGCGATCTCGAGGAGCTTCCGCTGCGCGACGACCTGCCGATCGCAGGCGGCCAGGACGGAGGCGGACATCTTCGCGTCGGCGGCCGCCGCCGCTCGGCATTCGACCAGCGAGGCGCGCGCCGCCGGCAGCGCGACGCGGTCCAGCGTCGCGCAGTATTGAACGCAGCGGACGGAGACGGCGACGCGGTCGCCGACGGCCTCGGCGCCGGCGCATGGCGGCGCGGCGGCCGCAGGCGACGGCCAGGCGGCGGCGAGGACGATCAGGCCGGCGCCGATGGTCTTCGCCAGGCGCGCGGCCTTCTCGGCGTCGTCAGCGGCGGCGATCTCTTCGCGGTTCGCCTCGACCTCGACCTCGGCAGCGCGTCGATCTGCGCGCGCGCCGTCGATCGCTGCGCGGTGAACCGTCGCCGCGACCTCGGCGGCCTCGCGCCGGTCAGACTCAACGCGGACGCGGCGACGGTTCAATAGGGCGCGCTCGACGGCGGCGGCGGCCTCGGCCGATGCGCGATGGCGGCCTCGGCGCTCGACGAACGCCCAGCCGATCGCAGCGAGGAGCGCGAAGACCAGGCCGGCGACGACCTCGATCAAGAGTCGCCGGCGCGGAAGTAGCGCGCAGCGTCGGCGATCCCCTGTCCGCCCATGTAGGCAGCGGCGACGATCAACCAGGAATGCTCGGAGACGTCGCCGGTGATCATCAGAATCGTCGCGATGATAAATGCCCAGAGTTTTCGTGACGTTAGTTTTTTGATCATGGAGTAACTTCCTTCGCCGCGTCGGCCGGAGTTGCGGCGTCGGCCGCGTCGGCCGGAGTCGCCGCGTCGGCCAGCTCGACGGCGGCGGCCTTGTCGCAGTCAGCGGCCGGAGTCGCGTCGTCGTCGTCGCAGGCGACGGCGGACAAGGCGAACAAAATCAGAGAGACAAAAACGATCAGATACTTCATAGGTTCTACCTCGGAGAGCGGCGCTCGAAGTGCATATCATCGCCTTTACCGCCGGACCAGCGGCCACCCCATGTCCAGCCGGCGGCCTCGAAGACCTCGACGAATGCCATATTCTGGCGGAGGAGCGACGGCGATCCGTCTCGGCGACGGCCGCCCCATGGGTTATCTATAGGATCAAAATCCGCAGCGATTCCGTAAGCGTGCATCGAGAGCTTGGAGTCCTTCCGCGCCTTGATCCGTCTTGGATTAAACGTCTGGACGGACTTCGGCGTGTAGCCGGACGCGGCGCAGGCGCGCTCGAATAGCTGGACGAACTCGGCGCCGGCGAGGCGATGCAGCCGGCGGCGCTGGCCGGTGTGCAGTTCGAACCGCCGGATGTTGCGCGCCGTCCAGTTGCCCTCGATCTCGACGGACCGGCCTCGACCAGGCGTCCAGTCGAACGCGCCATAGACTGCGCGGACGCCGGAGCGCGTCTTCGGAATCGACGCGGCGGCGCCAGGCGCGGCCGGTTGCAGTTCGGCGAGCGTCTTCGGGCCAGGATCGCCGTCCTCGACGAGGCCGCGCGAATGCTGGAACGCGGCGACGAGACGCTCGACTGCGCCGAGGTCCATCGCGAGCAGCTCCAGCCGGCGTGCCTTCGTCATGGAGCGCGGCCTCCCGGCGGCGGCGGCGGTGCGTAGATTCCATTGAGCCAGCGCTCGACGTCGCGCTCGGACAAGGATAGGCGTTTGTCATGGTCGGCGAGCGACGTCCGGATCTCGCCGCGCGCCGCTCGAGCCTTGTCCTGCTCGGCCTGTATAACGTCCAGCTTGACGCCGAAGGCGTCTACGCCGGCGCCCACAGCGACCAGGCCGGCCGACAGTTTGCCGAGTGCGCGAACCAACCAGAAGACGCCGCCGAGGGACGGAAGAGCGATCCCACTAATTACAGCGACCATGGTCGCTGGATCGACTGTCATCGCGTCGCGCTCCGGCGTTGCGGTGGCGCGTGCATCCTAATCCGGCGGCGACGGCGGCGCAAGGTCAAAGCGTCTCCAGATCTGCGACGAGATGCGAGACGGCCAGCGAGACGCCGGCGACCTTGGAGACGTAGCAAGGCTCGACCGTAGGGATGCCGGACGTCTGCAACTCGAAGAGACGGTCGACGTTATCGCTCGGAGCGTTGTCGTCGTTTGTTCCGCTCGTCTCCTTGATGTCGCGTTGCTCGCCGAAGTATCCGAGGTCGCGATAGAACGTCGACCCCATCGGCGTAGGTAGGTTAATAACGTCGTTCCCTGTCGTCCCTCCGTCGTTCGTCCAGGCCTCATGGGCGAATATCCAGCCGCCAGGCCAGACGCTATTTTCGATGGCGGCGCGCGACAGCGCCATCCGGCCGTATACGGCGCCAGGCGCGACGACGACGGCGAAGTAGCGATCGAACTCCGTATTCGCTGAGACCTTCGTCGTCGAATCGAACATTCGCGCGCAGCCACAATACGGCGTGATCGCGGCCTGGACGACCCAGGCGTCCGCGCTCGCGAGGAGCATCGCCTCGGCGGCCGGCGTCGCCTCGTCGGTTATCGCGCTCGACAGGTCGGCGGAGGCGTAGTTCTTCGGGCTTGGTTGGCGCGCCATCGGTTAGGCTCCCGGGATATAATACGCGGAGATCGCGTTGACATAGGTCGTCTGGCCGGTCGTTCGATACCGCTGGACGCGCAGATCTGCATGCGTCATGGCGCCGGTCCCTTTCGTCTTGACTGTCAGCGTGTCGCCGGTTATCTGGCCGGTCGCCGCCAGCTCGATCGAATCGCCGCCGACCTGTCCGACGCGTAGGACGGCGGTGGTCCCTCCCGTTACCTGCGCGATCGCGAACACTTCGAGATTGACCTCCGGACCCTGGAACGGCAGATAGCAGCGGACCGGCGGCATCTCATTCCAGCCGTCGGACGCCGGTCCCGTGTAGCCGGCCGTCAGCTCCTCGTCCAGCATCGAAAGCGCGCGCTGCCAGCGGTCGATCAGGACGGCGACGGCCGTCACCTTGCATCGATTGATAAACTCAGTATGGATCGGCCACTCGTCAGCGTGGGCCAGGCCGCCATCGTCGAAAGGGATCGCGCCGCTGCCGGCCATCCTGCCGGCCGCCGTCGCCGCCGGCGTCGGGTATACCAGGAAGTGGTGGTCGTCGCGCGCGCCGGACGCCGGCGCCGAGATCTGATAGCGGAGAACCTCGGCGTCTGCGGGGATAATCTGATCGGCCTTCGTCTGCGTCGTCAGCGTTCCGGCTCCGGCGGAGGTGGTCGCCTGCGAGAAGATGTTCGACCAGACAGTAGCGCCGCCGGCGTAGGCGTCCGACGAATCGACGGAGACAGTGACGGACTGAGTCGCCGCCGATAGAACGATCCAGCGCGTCTCGAATGTGTAGCGGAGGCCGTCAGCGCTCGGCGTGATCGGTAAAACATAGGTAGACCCGCGCGTCAGGCCGAAGCTCCGCATCGGACAATCGTCGACCAGCGGCGGCCGATGGTATCGGATTAGATAGTTCAGATTTTCGAGCGCGGTCTTCAGCGGTTCTTGCGCCATCTCCGGCAGCTTCAGCGCGGAGGCCTTCGAGATCTGGACTTTGATCGGGGTGTCGACTGTCATTACTAGCCCCAATTACTGCCGTCGTCGACATGCGCGAAGGCGGCCTGATATGTCGAGAGGTCGCCGCCGTCCGTCGTCGGGAGTGTCAAGGTCGACTCGCCGTCCGTGATCGAATGGCCGCCGGTCGTTGTGTCGATCGTCAGCTGACATTTACCACCGACCTCGGCCGCCGCCGAGACGGTGTAAGACTCGGCCGCGCCCTCGGCGTCGCCGGGGACGTAATGATACAGCTCGATCGGTCCGCCGGCGTCGTCGAGCGCTTGCTTGAGGTGGACGATATACCCGTCGTTGAGTCCGAGAGGGACGTCGAGCGTCGCCGGATTCGCGGCCGTTCCGGTATGCGCCGAGACGAGCATCGCCGGCGAGAGCGACCGGACGGATAACTGGCCGTCGACGAGGACCGTCAGGATGACGGCGCTCGACGTCGGCGACATGCGCCGGCCGACGGTTAGAGCGCTGCCGGAGTATCCGACGGCGCCAGGCGACGAGTTCCAGGTCCAGAGCGCCGGATGGGTAACGCTGATCTTGACGACGTCGCCAGGATAGGCGGCGACCCATGGACCAACGCGGAGTTCGACGGCCTGTAGCATCTGATCGCTCGCCAGGCGCGACGGAATAACGTCCTCGGCCAGATCGCGGACAGTGTCGCGGGACTCCGTCGGGATAGCGAATGTCGCCTCGACCTTGCCGATGACGTCGGCCGTCGCGAGGTCGTTGAATACGAACCGGTCGGCCGCCTTGTCGTCCTCGCCGGGGAGCTGGCGCCGGACGGTGATCGAGTTCGGAACCGAAGCGGACTCGACGGACTCGATCGGATCGCCCTCGGCGGAGAGGAGGTCGTCGTCGGTTATCGTCGCCGCATAGGTCGACCCGTAAGGCGACGTCCGGACGAGCGTTAACTTAATCGCGTGATCATCGGAGAGGTCCGGCCGAGCGACGACGGCGCGGCGAGACATTCCGAGCAGGCCGCCGAAGAGGTCGGCGAAGGACTGGTCCGCATGACTGATCTTGATCGGCAGCGACGTAATCGGCTCGCCGCCCTTGATGAAGCTGGATAGCTTGACGTCCGCCTCGACCAGGCCGTAACCCTGGCCGCGCTCGAGTGTATCGTAGGTCGCCGAGCGCTGGCCGTTACCGGACGACAGGATCGTCCGGAGCATCGTTAGCGCCGGCGTTCCGGAGTCCTCGAAGAGGATCGAGACGGACTGGCCGACGACGTTTGCTCCGACCAGTTGGCCGGCGCCGACGCGCTGCATCCCGCCGATGTAGAGCTTCGCGTTCGAAGTCGCAGCGACGGAGAACGTCCACAGCTCCTCGCCGACCTTGGCGACGCCAGGCGCGGAGACGTCGCTCGGCGCGCCTTCGTCCAGCTTGATCGTCAGCGACTCGATCGTTACGTTATTCGCGTCGAAAACCTTCGGCTTGCCGGTGTCGAGCGCCCATGGCGTTATACCGTCCCAGGCCGTCTTGACGAAGGCGTTGACGGCGCCGCCCATGCCTCCCTTGAACTCATGACTATTCTCGATCGGAACTTGCGCGGAGTCCGTCGAGATCGAGACGTCGACGCGGTAGATATTCGCGTCGAGGACGATCTCGATCCGCGCCGTCGTCGGCCAGTCGCCGGACCCTCCGAAGACCAGGCCGCCGACTTCGGCGCCGGCCGAGGCGGTCGTAACGGCGGCGGCGAACTCGGCCACGATCCGATCACGGATCTCAGCCGGCGCCAGCATATCGCCGTCCGTGTCGCCCTCGAAAGGAAACCCGACCAGAGCATACCCTCCGGACCAGAGCGACGCGCCGGCGGAGTCGACGGCGTCGATCGAGACGGAGAACTTCCAGCCGGTTTTGACCTCGAGCTTGCCGATGGCGTCCTCGACCTTGCCGGAGACTTCGCCTATCAGCGGTTGATCGAGGACGCGGTCGAACGCGACGGCCTCGAAGGCGAACCCGTCGCGCTCTCGGCGAGGCGATCCGGAGAGGCGCCCTTTCCAGACCTCGACGGCGTCCTCGGCCAGCGTCGCGCCGGTGATATATCCAGACGGATCGATAGGCGAGGCGTAAAGAATAACGTCTCGGCCGCGCCAGACTCGAGGCCGGTCCGTTATGGTCTGCGCCGTCGACCCTGTCGCGTGATCATAAACGAGCGTCCCGGCCTCGGCTCGCGTTATGCCAGTCAACGACGTCCCCGACGCGACGGCGCCGATCGTCTGCGCTTCCATGCCCAGAAACATAGAATCACCGTTACTCCATCCGGTCGAGTCGTCGACCGTCGCGTCCGTCGATCCGGCGCCGCTCGCTGGCTGGTCCGCCGTCAGCGTCATCGTCTTCGACGGAGATCGCAGCCAGTCGCGCGTCGTCGCCGTATCGAGGAGCTTAAACGACAGGCCGAGTCCGGCGGCGATGCCGCGCTGCCGGTCGATCTTCTCCGTGCCGATCTCGGCGGAGGCGTCGATCGAGAGCGATCCGTCCTCGGTCGGAAAGTCCGCCGGCAGCGTTTTGCCGCTGGCCGACTCCCCCCAGACGACCGGCACGCCGGCGATCGTCAGCCAGAGATGAGTGTTCCAGCCATAGCGGACGGCGTCCCAGATCATCGCGCTACCCCTACGACGAGCGAGATTGTCCAGAGGCCGCCGACGTCGCCGTCCTCGGTTATCTCGCCAGCGGCGCCGATCCAGCCGTCGATGTAGCCGTCGACATTCGTCGCGCTATAAACCGTCGAGTCGCCATTCTGCCAGATCCGGACGCGGCCGGACGTCAGATAGCCGGCCTCGATCTGAGCCTTCGTCGAGCTGCGGAATGTCAACTTGACGCGATGGACTTGACGGTTGCCCCAGACAGTTGCGACCGCTCGACCGTGACGATACTCGGCCAGATCGACGCGCGCCGCATCCTCGGCCGGAGCGACCTCGACGGCGAAGAGGTCGGCGACGCCGGCCGGAGCGGACGCCGCCGTCCAGTCCGTCGCCCAGCCGGAGGAGAGGTCTTGAGTAAACCCGAACCATGCGGCCGAGGTGCCGGACATCTGCGGACGGAACGCGACAGAGTTCTCCGACTGGACGGACAGGCGACGAGCGCCGTCGTCGTAGGTGAACGAATACAGGCCGGCCGGCGCGGATAGATCCCACTCCGCGCGGATCGTGTCGAGTTGATCCGAGAACAATTCCGGCTCCGTCGGCCGAGCGTAGTCCGTCGTAGCGGGAGTCGCTTGCTCGATCGTCATCATCGTCGAGTTAGCGTTTAACTCGGCGGAGGCGCCGCTCTCCGGACCCTCGCTGTAACAATACGCCATGATCTGCGGTCCGTTATCGGCCATCAGGCGACCTCCCCGGCGACGTCCAGATCGAACCTATAATGATGCGTCGAGGCGACAGAGCGCTTGACCGGTCCGAGCGCGAGCGTCCGCCATTCGTCGAGGTGTTTTTGCCAGACGATCACGATGCGCGGATTCGACGCCGTCGCGAGCATCGCCGCCGTCCGCGCCGTGTCGAGGGAGTCGCCGACGAACGAGACGCGCGGCCGATAGTGCGCCGCGCCTGGAACCCCTGGCCGGACGACGCCGTCGCCGCAGGCGTCGCCGGCGGCGAGCTGGCGCATATGAACGCGGACGGCGACGCCGCCGATCGGCGCGATCGTTCCGAGAGCGGCCGATCCTGTCACCGTCGCCCATGCGCCGCCGGCGGCGAATCCGAGCGTCGACGCCGCGCCGCCATCGATCGAGAAGAGGCCGCCGGTTGCCGTCAGAACTAGAAGCGCGCCGCCGGTCGTCGAGTCGCGCGACCATGTCCAGCCGAACGTGACGGCGCCAGACCAGGCGCGGCCGGCGTCGTTGAGCCAGGAGTCGAACGCGACCATCGCCTCGTAGGCCGAGGTCGCCGTATTCGTAAACGTCTCCGCCGGATCGGGAGCGACGGTAACGGCGACGACGAGCGCCGTCCAGCTATCGGAGGTCCGGAGGGAGATCATCCTAGACTCCCCCAGGCCGATCGAGGCCGGTCAGGGCGAGGGACTGCTGAGTATCTACAACGGACTTGCCGATCTGCTGTTTTGTAACCAGAGGCTGGTTGAAGTTGTAGACGTTAGTTATACCGCCGCCGCCGCTGCCGGCCGCAGTTCCGCCGCCGCCGCCGCCGGCCGCGTTGAATCCGCCGCCAGCTCCGCCGCCAGCTCCGCCGCCGCCAGGCGCGGCCGTTCCGATCGCGCCTCCTGCGATCGCGCCGAACATAGCGGCCGCCGCGCCATGGGCGGCCATCGCCGGAATGTTGCCCCAATTCGCCGCGACCTGCGCGACCTCGACGAGCGCCATCAGAGCGGCCTTCCGTCGCTCGGCGGCCTCGACGGCGGCGGCCTTGCGCTTCTCGCCGTCCTCGATGATCTGGGTCCGCTCCGCCTCCGTCTTCGCCGTCGAGAGGCGTTGCTTCGTATCGGCATCGATCGAAGCGCGCGTCCGCGCCGTAGTGCTATCGATCACGATCGCGCCGACCTTGCCGACGCCGGCGGCGGCGGAGGAGGCCGCCTTCGGGATATTGTCGACATTCTTTACAACATCGGCGGCGGCGGCGGAGGCGACCACTAAACCTTTCTGCAAGTCGGCGGCGGCCGAGCCAGGCGCGCCGAAATTGAACTGCGAGAACGTAACGGAGAACGCCTTAAAATCGGCGGCGAGCTTGTCGAGTCCCTCCCGTTTTGCCGCGTCGGCGGCGTCGGCCTTGTCGAACAATGCGTTCGCGGCCGCTAGGTCGCGCTGCGCGGCGGCCTGCGACTTGATCACGCGCGCTCGGCGGCGAGCGTCCTCGTCGGAGAGCTTGGAGGCCTGCAACTCGAGCAGCGCGCGCCGCTCGGCCAGGTCGACCAGCCGGCGAGCTGCGTCCACTCGACCAGCATCGGTGGTCGCGAGGTCGGCCTGCGCGCTGGCCTCGATCTTGAGCGTGTCCAGCCGCTCTCGATCAAAGTCGAACAAAATCTTGACGCCTTCGGCCGTATCCCTGATCTCCTGCTCGATGGCGGCCTTCCGGTCGGCGCGCGCTCGGACGGATCGCGCTCGTCGCCGCGCTTTCGCCGCCGCCTCGCGCGCCGCCTCGCGCTTCGCCCGGTCGGCGGCCAGGACGCGCGACGCCTCAGCATTCGCGGCCAGCGCTCGATCGGACTCGGCCAGCATGTGAGCTTCAGTCTCCTTCGCTTGTTGGAAAAAGATGCCCTCCTTCGTCCTTGCGTTCGCTTTCAGATTGTTAATCGAATCCTCGGCGGCCTTCCGGTCGATCGTCACTTGCAGGCGAAGACGCTCCTGTGCGCGCTTGCGGATCGCCTTCGTCTCGTCGGAATCCAGCAAGGCGC
>Ga0098044_1000666_pt1 | contig 18056 bp, 12 predicted proteins | sample 10_taG_FD_75053 | JGI IMG/M metagenome (GOLD analysis project Ga0098044, IMG submission 75053) | Marine viral communities from the Subarctic Pacific Ocean - 10_ETSP_OMZ_AT15264 metaG | ecosystem: Environmental > Aquatic > Marine > Oceanic | place: Pacific Ocean | collected 2015-01-16 | reverse complement strand
TGCCATAGACGGCAAATCGACTCAGCACGGGTGTTCATACCGCCGACCGCAGGAAAACACATCTCAGCCTGCTGACGGTGCTCCAGCGACTCCCCCTCCTCCATCTGTCGACGCAGCGCTGTTACACAGTCTCTGAGACAGCGGCTGACTGCCACACTTTGACGCTGCAACTGATCCGACAAGGCCTTTAACTCTGCCGGCAGGACACCTGCCGGAAAATGCCAGGCTTCCTGCCCCGTCACACCTGTAGCAGCACCGGCGCTCTGGCCAGCACTTTGTCTTTCTTCAATAATCGACTGAATCAATAGCAGCGCCTCCGACAAGCCGCTCTGTAATGCCGGTTGTTCTGACTGTAACTCAGCCACGGCACGAGCAAATGCATTGTTGGTGGCAAGCAAAGGGTCTGCAGACATTTTCACCAGCGAACGGGTCATCTGCTCCAGCCACTGGAGCGTGCCGCGCAGGCGAATCTGTTCCGCAAAGTGATTGTTTGCCTTGAAAGGCAGATGGTGAGCTTCGTCAAAAATGTAAATAGTATCTGCCGGATCAGGCAGAATGGCACCACCGCCAAGTGCCAGGTCAACTAACACCAGATCATGATTGGCGACAATGCAATCTGCCGTCTCCATGGTTTCCCTGGCTTTGTAAAAACAGCATCGCGAATAGTAGCTGCAACGTGGCCCGGCACATTGCCCAGCTTCCACGGTAACTGGCTGCCATTCCTCATCACGAATCTGTGTCGGCCAATCTTCCCGGTCGCCTTCCCATTCGCCACTGCCAATCCGTTCCAGCATCTGCTCATATAATGCCGTATTGTCACCAAGCCCGGCAGGTGTCTCCAGCAAATCCCCGAACAGTTCCCGCATGGCCTGCTCACTTTCATTGCCCTGCAATTGCTGATCAAGCCTGGCCAGGCAGACATATCTGCCCCGCCCCTTGGCCAGCGCCATACTGAAGTCCATACCACTGTGCGCCAGAATATCGGGCAGGTCACGCTGGATCACCTGTTCCTGCAAGGCAATAGTTGCCGTTGCCAGCACCACTTTTTTGTTGAAGTGCCGGGCAATGGGTAACGTTGCCAGCAGATAAGCCAGGGTCTTACCGGTGCCAGTACCCGCCTCCACTACACAGACCGGTGCCGGCGCAACCTCATCACTGTCCTCGTCGCTGCTTGCATCTTTATCCAGCCCGGCCAGAGCATTAGCGATGGCAGCGACCATCAGCCGCTGGCCATAGCGCGGGCGCAGATTACGCTCAGCGAGTATTTGTCGGTAGGCGCGTTGTATTTCGTCTTTTAGGGTTTTATCTAACATCCGGTGGGTTCTTTAACAGCTGTACTGTGATTATAGCACCTGTCTGGTATGATACGGGGCGATTACGGAGTTCTGCAGTTATGACAACAACTTTCGATACAAACAATAACACTGAATCAACTCAAACAAACGAGTTGGATACAAAAACAACAGGCGAGACTGAGGCTGAGAACCGACCCAAGCGCAGTGAACGGGACAAATTGCTGCATGCCGGCAATGTCACTTCGCACAAGGACCTGCCAACACTGGAGGCCTTGAGGGAGCGTTTGCAACGTCTCACTGAAAGCCAGACGTCACCGGATGATGAGCTGAAAGCACTGGATGAATTGCTGCAAACTCGAATCGCCGAACATCATGACTGGCAAAAAACGCTGGTCGCTGACTTCCAGCAAACACAAAAATCCATCGCCTCGCTTATTGAAGATGGCAACATTGGTGCCGCTCAAAGTCAATGGAAACACATGCAGGCGGTGCTTCGTCGAATCAACCAGCCCCAGCAGGCAGCACTGGAAGCAGAACTACCACCATTGGCTGCCGCTTTTGACAAGTTGGTCGAAGAACAGCGCAGCCATGCAACGGATGCCCGCAAAGCGTTGATTGAGCAAATGACCGAACTCAAGGATGCAGACCTCCCCCTGGCACAAAAAGCCAGCCGCATCCGCAATGTTCAGGAAGCCTGGAAAGCACTGGGTCAGATCGATGAAGATGATCCACAGCTACAACAGTTCCGTGATATATCCCAGCAGGCATTCGAGCCATGCAAAGCGTTCTTTAAAGAACGCAAAGAAAAGCAGGCCAGTAACCTGATAGCACGCAACCAGTTATGTGAACAGCTGGAGGCTTACGTTGAAAGTCGCCGGGACCAGGAAGCCGACCTGACCGAGGTTAATAAACTGGAGCGCCAGGCCAGAGAAGACTGGAAGAAATACGCACCCGTTGCACAGAAGAAGATCAAACCCCTGCAGCAGCGTTTCAATGAGGCATTAAGTGCGTTGCGTGAACACCGCAAAAGTGCACTCAACAAGCATAACGCGGCTAAACGCGAGCTGATTGAAAAGGCACAGGAACTGGTCAAACAGGATGACCTTCCAGGTGCGATTCGCGAAGCCAAACAGCTTCAGCAACAGTGGAAAGACCTGGGGCCAGGCTCCTTTAAAGACGATAAAACACTGTGGGCTGAATTCCGTGCAGCCTGTGATGCACTGTTCGCACGCCGGGATTCTTCCGACGTCGCGAAAACCGGCAAGAAAGACGGTAAGGCACCTGGCAAGAAGAACCCGGAAATCTCCCGGCAGCTCTCCCAGCTGGAAGCATTACTGTCACTGGACGATGCGGCTTTCGTGGATAGTCACGATGAATTCCAGCAACTGAATAAATCACTGAAGGCATTGCTGCAGGCGGAATTTGGCAGCGCCCGTAACCCTGTCAAAGACAAGTTCCGCAAGCTCGAGCAACGCTATCGTGCCCGGCAAAAAACCAGCCCTGACAAGAAGACCTTGCAGTTGCAGGAATTCGCCAGCGAACAATCAGCCTGGTTAGTTGAGCTGGAACAGGCCTTGATAAATCAGAAAGGTCTGAAACTGGACGCCGATGAAGTCGAAGCCAGAAAAGAGCAGTATCAGAACATCTCGGATAACCACGTTACTCAGCTTCTTCAGGATCGGTTAGCGCAACTGCAGGCGAATGAAAATTCACCAGAGAAACTGCGAGGGATGCAGGACGATAATGCAATGGTTGCCCGGGAAATCTGTGTCGATGCAGAAATTATGCTGGGTACTGAAACACCTGCGAGTGACAAATCAATCCGGATGCAACAGCAACTGAAACAGCTGCAAAAAGGGCTGGGTCAGGTATTGGCAACTCGCGCTGAGCGCCAGGCCCACCTGCAAAAAGCCATGCTAACCCTGGAATGCATGGGCCCCCTGGATCCGGCACAACGTACCACGCTGCGAAACCGCTTACAGGCTTTGAAGAGTTAACACTGGAACTGATGATGGGTGTCTGAACGTCAAGTAAAGACACCCATCATTAATCAGAATCAGGCTGGATAACGACCAATCACCGGATTGGCGTACATATGCAACGCATAGGGCTGCGCCTTGGCCGGCATGGCACTGATACGCGCCTTGAATGCAGCAGCTAATCCTGCATCCACTGAATACTCTTGAATAAACTGCTGCCCTTCTGCAGATAGTTTACCCATCATCTCAGGCGAGTCCTTTGCCAGCATCCGGATGGCCAGCACATTGGATGACTGAATCCGGTAATGCATGAGCACCTGCTGATCGATTAACGCGGCAATGTCATCATCTTCCGCTTCCGGGGCAAATTTCAGCAGCTCACCAAACGCTACATGCACTCTGCCTTTATTGCCCACCATACCGGTGACAATACTGTGAATATCACTCTTTTCATCTTTTTCAAAAAAACCATGCTCGTCTTTTTGTTGCAACTCAACCGCCTTCAGCTCATCACAGGGGTCAAGTTCATAAGAGATCGACACCGGCACAATATTCAGCGCATTCAGTGCTGCTGCCAGCCCCTCTTTTTTGCGGGCCATGCCCAGCATTTTCAGTAAAGCGGTATCCGTGCGATCTATGCCATCTTTGGCCCGACCTTCGCGCTGAGCGATCCAGACATTATGCTGATTGCCCACCAGGTGATCGATGTACTGTGATAACAGCTTTGACGACTTGAGCAACTCACGCCCCTTTAACGACCGGCGAACAATGAAGCTCTTGTTCAATCGCATCAGATCGGTCACAAACGGCCGTTTCAGCAAGTTATCGCCAATTGCGATATACAAGGTGTCGTGACCGCTGTGATAAAGCATGTAGTTGACAAATGCCGGGTCCATGGCGATATCACGATGATTGCTGATGAACAGAAAAGACTGTCCCTTAGGCAATAAATCCAGGCCACTATGCGTCAATCCGGTAGTGGTCCGCTCAATCATTTTATCCATGTAACCGGCAATCACATCTTGCATACCGGAAACATCATTGACTGACTGCAATTGTGATTTTAATCGTCGACGCGTTAGGGCATTGAGAATACCTGGAACAATGCGACTGACGGTAGGATAGGCAAAACTGGCAATACTGCTGATGAACTCGGGTGTATCCAGCAAGCGATCCAGCACAGGGCGGATTTCACTGTCGTGATAGGGGCGGATATCCTGATAAGGATCGCTGTCTGTCATGAAAAGGCCTGCTCTGTTTACGCGTGAAATCGCGCGCGATTCTACCTATTTTCAGGATGACAGGCAACGCAGCAAGTCGGATTTCCAATCCTGTAATGCGCTCGCTACCTGCTCTGCCCGCTCACCTGGCATGTCCTGGGTCAACTGGACAATCGCTTGTTCATAAGCAGTCAGTGACAGACAGTTTTCATCGCCCGGCACACCATTTTGCAGTCGCTCCTGACAATGCTGTCGCCACCTATCGGCTTCCTGCTCATTCAACGTCGCCGGAAAATTTCTGGCCCGATAGCGAAACAACATCTCAGGAAGCCTTGGGTCATCATAGATCGCATCGTCCAGCCATCCTGGCTGGCCCAGCAACGCAGCGTCAGTGTCCAGAACCTGCTGCATGAAATCTTTGTCTTTGCGCGAAAAAAAACCACCCTGATACAACAAGTAATCCGGATCATTAATAAGCTGACTTGCTCGGTCTGCATCTTGTTTCTGCTGGCGCAAACGAAACGCGTCACAGATACGCTGTAAAAAGCCGGGATGACCCAATATGGATTGCCGGTACTGTTCAACCTGCTCCAGATCCAAAGCAAACGTCTCTGCTCTCTGCGCTGACAGCGTTGCCAATGGAGCAATCATCGGGCAGCGATTACTCTGAATCACACTCACCGGCAGTCTTTCACCTTCCTCATGACGGGAACGGAACAGGGCATCTGCCAGGTTTTCAGCTGACTCCTCCAGCCAGGGTGAAGGGTCAAAGCGCAAATCAAAAACAATGGTGCCATTATTCTCCAGCGGGTGCTCAACCAGCGGCAACACCACGGTCAGACAGCCCTGTTGCGCCGCATAAACAGAGGCGACATGCACAACTGCCTCGCCAGAACCGAGCTGCAACCGCTTCTTTACCTCAGCTTTACGCCGCAAGGCATAGGTATATTCATAAAATCTGGGATTTTGGGTTCGAATCAATTTGGCCATGGCAATCGTTGCCCTGACATCCGACAGCGCATCATGAGCATCCAGGTGGTCCAACCCGTTTGCAGCCGTTAAGTCTTCCAGGCGGAAAGATGGTGCCCCATCCGCACGTGTTGGCCAGTTAATACCTTCCGGGCGCAGGGCGTGGCACATACGCACCACATCAATCAGGTCCCAGCGCGAATTGCCGTTACGCCACTCTCTTTCATAGGGGTCGTACAAATTCCGGTATAGCAGTTGACGGGTCAGCTCATCATCAAAGCGAATGCTGTTATAACCTGCTGTGCAGGTACCTGAACGGGACAGCAGGTTTTCAATCTGGCGGGTAAATTCGGCCTCACAAACACCTTTCTGCCGAGTTTCCTGGGGTGTGATACCTGTTACGTAGCATGCCATGGGGTGAGGCCAGCGGTCCTGGGGCGGCTGGCAATAGACCATCACCGGTGCTTCGATCTCATTGAGTTCCAGGTCGGTTCGTATCGCAGCAAATTGGCTGGCACGATCATGTCGCGGGTCAGCACCAAAGCTTTCGTAATCATGCCAGAGAATGGTATCAGTCATGCGGCGACTATAGCATAGCCAGCCTTTTGCACAACGAATGAGCGATATGTAGTATGATTTGCAGCTGTTAATTGGCTGCCGCCTCCCGTTATATATCACGTTAGCCGCTAGCACAGCCACCTATCACAGCCACTTACACGTTAAGGATGATTCATCATGCAATTCCCCGGAGCGCATATTCTCAGTGTCAAACAGTTCGAACGCAGCGATGTCGAGCGAATTTTTGCAGTGGCAGACACGATGCGGCCTTATGCTCACCGGGAAAGGGTTACCAAAGTGCTGGACGGTGCCATTCTGGGCAATATGTTTTTTGAGGCCTCAACGCGAACCCGGGTCAGTTTCGGCTGCGCTTTTAACCTGCTCGGGGGTGAAGTCAGGGAAACAACCGATATCAAGGCCAGCTCTCTAACCAAAGGAGAATCGCTTTATGATACCGGGCGGGTCATGAGTGGTTACAGCGATGTGATAGTCATGCGTCATCCGCAGCCGGGCTCGGTTAATGAGTTCGCCAAAGCCAGCCGGGTGCCCGTGCTCAATGCCGGAGATGGCCCAAATGAACACCCCAGCCAGGCCTTGCTGGATCTGTATACCATCAAACGGGAACTGTTGACTCGCCAGCAGCAGGTAGACGGCATGCATATCGCCATGATTGGTGACTTGAAACATGGCCGAACGGTTCACTCGCTTTCACAGTTAATCAGTCTTTATAAAAAAGTAAAGTTCACCCTGATCTCCCCGACAGAGCTGCGCATGCCAGAAAGCATTGTCGAGAAACTGCGACAGAGCGGACATGAAGTACTGGAAACAGACAACATGGAACAAGGGCTGGTTGATAACGACATAGTCTACCTGACCCGCATCCAGGAAGAGCGGTTTGACAGTAAAAACGAGGCTGATATCTATCGCGGTCGTTTCCGTTTAAACCAGAACATCTACACACGATACTGCCAACCCAACACCGTGATCATGCACCCCCTGCCCCGTGACTCGCGTGACGATGCCAACGAACTGGATAATGACCTGAATCAGAACCCCAGTCTCGCCATCTTCAGACAGACTGACAATGGTGTTCTGGTACGCATGGCCTTATTTGCCATGACACTGGATGTCAGCGATCAGATCGATAAATACTCACGTGAGGTGAACTGGTATACCGAGCGCCGGTTCTGATCACGACCTGGCATCACGCCGGATCCGGTCGCAATGGATTCCTGTCTGTGCAGTACTCTTCTTGATTGCTATAATGCCCGCCTTTCTTACGTCGCCTGGCTGCCAGTCGCCCTTGAAGCAGGTTAACCATAACCTTAACTTGCAGGGCTAATATATTGATAATAAAGAGACTGTTATGCTGGCATTAATACTTTACACTGGACAGGAATCTGATCTCAAATGAGCAAGACAAGCTTCTCTCGCTATCGCCCACACCCCTGGCATGGTCTGGCAGCCGGCCCCGATCTGCCTCGCATTGCCACTGCTTACATCGAAATCAGCCCTTTCGATCAGATGAAGTACGAGATCGACAAAGACACCGGTTACCTCTGCGTCGACCGCCCTCAACCGACATCGGCACAGCAGCCTACGTTGTATGGCTTCATTCCACGTACATACTGTGGCAAGCGAGTTCGTGCATTAATGCCGGAAGCCGAGTGTGGCGATGGTGATCCACTTGATATCTGTGTTATCAGTGAACGTCCTATTGACCGCACCGAGATTCTGGTCAATGCCAAAATTGTTGGCGGCCTGCCCATGAACGATGGCGGCGAAGCTGATGACAAAATCATCGCCGTAATCAAAGACGACCCCGCTTATGGTCACATTGACGAAATCAGCGATCTACCGCCCATTCTGGTGCACCGGATCGCTCATTACTTCAAGACCTACAAAATTGTGCCCGGGAAAGAGAACAAGGTGACAATTGGTGAAGCTTATGGATACGCCCATGCCTGCAAGGTACTGGAAGCGTCCATGGCCGATTATGAAGAAGACTTTGGCGACCTGCTGAACGACGACTGATTCTGGTTTAATCTCCCTGACTGGGTCACCACTCAGCCAGGGAGAACCTGTTTTTATCCCTCATCCCTTCACAATACCCTGCCAGGACCCCTGACAGGTATCCGGACAGTAACAAAGCTTATTTTGCAGGCTGAATGGCATGCCTGACTGACGTCACCTCGGCCATGATGGAAATCGCAATTTCTGCCGGTGTTTTACTGCCGATTTTGATGCCTATCGGGGCATACAAACGATTGATTTCCGATTCACTCAAGCCAAGTTCCGGCAAACGGTCACGACGATTGGCTGACGTTCGGTCTGAGCCCATGGCACCAATGTAAAAGGCCGGGGTTTTCAGCGCTTCCATTAATGCCATGTCGTCGACCCTGGGGTCGTGAGCCAGGGCAATGATGCCACTGTAAGGGTCACTGAACTGATCCCTGACCACATCATCGGGCAAGTCAGCCGTTAGCTGTACACCACTGACCGGCCAGTTATCCAGGTAACCGGGACGCGGGTCGCAAAGTGTCACTTCATAATCGAGCGTCAGCGCCAGCTCAGCGACTACACGAGCCACATCTCCTGCCCCCAGCAGCAACAGTTTATACCGCGGACTCAAGCTGTGTTTCATGACCTGATCATCAATCAGCACAGCATCATCCGAGGCCTGATCCAGTAACGAGATTTCCCCGTTCGACAGCATGACCTGACGGCTGACTTTCTGGTGCGCATCCAGTGCAGCCAGCAGTTGCCCGAACATCGCCTGATTCTTATCCGGGGTCAGATACTCCAGCAGAACGTGTAACTGACCACCGCAAGGCAATTTCAACCGAGCCTGCTCCTCTGCAGAGACACCGTAATGCACAACAAAGGGATGACCATTTTCATCATACCGGGCTTTCAGGCTGCCATCGCGTAACTGCTCAAGGAAATCTTCCTCAATGCAGCCGCCAGAAATGGAGCCGGCCATTTCACCGTCCAGCGTACAGGCCATCATGGCACCTATCGGACGCGGGGAAGACCCCCAGGTCTTGAGAATGGTGCATAACCAGACGCTATCGCCTCTGGCAAGCCAGTGGCTGACACTTTGAATAATATGATGCTGACTACTTTGCATATCGATCTCTAACCCAACTTAAACATATCGCGACTTCCAGCTACCGCGGCGAAACATCCAGAAAGCCACCAGGCTCATGACAGTATCGGCCACGAAGACAGACCAGTATACACCCTCAGGCCCCAATCCGATGCCAGCCGAAAGCATCCAGGCAAGCGGGATCTGAACGACCCAGAAGGCAAAACCATTGATCCAGGTAGGTGTCATGGTATCCCCGGCACCGTTGAATGCCTGCGTCATCACAGAGCCTAGTGCCAGAAAGACAAACCCGTAACTGAGAATACGTAAACTTTGCGTACCATTCAGGACGACATCCGGTGAATCGGTAAAGAAACTCATCACCCAGGCTGGCAACAAAATGAGCACCAGTCCAACCGCCCCCATATAAGCCATATTATATTTGGCAACTTGCAGAACAGTACGTTCAGCCCGCTCGGGCTTGCCTGCCCCCAGGTTCTGACCAACCAGGGTTGTCACGGCATTGCTTAACCCCCAGGAAGGCAATATCACAAACAGGATGACACGAATGGCAATGGTATAACCTGCCACAGCTTCTGCGCTGTAGGTTGATACCAGGCGCATTAAAAATACCCAACTGGCAGTAGCAATCAGAAACTGTGCAATCCCACCTATCGACACACGACAGATCTGCCCTATCACACTCAGTTTAATAACCAGGTGCCGCAAGTGAACATGGATACGCCGATCGTTTCGGCAAAGATAATACAACTGGTATAGCACACCCAGGCCCCTGCCAATGTTGGTCGCAACGGCGGCCCCCGTCAGCCCAAGCTCTGGAAAAGGACCAATGCCATAGATCAACAACGGGTCCAGGACAATGTTTGTTCCGTTAGCCAGCACCAGCGCCCGCATGGCAATACTGGCATCGCCAGCACCACGAAAAATCGCATTATTCAGGAACAGGAAAACGATAGTGAAGGAACCTGTAAACATAATGCTGGTATAGGTACTACCGGTTTCCAGTACACCCGCCTCAGCTCCCATCAGGGAGAGAATCGTTTCAGCCTGGGTCAACCCGACATACCCGACCAGCAGGCTGACTATGACACCCAGCCATAACGCCTGGCCAGCCACTACACCAGCAGCCTCCGGGTCTTTCTGGCCGATTCGTCGCGCCACAAGCGCTGTTACCGCCATCGAAATACCAATAGCAACAGCATATAGCAAAGAAATAACGGCTTCCGTCAGCCCCACCGTGGCAACGGCTTCTGCGCCAAGGCCGGAGACAAAGAAAATATCGACAATGGCGAACACTGACTCCATTGCCATCTCAAGGATCATGGGAATAGCCAGCAGAACGGTCGCTTTGGCGATGGATCCTTCCGTGTAATTAATACTGGCATTACCCTGCAGCGCCTCTTTCAGCAGCGCCAGCGCATTTCTGATTTTATTGAACATAAGGTGATTACCTGAACCTGTCGGACTCATTATGGCCGGCTTAAACCGGATAACAGAGGGGACGGTGAATCCAGATATCAGGGAACATGAAGTACACAACTATTCGGGGCGGGGACGCACCGTGGTACGGTCAGTAACTGACAGCTGAAATCTCTCGTCAGATGCCTGTAAGGCGAATGCGATCGTACTTCATGGGTACACACTCCTGTGTGATAAATGCCGATAGTGATAGTTCGGCAGCAGATAAAAACGAGCAGAGTATACTGCGTTCCAGGTGAAAAATCCCATACCACTAATGTCACAATATGTTACGATGGGCGATTATTTTGTTTGCGCAGTCACAACAACAGGGAGTGCTGCCTAAGTGTCATTATCTGTCCTTATCTGCGATGACTCAGCCATGGCCCGGCGCCTGCTGGCGCGGTCTTTACCGGAAATGCCATCCTGGACGATCAACTATGCTGAAAATGGTGAAGCCGCACTGGATTTCCTATCAGAGCATAGCGTGGACTTGTTGTTTCTCGACCTGAATATGCCGGGCTTAACCGGCTTTGATGTACTGGCAGAAATTCGCAAGCAGGATTACGGTTGCATGACGATTGTTGTTTCCGGTGACGTTCAGGAAACAGCCCGTGAACGCGTTATTGGTCTGGGGGCCATGGACTTTGTCCGCAAACCCGCCAATCGCGACATCATAAGCAAAGTCCTGACAACCTACGGCATCCTGCCCGGCGACTACCAACCCGCTTCCGCAGATTCACCATCTGTCTCTGCAGGTAATGAGCGCTTACCGGTGTTTGACTTTTCTGATGCCATACGCGAAGTCGTCAATGTGGCCATGGGGGAAGCTGGCAGCTACCTCAGTGACATGCTCGGCACTTTCGTTGGCTTGCCCGTACCCAAGGTTGTGAACGCCCCTTTCTACAGCCTCCCCGACAGCCTGCCCTGGGATGATGACATTGAGCTAAGTGCCACCTCACATGGTTTCAAGGGTCGAGGTGTCGCTGGCGAAGGTGTGCTGTTAATGCCTACCAAAGAGCTGGAAGCGTTAAAGGACTGGCTGGGTGTCGACCAGGTGCCGAGTCGTGATCCATTAACCGGAACACTGGATGATGTATCAGAACTGTTACTGGGTGCCTGCCTGTCCGGAATCAGCCAGCAACTGGACCTACCATTTAACCACAGTTTTCCCGTGTTATTAGGGCATCGCCGTAAAGCGGTGGATCTGCTGAATTGTCAAAATAAAGCAGAGACTGTTCTGGGTATCGGCATCAATTACCGCCTGCAGGAACCACCGATCAGTTGTTATTTACAATTGCTGGTGACAGAGGAATCGATAGGTACTCTCGTATCCCGCGTTGCTATCATCTCAGAGGAACTTAAGGTAGAGGTGTCCCAATGACGGCGGATGTGAGCTCAGAGTTTCATGACCTGCACCTGACTATGCAGTTGTTACAGACACTGGATAATGGCCTTGTGCTGCTGGACAAAAATTACCAGATCCATATGTGGAACAGCTTTATGGAGCATCATAGCGGTATCAGCAGCAGTGATGCCCGTGGCAAAATATTGTTTGACCTGTTCCCATATCTTCCAGCCGTGTGGTTGAAGCGTAAAATCCAATCCGTATTTCAATTAGGCTCACGCTCGTTTTGCACCTGGGAAGAACATGCCCATCTGTTCAATTTCAGTAGCACGCGCCCGCTTACCGGCAACTCGGCACGCATGTACCAGAATATTTGCCTGACACCGCTATACGATACAACCAACCAGGTCAGCGGCGTATGTTTGTCCGTCTACGATGTGACAGAAGTGGCTACGCGGAAAATTGACCTGGAGAAGGCGAATGAACGACTCGAGCGCCTGAGCAGAACAGATCCGCTGACCGGGCTGTCCAATCGTGGTCACTGGGAAGACAGTCTCAAACTGGAATTCGAACGATGTCGGCGAGCCAGCAGAGCTTCTACCCTGCTTCTGCTCGATATCGACAAATTCAAATCGTTCAACGACGAGTATGGTCATCAGGCTGGCGACGAAGTCATGCGCGCCATTGGCGACCTGGTTCATCGTTTCCGCCGTTCTACTGATGTCGTCGGTCGGTACGGTGGTGAAGAGTTTGGCGTCATTCTGCCAGAGACTACCGCTGAGAATGCCATGATCTTTGCTGAACGTTTACGCAAGCGAATTTCCGGCACTCACATTGTGTGGCAATCAACACCGCTGCATGTCACTGTCAGCATTGGTATGAGTGAAATCAGGCCGGACATGAATGATTACCACGCCTGGTTGTCTGCAACTGATCAGGCTCTTTATCAGGCCAAAGCCCGGGGAAGAAACCAGGTAGTCAATGCCAGCTCACTAAAACCCTGACTCTCTTGATCTTGTTACGGTAACAATGGCGTTGCCAATCAAAACCCAAGTCAGACCTTAAAATCCGGTTAATTCAAACGGGATATTTTTCTGCTCCAGTGCCAATAGAAAGCGCTTTCGCTCAAGTCCACCACCAAACCCGGTTAACGATCCGTCCCGCCCGATCACGCGATGGCAGGGAATAATAATGGGAATCGGATTTTTACCGTTAGCGGCACCGACTGCACGGGTCGCGTTGGGGTCTGAAAGCGTGTTGGCAATATCGAGATAGCTACAGGTGGCCCCATAAGGAATATCCTGTAACGCCTGCCAGACTCGACACTGAAAATCAGTGCCTTGTGGAGACAGGGAAAGCGAAAACCGGGTTAGTTCGCCAGCAAAATAAGCATCAAGCTGCTGTTTGACAGAGGAAAAGGCGGCATTACGCCGTAGCCAGTCAGGCTGGGGACGGATGGAGTCACCGACTTTATCAAACCGCAGCGCCTGCAGACTCGCACCGTCACCGACCAGCATAAGTTGGCCAACCGGTGACGTGTAGTGCGAGTAATAGACTTCCTGCGGCATCACTGAATAAGCGCTATTGCGCTCTCAGCTCATCAGCAAGCGCAATGGCACGCGAGATGACATACTGACGCACCGCAGCCGCATCAGAAGGCTCCATCTGCTCGGCAAAGGAGACCATACCGCCATCAGACAGTTCGCCCTCCAGCACAACGCTATTCCAGGCGTCCAGATCCTGCAGACGTTCCGAGTAACGCAAATCAGGGAACACACCGGCACCATCGCTTTCTGCGCTATCACCATGACAAACACTGCAATATCGGCCATAGGTCTGCTCACCCGCGGCCAACATTTCATTGTTGGCTGTCAATGCTGGTGGGTTCAGTTCCTGATCTTCTGCAACAATTTCTTCGGCAGGCAGCTCATGTTCACCATACAGCGAATAAACCAGCACACGGGAGTTATTGCTTGAAGCCAGTGTCGTTGCCCCCAGGGCGCCAGGGCCAGTTTGTGGCAGCGCCCGGGAGCCGGTTACCACGGCAACATACTGCACGCCATCCACTTCATAGGTAGCAGGTGCAGCAACAGTATGGGACTGTGTGATAGCTGACCACAGGCGCTCGCCATCAGTATCGCGGTAGGCGACAAACTCACCAGCGGCATTACCCTGGAATACCAGACCACCCGCAGTGGACAGGACACCGGCTGAAGCTGTTGGTACCAGTTGCGGCTGACGCCAGACTTCTTCCTGGGCAACCGGATCCCATGCCAGCAAATAGGCCTTGTTTTCCGGGGCCGCATCGCCAGCTGCCATGGACAAACGTGCACCCTGAGCCATATCCGTACCGGTATTCCAGCCGCGGTCTGATCGCTCAAACGCTTCCTGTCCCACATAGGTCATGAAGTTTTCGGTTGAAGGAATATAGACCAGTCCGGTATTACGACTGTAGGACATGGGGTACCAGTTATGACCACCCAGTGGACCAGGTTGAACGATGAAGGGTTCGCCTGTCTCATTATAACGGGCCTGTGGGTTTTCAACCGGACGACCGGTTTCCAGGTCCACATGTGAAGCCCAGTTTATAGGCACATAATTTTCAGCTGACAGCAGACGTCCTGTCAGGGCATCGAGAACGTAGAAGAAACCGTTTTTCGGCGCCTGCATGACGACGCGCCGCGTTTCACCCCCGATCTCGAGATCAGCCAGCATGAGCGGTTGAGTCGCTGTATAGTCCCAGGTCTCACCAGGCGTTGTCTGGTAATGCCAAACATAGGATCCATCGTCAGGGTTGAGCGCAACGATGGAGGACAGGAACAGATTATCACCGCCGCCAGGGCTGCGCAGTGACTGGTTCCAGGGTGAACCATTACCTACCCCGATATACAGCAGATGGCTTTGCGGATCATACGCCATTGCATCCCAGACGGTACCACCGCCTCCCATGGACCACCATTCGCCATTCCAGGTTTCTGCCGCCATTTCCAGCTCGGGCTGTTCAAACCCGTCTTCCGGGTTGCCAGGCACCGTATAAAAGCGCCACTGCTCTTCACCGCTATCGGCATCGTAGGCCGTGACATAACCTCTGACACCATATTCACCGCCACTGTTACCGATCAGCACCTTGCCATCAACAACACGAGGCGCACCAGTGATGGTATAAGGCTGGCTTTGATCAACAGTCACTACACTCCATTCAACCTCACCGGTCTTGGAATCCAGTGCGATCAGGCGGCCATCCAGGGCACCGAAGAAAATTTTCCCATCCCAGGCTGCCACTCCCCGGTTAACCACGTCACAACAGGCATCAACACCTCGCGCACGATCAACTTCGGGATCAAACTCCCACAGCAATTCACCACTTGTGGCATCGTAAGCTTTAACCATGCTCCAGGCGGTCGTGACATAAAGTGCACCATCGACCACGACAGGGGTTGCTTCCTGGCCGCGACTGGTGTCCAGGTCAGCTGACCAGACCAGGCCAAGGTCTGAAACCGTATCAGTATTGACCTGGGAAAGCGGACTGAAACGTTGCTCCCAATAGTCACGACCATTTGACATCCACTGCCCAGGCTCATCATCGGCGTTGATCAAACGATCACTGTCTACCGATGCTTCATAATCCGGATAGCTCACTGCAGCGGTTTCCACCACAGCCGTTTCTTCAACGCCTGTCATCGCGCTTTGCTCTTCGGGCTGGCTGCAGGCAGCCAATAACACGGCTGAGGCTGCTAACAATCCCCACGAATACGTTCTTTTCATCATCTTCCCCTGAACTACTTGTATTTTTCTCACGTAATTTTTATTCCGACCCAGCCATTACTGTGGTAAACGGAATACAAGAACAACGTTCCCCGGCATCTGGCTAAAAGTGGCATAGCCGCTGTTTACAATCAAGTAATCTCCACTGATTACCGGACCGCTTGAGTCAATGGCACCGCCTTGCGCTTCGACACCATTAATCGTCTCATAAGACCTGACCGTATCGTACTCCCAAACAACTTCACCTGTCTGCGCATCATGTGCAAAAAGGTGACCATTTAATGAAGTGGCAATAACCATATCATCCAGTGCACTGGCAGGCCCTGAGTATACATCCATGCACGCACCCCCGCTCTCACTGCAGCGTTCAGGAGCGGCTTCATACCAAATCGTGTCACCGGTCTTCATATCGATGGCATGCAGACCTGGCATGCGATTACTGGCATCACTGCTCATGCCACTGCGGTCAGAAACCGGGACATAAAGGGTATCACCCGCAAACGTCATTCCCCAGTGAATGCCACCCAGTGCACCTCCTCGGCCAACCCGTATTGACCACAGCACTTCACCCTCGGCGTCAGGGTCCAGAGCAACCACCCTGGCCCCTTTTGTACCAGCAATCACAACACTTTGCCCGTTGGATAATGTTGTGGCAACAATCGGGGCACCGATATCAACATCAGGGCCGGCGTCAGGACAATTCGGGTGACTGGCTCCGAGTGCACACGCCATGGTGAAGGCATCATCAGGTGTGGTCTGGTGAATCCAGCGGATATCGCCAGACACCATATCAAACGCTACCACTGAGTCACTGCTGTTGGATGCTGGGCGGGTGTAGTTCTGACCGGTGCCTGCATACACGACGCCGCGTTCAGGATCCAGACTGGGTGCCTGCCAGATTGGTGCGCCCGATGGTGCCAGAAATGGATTACCCAGCGAATTTTCACCAACCACAGTGGCTTCTTCCATCACATATGTGTGCCAGACACGTTCCCCACTACCCAAATCAAATGCCGCAACATTGCCCCTGAATGTACAGCAGTGATAGTCCGGGCGACCCGCAGCACTCACCTCGCCGGACGAGACAGGGACATAAATGCGGTTATCGTGGACAACAGGTGAACCCGTGCTGGTGGCCAAAGGATGGGAGTCAACATCGGCCTGCCAACGTTCTTCCCCAGTTGTCGCATCGACCACAAACAGCGTATTGGCTGTATCTGCGAAAACGGCCAGCGGGCCGTCTTGCCCATCTGCATGGGCCACGGTAATTGCCGTTCTCACTTCACGCGGCGCAGTGTAGGTCCAGTAGTTACAGCCCGTTGCCAGATCCATGGCTCGAACCTCACCGGAAGGGCTACCCATAAACATGACTTCACCGATCACCGTCTGCTGGGCACGGGCAGCTGAGGCGTTGTCATGTCCGTAAGCCCAAAGCAGTTCAAGTTCACCTATGTTACCGGCATTAATACGTGTACCGGCAGACTCCTGGTGACGGGGGTTGCTAAGGCCATTCCCCCAGCCATTCCAGTTACTCGGTTGCGCAAGGTCCAGCGCAGGCATGGTTTGTTCACATTGCTGTACCTGGCGTGCAGTTTCCTGGCGCATCGCCTCCCCTGCCAGGTGCTCTGCCAGAGCTGTTCGCTGGGCTGAGGTCAAGGCTTCGCCCTGGGAGCGCATGATGCCTTCACTTAACGCCTGAAAAATACTGTTTGCGGTGTAACTTCTCAACGCATCCCTGGGCGGGGTACGCTCATCCTGTGGGGCGGTATGACACATCGCACAATGCTCTGTGTACAGGCTTTCTCCATCCAGGTTTTCGGCGGCATCGGTTATCTGAAAACCCAGTAGCACACTTGCCATCATCATCCTGCCAGCAACTTTTCGCAGGGTTAGTTTCGCCACTTCCATATCCATTCCCCAAAAGACTTGTTATGTTTTTTAGGATCTTAACCCAATCGAACAGTCATTCGTATCCTAGTTCGGCTGAATACACAAAAGTGCAGGTTAAGCCGCGTTTCGCTGGTGGGAGAGTCCCCCTTTAGTGTATAGTTCGCGCTATAGAAGTACGACAAGTACGAGATATTTTGCATGCTGTTTCGCTATCAACTTGATGACCAGAAGTACCTGATTCCCACCCAGGGAGATATCACACGTAACTCCTTACAGTCAGCACTTTGGCTGGACTTGGTCAATCCGGATGATGACGAACGTAATCTGATTGAAAGCATGCACAGCCAACCGCTTCCGGATACGGAAGACGTTGAAGAAATCGAGGCCAGTGCACGATCTTTCCAGGATGAACATGGCCTGCATGTCCACTCTCTCTTTCTTCACAAGGCAGAAGACCGGCACCGT